>JACLAB010005067.1_pt1 | contig 15139 bp, 10 predicted proteins | sample 8027921 | NCBI WGS metagenome assembly JACLAB01 (sample SAMN15725117, study PRJNA655200) | protist metagenome | isolation source: fluorescence activated cell sorting (FACS) single amplified genomes of... | place: USA: West Boothbay Harbor, Gulf of Maine | collected 2000-07-19 | reverse complement strand
GCAAGTCCAGATAGGTTGCCCGAACCGCACATAGCGCAGTGTTTGAACTTTCAAAGCTAGCAGGTGAAGTAGTGCGCTCATAGTTGAACGACGGTGCAGAGAGCCACTGTGAAACGAAACATGAATCACACGAGCTTCAGGTATTTGAACATTTATCATGCATTGTATGTCGTAGGCTCTCCACGGCATTGTGTGGCGATTTGGCTTTAGATTCAACATATCAGTGACGAGACCACGCTGGTTCGTGCGTTCTAGAACGCACTTGACTGTACTTGAGCCGTCCAACTGATTCAAGGGATATGCCACCAGGCGCTTCACGTAGCAAGAACTTACTCCAGTCACTCTTGCGTATGTCCCATGCACAACTCCAAGGCCACAAAGTAAATCCACACTTACTTTAAAGTTTTCATCTATATGGAAAGTCTTATTAGTTTTTCCTCCTGAGTTTCGAAGCACGGCTGCAATTAGATCAAGTTTTTTCGACTTTGCCTTTCCGTAGTTTCCGAATGGAAATGTAGCCTCGGGTATCTTCGGATGCGAGTATTGGTGACGACTCTGACTTGAAGAACCCATGTCGCTCGTCGCGGCTACTCAGTCTTCTTTAGGAAGGCATAACGGTTTGCCCCCCGTAACGTGGACCGTAACGCGGACCGTTCCCGCGCTCCGAACCGATGCTTTGCTCGCCTGATTTATGAAATTATGAATCGTGTCGAAGCGGACGTGCGATACCGTCGGATAGCTTGCAGCTCAATGCTTGCGTTCGGCGAACTATCCCACTCTCGTTTGGCTGCGCTCGTCAAGAGAGCGTAATTTTTGACGTTAGAAATATTTTGGGCAGCGTAATTACGCGTAATTTACGCCTAAATCACACTTGACGTCAATGACCCGTAATTTTGAGCTCATCTCTACGTGGGATGCCGCCCGCCGCCCGTTTTCGTGGTGTCTCCGACTCGTCTCACTGCCGGCCGTCGAAATCGGGAGCGCGCACTAGCGCTGCTCTGAAGATGTCGAAAGGAAACGAATTGAAAGTATCAGGTTTGTCTCAAGACATTACCGAGGAGGCCATTCGATTCGTCTTCAGTACTTTCGGTAAAGTTGTTCAAGTAGTGTTGACTGAGAAAAGTAGGAACACTACAGCGCGGCGTATTGCTTACATATCGTTTTCTAAAAGGTTATTCTGCTTGATATAATTCAGATCATTGCCTTACTCTTGAATAGCGAGGACGCGCAAGAAGCTATGCAGAATATGGATCAGTCTATACTTTTTGGAGTCCCAGTGCAAGTGACGTTGCGCGCGTGAGCCACCTAACCAATTTTGAAAGTGTAGTCACCCGAGCGAGTGACGTATCTTACCCATGGAAGGGCTGAGTATCCACTTTTTTCCGATACTTTCAAGTAACGAACCTGTATTCCACTTGGTGTGAAATATGGGATCTCAAACTGTACCTTAACATAACTGCGAGAAAAGCTGGGAGCTTGTGCCTTCACAGAAGGAACTGAAACCAGCACTGTCAAGTCAAAGTCTCTTCCACCAGGAATTGTCTTAACGTGCCACTTGATAGACTCTAACTCAGGGACGTATAGTACTTCGCCAACTTTGCACTGTATTTCGGGCTTCGTCGCGTCTGATTCAACAGGAATGATAATTGTCACGTCCTGAGCTGAGAAGCGTTCCCTGAAACGCGTAGATACTCTCACGGTGTATTTTATTTTTGTTTCTCCCAGAGCTATTCGCTTGGCAACAACCCAAACCAGAGGCTGGACGCTTGATGACAAACGATACGAAAGTAACTCAAAGCGGCCATCTGGGGGCACAAATATTATACTTTTATCTGAGGAAAACTCTCCCAACTTGACGCAACGGTGGAACTTGATATCTTCCACACCTACCGGTTTGTCAACGCTAGTGGAAGAACGTTCGTGATGCGGATCAAGTTTTTCATTCAAACCGAGTTTGCACTCGGGCATACCACTGAGTTGTACCTTCATCTGCACCGCGCCTTGCAACGAAGACTGTGTTATTTCTCCGAAGCTGTTCACACACAACGAGCAACTTTCCAGCACGTCAAGGAATATTTCATTCTTCGTGTAAGAAATACCCGCTGGACGCCAAGAAATAGCATTTGTGATCGCCAACGGAGCTCGTACTTCCTCTAACCGATGCGCATCAAGTGTGATGAATTGTTCAAGGACCTTGCCCTCGGTGAACTGTGGATAGCCATCGTCCATGACTTCATCCAATAGTTCGTAAATGAGAACAAAATTATCTCTGATAGATTCCTCTTCGAGGTTCCCAAAATAATATTTCAGAAGTTCAATAAAGCTATGAATGAAGTTGAAGATCAGCGCTGGGTTTGAACCTTTACGACCGACACACATAAAAATCAGATCGCTGTGCTTCACGTGGAAAAAGTCGTTCTCTCCAGAGTTGTCTGAAAAAATAGGCGGCAGTCCTGATTCATAGCTTGCTTCGATAAATGCGATCGAAAATTGCTCCAAGTAGTTTGAGGGTGCTTCGCCACGCCAGTCTCTCCGTAACAAAGGCTTACAAGAAGACGTCAGAATTTCCAGAACGCAGCACGTTGTCGGTTTACTGCTCATGACTTTCTAGCCCGTTGCCGATATTAGTTGGATTGTTAGTTATCCGACTTCTGGAATTTTACGACGGCGCGGAACAAAACTTATAGTCTAGCCGCGTCAGACGTTCGAAGTACCTCGCAAACGACGCAAGGCGTTCGCGTTGACGATCGAGTCCCCTACGACGAAGACACGTCGCTGTGAAAGGCAAAAAAGTCGTAAAACCGCAACTGTACATATGAATAATCGCACATGTGCTACCTCGTATATAAGGTTTCGAGAGTGCCAACGAATTCATTTGGTATAACGTCATTCGATAACCGGACCGTCCGTACTTCGCACTTACTGAACAGCGCCACGAGTCTGAGCTGCACGGCGCGTGCTCAGCTACCCGACGTTGACACCCCAATCTCCATTCTCTTTCGCTTGTGATCGAGTCGCAAGGTACTCGTCGACAACTTGTCGTCGCGGCATACAAGCTTGACGTATGGCGAGATACTACTGCGGTACGCGTTTTTTTCGCTTTCCTTTCCAACCTGAACTGTACTCAAGATTACTGTGACGCCTTCTTAACGCACGACTCGGCTACGGTAAGAAAGCAGCACAATTCTGGATTCAAACACAAAGCCAATGTCCGCAATTTCTACACTCAATTCGCGCTGAATAGCATCGTGAAAGCCGTACCTCTCCAACACGTGCCTCGATAGAGCTGCCTCAGAGCTGCCTCAGAGATGCCGCACTGCCGAATAATTCTGTCGCCTCTTCCGATCACGCACACGCCTCTACACAGTAAGCGATCTAGAACGAACTTCTTCGCCACACAACTTGCAAATACGCCACTGGTTGAACAAATCCTGTTCACTAGCTTTTCTTGGAACCGACGCGTGGCCAGCGTGAATACCGGAGTACCTTTTGTTTTTTGTTATGCAAAAAGCCGTGATAATATGGATACCCTGGGAATCCATAAATGTAGTACGCTATATCGTTTACTGTCCCCGATCGCACCGTCACAACGCACCACGCCTTCGTCTGTGGCGCTTCGTATAACGCTTATCGATGAGTCGCCGCTGCTGGCATGCCTTTTCGAGCGCACTGCGTTTGTGTAGCCCCCCCACGGTCTCCCCGTCTTACATCGCTAAATTACGTACTGCGTCTGTAGCTTCGGTGCGCCAGTTGAGCACCACAACTACGAACTCTTTTCTGGCGACCTATGTGCATCATGAAGAAGAACGTAGACAATTGGGCATACCGGCCAAACCACTGAGCGCATCCCAAGTTCTTGAGGTGACAAATCTTCTCGAAAGTGATAGCCTGAGTGCTGCAGACGGAGAACGCTTGCTAGATCTCCTCAAATTTAGAGTCCCACCTGGTGTCGACGAGGCTGCGTACGTGAAGGCGGCATGGCTGGCATCCATCGTGAGTGGATCGACTAGCAATCATTTCGTTGGTCCAAAGCTCGCTTTGAAGCTTCTTGGGACTATGCAGGGGGGTTATAACATCTCCCCTATGTTGGCCGCTTTGGACAGCCCAGAGCTGGCGTCGTTTGCCGCGAAAGAATTATCGCACACCATTTTAGTTTTCGATGCATTTTACGATGTTGAAGCCAAAGCGAAATCAGGCAATCAGTTTGCAATTCAAGTACTCGAAAGTTGGGCTGCCGCTGAATGGTTTACTTCAAGAGATTCCCTGCAAAAGAAGTTGACCATGACGGTATTTAGAGTGACAGGAGAGACCAACACTGACGATTTGTCACCAGCGCAAGACGCCTGGAGTAGGCCAGATATTCCATTACATGCGCTCGCGATGCTTAAAAATCAAAGAGACGGGATAACGAATGCGATGGATCAGCTGTGTGAGCTCAAAACGAAAGGGTTCCCGCTTGTGTATGTTGGCGATGTTGTTGGCACTGGTTCTTCAAGAAAGTCCGCGACAAACTCTCTACTGTGGCATATGGGTGAGGATATCCCGTACGTTCCGAATAAAAGAACCGGCGGTGTCACGATTGGTGGTAAAATTGCGCCGATTTTCTTCAATACTATGGAGGATAGTGGCTCACTCCCTCTTGAGATGAGTGTCGATCGTTTGAAAATGGGTGATGTCATCGACATATACCCTTATGAAGGACTCGTCAAAAGGCATGATTCGAATGAAGAACTTTCCAACTTCTCGCTCAGAAGTCCTGTGCTATTGGATGAGTTACGTGCTGGTGGTAGAATCCCGCTCATCATAGGTCGTGGTCTTACAGAGAGGGCACGGGCTCACTTGAAGTTACCTCCGTCCGACCTGTTCCGAAAGTCCAATTCACAGGATAAGAAGATCACCAAATTTACATATGCTCAAAAGATTGTCGCAAAAGCTTGCGGTATGGAAGGTGGTGTGTCACCCGGTACATATTGTGAACCGAAAGTTACCACAGTGGGAAGCCAAGACACTACAGGTCCAATGACGCGTGATGAACTGAAAGACTTAGCTTGTCTCGGTTTTAGCGCTGATTTTGTGCTTCAATCATTTTGTCATACCGCAGCATATCCAAAGCCGGTAGACATCGCCACTCATCACACACTACCAGACTTCATTAGAACTCGAGGTGGTGTATCACTGAAGCCCGGCGACGGCGTTATACACAGTTGGTTGAATCGAATGTTATTACCAGATACGGTTGGTACTGGCGGCGATTCACATACACGTTTTCCCATCGGAATTTCGTTTCCTGCTGGCTCAGGTCTTGTTGCATTTGGGGCCGCTACAGGAGTTATACCACTAGACATGCCAGAGTCCGTCCTCGTTAGGTTTACCGGATCTATTCAGCCTGGTATCACACTAAGAGATCTTGTGCACGCTATTCCATACTTTGCCATCAAAGAGGGGCTACTCACTGTCTCCAAGGAAAACAAAGTTAACGTCTTCAGCGGCCGTATACTAGAAATTGAAGGTCTTGAACATCTCAAGTGTGAACAAGCCTTTGAACTATCCGATGCGAGTGCTGAAAGAAGTGCTGCAGGTTGTACCATCAAGCTCAACAAGGAACCGATCCAAGAATATCTGAAGAGTAACGTGGTTCTTCTTCGATGGATGATTTCACAAGGTTACGGCGATCAACGCGCACTCGAGCGTCGTATAGAAGCCATGGCTTCATGGCTTGCAGCTCCGATCCTTCTTGAGGCTGACAGTGGTGCCGAATACGCGGAGCAGATAACGATCGATTTGGCTACTATCACTGAACCCATATTGTGTGCCCCAAATGATCCAGATGATGCAAGGCTGTTGTCTACTGTTGCAGGGGACAAAGTTGATGAAGTTTTCATAGGTTCTTGCATGACGAATATTGGGCATTTTCGCGCAGCAGGAAAAATACTGGAATCCTTCAGCGGTACGCTACCAACACGTCTTTGGATCGCACCACCTACAAAAATGGACGAATCTAGTTTAAAAGACGAAGGCTATTACGGTACATTTGGTTCCGTGGGCGCACGAACGGAGATGCCTGGTTGTTCACTGTGCATGGGCAATCAAGCTCGAGTCGCCGAGCGCAGCACGGTCGTTTCAACGAGTACTCGCAATTTCCCTAACCGTCTTGGCAAGGGAGCTAATGTTTACCTTGCATCCGCAGAACTCGCAGCAGTGTGCGCAATCATTGGACGAATCCCATCGAAAAGTGAATACCTCAAGTATACCTCGAGTCTCACCATCGATGCTTCTGATACGTATCGGTATCTAAACTTCGACGAGATGCCAGGGTATAACACAGCTGAACGACCATAAACGTACTTTTAATATACTCTGATATCCTGCGTGACGCGATGATGTCGTGTTTTCAATTCCACTGAGCGAAAAAGTGAATCATGTGGAGTATACCAAGAAATAGTACTGCCTGCATATGTTGTTAGCTTGCTAGCTACAGATCTTCCTCGCCGAGACAGTAAGCGAACCTGAACGAGTAGAAAATAACACCCGTATATTCTCCAAAAGAATGCGATCGAACTGCGAACGTATTCACAAATTGTTAAAGTATTTGACAATCTGCCGTACCTGAACAGCATCAGTATCCAAAGCACAGCTGCGGTAACTGTTGCCACTCTTCTGAGTCCAAGCTTGTTGCTCGTAGCATGATCAACCAGTTTAGTCTGCAAGGCGCAAAATGTACCAGATAGTCCCAAGATTATCCTGTGTAACGAATGAGTCAATGCTGGATTGTAGTAGGTTCACAGTACTTTTTCTTTTGTGTTGAGTTGCTCGCCAGCGCGAAAAGCGACTTTTCACCGTTGCCGATCAAAAGAATGCACGTAGCAGCGAAGATAAATGTATAACTCTCAAGTTTAGTCCTGACATGCTCAACTCTTTGTGTGTGCATGTGTGATCGGAGCGAAGTGTGCTCCCGGGAGCTGTACACCTCTGCGACTCTGAGCGTGCTACGGCAGTACGACTGGAAAAAGTGTAAGCTCGAAATATCGTGGTAAATATTTGACACGATAATCTGACTGGCTGATAGGTGATTCTGTCGACAAATTACGAAGCTTTTATACGCGCTCGCGCGTGGTTTTCCGACGACGCCGGCGGCTGCAACCCGTCGCCTTGCGTCCTTTGCGCGCGTCCTCCGAGGTGACTAAGCATCCACGAAAATTGTTCGAGAGTCGATTTAGCGGACGCTAAATCTCTCAAGCATCGTTATGCTCGGCTACCGGGTGACGAACGTAGTTGGTTCGACTCGTCCCGGGGCCGCCGTCATGCTGGATGGTGTACTTTATACGTGCTGCGGAAGCCACATCAAGAAGATTGAGGTCGGTTCAGATAGAGCAGTTATTTTCTCAAGTGAGCTAGAAGGGAATGTCCGCCAACTAGCGATTTCAAAGTGTAAGACTCTGCTTCTTGTGGTTGGCAAAACGGCTGGGATTATGTTTGACACCCGTAAGCAAGTCATTTGCCAGCGTTTCCGATACAAAAGTGAAATACATGCTGTATCGTTCAGTCACTCGACAAGGTATGTCGCAATCGCTGTTGATAGAACTGTTGAAGTGTGGAATTTGCAACGAACGGGCGCTGCAGACCGACTGAGTTTGGCGTTGCGAAGCCGAGACATGGGTTGTTCGACATCACTCCTGAGCTTATCATGGAGTTCAGATGACGCTTACCTAGCTATTGCATCCAGAGATAGAGCATGCAAGATCATGGGCCTCTTTGAGCAACCTGCGTTCTTTGATTTTGTGGCGCGAGCCAAGTTACTTGCGGTACATATTTGTAACGAACCAGCCAAATTGCTTTCAGTTTTGACAAATGGTGAAGTGATCAAATTCAATTTTGCGTCAGACGGTTCAAATACCGTAGTGCGAACTATTCCACTTACTTCGACCATGTTATGTGCTGCTTTCGACGCAAGTGCGAGCATGCTATGTATTGGGGCTCCAGACGGGTTTAAAATATATGACATGGTCACAGGTGTGATACTTGCAACGGTCAAAACGGACTTTCCGGTTTGCGATTCGGTCAACTGTAAATTTGACCCTGTCAGTAAATTCGTATTGCTAAGTTGTGATGAATCTGGTGAGCTTTGTTTGTGGGATTGGCAAAGTGATAGTTTGATATACAAGTCAAATAATGAACTCTCACAAATCGGAGCAGCGGCCCTCAGTGAGGATGGAACATTATTGGTCACTGGCTCTGAAGCTTCACTTGTTAAAGTTTGGCGGCTACCTCTTGGAACGTGCTCCATGACGTTTACGCAGCATACGGCGCCGATAACAGATCTGGTATTTTTTTGTCATAACGATGCGTTTGTTTCGTCCAGCTTGGATGGAACGGCGAGAGCATTTGACCTCATTAGGTGCAAAAACTTTCGAACCTTCACTTGTCCAGATGGGCAAGGAATAACACATTTATCGATCGACCAGAGTGATAATATCATATGCGGCGCTGCTGAGAAAAGTCACAACATTTTGGTTTGGTCGATGTTATCAGGACAGCTTCTTGATATTTTGGTCGGCCACGGAGCGCCAGTGACCTCTTTGCAGATCTGCCCGCAGAATATGTACATAATTTCGTGTTCATGGGATAAGACTACCCGTGTGTGGGATCTAAGTGGGGGTAAACGCGAGCTAGATTCGTTCTTTCATTCAGCCGAGGTCACTACAGCTACATTGTCTCATAACGGTAAAATGCTTGCTTCATTGACACGAAATAACCGAATACACATGTGGCATGTACTAGAAGGAACAGTTCATGCTTCCATAGATATCCCTAACTCCTCGATTTCTCACAATTTACACTCTTCTCGGCTTTCCTTTATTCAGAGCGATACCATGCTCGCTTATCTGGATTCTTCATGCTCGATACGAGTTTATGACGTGCAAAGTTGTTCTTTGATTAAACGGCTAAGACTGCATGTTAATGGTTCTTCAGTGAATCATACTGGTACACTGTTTTCTACAAACAACGGACTTATTCTGGGAGTTGCTCTTTTAAATCAAGTTCATATTTTGGATAATTGTATTGTGAACGCAAGACCGACCATGATAGGAGAGGAAGTAGATGAACAGAATATCCACCTAGCAGTGAAGCAAGGACTTTATTCGTATGCTCTCAAGTTGGCGGCTCGTCTCGCAAACCCAGCGCTATTTATAGCAGTACTACACATGCTGCCAGCAAGTCATGCGAACGAAATCGCTCGTGACTTGTCACCTGATGCGTCTGACGACTTTTTCTCTGGGTTAAACCATGGGCTATCGTCAAGTCCTCACATAGAATCTGTTCTCTTTTTGCTTCGCGAAATTTGCCGACGGCAGTCAGCTGCATTTTTCCAAGGTTGTTCAAAACTGAAAATGGTGGCATTGCAGCTAGGTGCAGCGCAGTCTTCTATCACTCTTTTAGCCGAAAAGAATCATGCAGTGATTGACTTCATATGTACAACGCAAAATTGTTGATGTGGGACGCAGTTGTTTACATGTGAAAATATCTACTACGGTTTTGACGCACGCAAAAATTTCTCTACCGTGATCCGTGGGATCACAACATCTCGATGTATCGCATCGTTTATCAGAGATGCCCATAGATGATTACTACTTGTATTTGCACTGCACAAGATCCACAGAAATGTTTTTGCTCGCGTCAGAGCAACATTCAATCGGCGGGCATCGTTCATGAATCCTACGCCTGTCGCCGCATTGCGAACACACGATAGTATGACTGCATCGCTCTCTCTGCCTTGGAATCCATCTATAGTGCTAATATGTACTTGGACTCTTTGCAGTGGTCCTAATTGGCGTGTTAACTGTCTCAGTCTCTCGCACTGATATGAATAAGGTGAAATGACTGTCAATGTCAACTTAGGCCCAGCCTGCGTGATCGATGACTCTACAGCTAATATGAGTCGAACACATAATAATGCCTCAAACTCGTTTTTCACAGAGCCATGATAGTCCCGCTGTTCGACACCACCACCTGTGTCAAACACTAAATATGGACCGAACGGAACAATGTGCGAAAAGCACATTTTTTCATGTTGTAATATACTCGTTGTACTAGTGCAAACACTCGCATCTACTAACTTGCCTGCATAAAAGAAGCTTGATGGAAACTGCCGTATACTCGGATGCATACGATACTGGATTGAAAGCAGAATCGGACTGATGCCATTATCTACCAGTCTCTCAAAAAAGGACTTATCGTAGTGTGATTGCACAGCCGCCTTGGAAAGTACAGTTGACGGCAGTTGTTGAGGATCACCAACCAGAACACAGTGTCTAACCCCATGAAATAACGGTACAAGAAGAGATAACTCAGTAGCTTGAGCGGCCTCGTCGACAACGAGTGTATGAAACCCATGTGAAACATTCGTAAGACATCGTTTACCACTGGAAGCGAGTGTAGTGAAAACAATCTCAGCCTCATCTACGAAGGATGCCTCCAAAGCGCTTCGTAGCACGTCGACATTACACTCATTTCTCAATGTTTGATCGTAATACGGTCGCAAATGTTCGAGACGCGAAAGATCTGCTACTGCTCGGTCTCTACTTTCGTACATTGAAAGTATTTCCCCCGTGATCATTTCAAGCTCGGCCTGATTGAAGCGAGTGCTCTCCGCGGGCTTGAGAAAGTTGAGTCGTGTTTGTAAGTTTTCCTCTAGTGCTCGGACAGTATGGCACTGCCTGGAAAGCCAGAGCAACCAATCTTCCTTACTCATACCTAATAACGTTCTTGCTTTACTTTCAGCGCTGAATTCGAACAGTTGTCTGTCCTCAATATCTAGATTTTCTGTTCCGACGTGAATTATTGACGGATGGTATTTTGCTCCATCACGCTGAATAAAACCTGCATGCGATACGCGCCGTAGGATGTTAATAACCGCGCCATTACTAGGCGCACAAACCAATATATGTGGTCTTTGTTGCGTCGTGTCAGTGTCCCCGGCAATAGCATGTATGATCGAGCGATAGTATTCATCAAATTTTACCAGATGGAGTGCATTTAGGAGTCCCCACTGTAAAGAAATATGAGATTGTGTGCACTTCAAACGCATAAGACGAAATGACGCACTATTGTATGTGTCTTTCCAGTGCCAGGAGGACCTTGTATGAGAGTGAAAGGAAAGTTTGTTGACTGCGATACATCGTGCAGCATAGCTTGTCTGATTGCTTGAGTCTGGTCTCGATTGAAGCACTCCCCCAATCCGCCAGTTTGAGGCACACATGGCAGCTTGTCGGAACAAACTTGATTATTCTTATGCTTGCCTGGATTCAAAATGGACTGTAGCATGCGCTATATTAGGCTTTAGAGCAAATATCAAATAGTCTACGAAGAAGAACAACGTACAGTGTCCAAGTTTTCTAGTGACCAAAGTGCACCAAACTCCTGCAAAAACGTGGACAACTTTGTGCTAGGTAATAACCAGTACGTGCCGAAAACGTTATGGTCGCTTATATCGTGCTTTAACGACGCCCCTCCACGTGGAACCAGAAAGCTGGTGTCTTTTGAGACCAACTTTACAGTTACAGTTTGCTTTGTCGCAGAAAGAGAAGTGTGCAGTACCGTGCCAAGTGCATGCGGACCCGCGGGAGGACCTCGAGAGGCGTATCCCGTAGTTTCTGGGGCTATCAAGATGACCACATTCGGCCTCAATACTCTATCGAGTTCGTCTAAGTTTCCTTTGGAGATGGTGCAAGTCACCTCAGCACCGAGAGATATTTTGGTGACAGTTACATTCATACGGCACCCAGAAGCTGAAATCGATAGTAAGAGTGAAAATCGACAAGAACATACTTTGATCATTACCCGCGGATTGTTCAAATCCTGATTTCACACTCTCTCGTGCTTCTTCAACAAGAAGAGCCGCAAAATCTTCTCGATACTCGTGTATATTACGGAAAACTGGCGACAACTGGGGCAACTTAGCTGGGATATCAACCCATAGTTTTCCATCAAGGAGGAGTAGCCGCTCGAGAGAAGAGTTCGGCATGGCTCGCAACGTTCCACGGTGTGCGGACCGTGTACGGCAGAACGGCGTACGGCGAACGAATGACTGTCCAACGAACTTGTTTCGCCACTCGCGATGTAGCTGTGTCACATTCGTGCGAACATATAGTATGATAGCGAGCGTAAGACGCAGTATATGGGCGTATTTTTATGTGTGAAAACATGTCGAAACTAGAGCATATATTTCACCGTGAACGTCACCGTTGCGTCCACATGCACCGTGTTGACTCGCACGTATGTCTCGTGATAAGGCGGCGTTGCGCGCACTTTGCGACGATAAACAACAATGGATAATGCACGACTCACACAGGTAGAATATCACGTAGCACTTGTCATGAGCCAGCTAAAGACGCGTTCACAAGGCACTGTTCCATGATTTAGTAGAAAGTTATCGCGTTGACTTTCAGATGAGCGAAGAGGAAGCTTTCCGGGAAGCAAAGGAAGAACTTCGGATAAGAGGACTAGAATACCGTGATACACTGCGTGAAAGCTCAGAGGATAGATCAGAACGTGCGTTCTTGTTCGAGGAACTTATGAGAGCCGCTGAGGAGACAGATCCAACAAAAATTGAGTTGTGTGTATCAAAACTTTGTGCAGTTTCTTCCGACTTTAATTTCTTCACCGGCGAAAAAAGTTTCATTCAAACTACATCGAGCCTGACTACTGCGGCAATTTTAGTTTTGGACAAAGGAGAGACTTGTCACTCTGTTTTGAAAATTCTGTTAGGTGAGAGTTTTGAGCACGACTATCAATGTGGTATTGGTTTATATTCTACGTAGAGACTCTCCAAAGAAGCAACGTCAGAGTTGAAATTTGGGATGCCGTTTCGAAGCGTTTGCTTAGTAATATGGGAGCAGATGTACTTGAGAATGGCGTTATGTGTGATGACTTTTTGCGCGTACTTATGGCGGGGTCAAAGTGTTGCTACAGAACAAAGCAGGAACTATTAGAAGTGAGTATTCATGATTTCCCCTCCGTCTCGACATTCACTGTTGCTACAGCACAATACTTTAACGATGCTAATGCACGTTTTGGCGACTGATTGGCGAACTTCTCACATCACGATATGTAAGCTGACACGCACACTCTTGGCACGAGATCAAGGCGATGCGCCTGTGCCTTTAGTGCGCATTCACGAGCTGTGCAATACTGAGCTTGCGAATATGCTTGTGAAGAGTACGTTGCTCCAATAGATATTGTGTTCGACCATTACTCTTAAAAAGTTCTGAAGGATGACTGTGAGAAGCCACTAGAGTTTCGCAGTGAAAGTATTCTGTACTTGGTAAGATGGTGACCCGTGTGTTGACCTTATTAAATACTACTGCGACAGATTGAGTCTCTGCTTATCAGTGAGATAATTTGCACAATTTTCATGGAAGCAGGCGCTTTCGACTGCTTCTTGGTTCGTGCTTAAAACCTAATCCTGCTCAGTTTTTGAATCACACATTAGAGAATCTTGGCACAACCAGTCAGCGAAGCACAGACTAAGTTCACTCTCGGGTGCCTACGGAGAGTTTTGATCCTTGAAAGTACAAGGATACGGTTTGTCGAAAGCGGTGGTGTTCAACTGGTAAATAACATTTTATTCATTACAGGTTTGAAAGCTGTTTTGAACGTTTTCACTTTTTTTATCACTCATTTCGAAGGCAAGCATCACGGCATGGTTGAACGTGCACTGGGGGTGCTAGTCGCGGCATCGCTTCGGAATGTTCATTTAACAGAAGTCATGGTCCACGAGCAGCACTTTGATACGTTGTTCGACTTGATGCGAAAACATAAAGACGAAGGAGGTATTCAACGGCAATGTTGCATGCTGATAAGAAATTGCGCTGCAACCGGTGCTCAAACTGTGAAGGTGCGTCGCACATGTCGAGAGATTTTATATATCGTTCTTAGATGGCAAAACAGTCCATGCTCATTGAGCAAGGAGTTGAAGATTTACTTCGACTGGCGAAAAAGGAGCACCTACTGCTATGTTCAGATGTTGGTAGCGCAGCTTTGCGTGATCTCGGTTGCACGAACTACAATGAAGAATGGAATCCGCGTACTCTGGTTCTCGGTATTGGCGGAGGAGTCATAGATACGACAGAACTTTAGCATTATTCATGTACATCTGTGAAAAGCCCACGAATGAAATATGCACACCGCTATATTGTCCGGAATAGTAGTATAACGTACATCACAACTTGTAATACACAAACTACGCTCGGCGAGCATGTCGTTTGATTCAGCATACGTATACTGATACCAGTCGCGTGAAGGCTGCAGTTTCAGGCGTGATGATTGGCGTCATCCGGCTTGATGCACACTTAAATGTTGAATTGATCTCGGCAGGTTCATTGGCGACTCGACTGCGTGTTAGCAGTTTCAAATATAGCGAAAGTTTTGACTGTACACATTCGTTGAAGCAGGTCTTGGAGGAAAGACTAGAAACGGTCATTGTTGTTTCGACCGTGGCGAGTGAATGCCAATCCGAATTCCGTGCTTTAATTGATACCATGACAAGATTCTGCATAATGCTGGGCTGTAAGGTTTTCCGATTAGTTCTCGAAAAGTATTCTGGACGTCAAAATATCAATATTCCTGCACCTGATAACATCCTGGTGCTTAATTGGTTCGATAGCAACCTCACTCATGTGTTGGAGAGAGCATTACGATCTAAACGAACGACTGATATTCTCGAATTTTTGCTAACATCGACTTTACAAAAAACACGAGTGTTGTCGGACTCCACGTTCAAAAGTGATCTGGCCCCTGTTGCATCATATTCACTGTTCGGTGTTACCTTGATGAGTTGTGCGATGAAAACACAGTGCATGTGCCATATGCAAAAGAATGGCGACACCTTGGCGAATACTTACTTTGATACTTCAGATGCATTCAAGGTACGAATACTTGAAAATTACTCAAACACGGCGACATGCGTATCGCTACTGTCGAACCTTACACTAGAATGGATGCAAATCCGAGCGGGTAGCCCATATTATTTTCAGTCATTGATCAGAGCAACGCTGAACACATTTTACGCGATTGACGTGTGCAACGGTCTTCTCCGCCACATGCATGATCCTATTGCTACAGAAATGAAAACTAGATTGTT
>JACLAB010001179.1_pt1 | contig 15147 bp, 12 predicted proteins | sample 8027921 | NCBI WGS metagenome assembly JACLAB01 (sample SAMN15725117, study PRJNA655200) | protist metagenome | isolation source: fluorescence activated cell sorting (FACS) single amplified genomes of... | place: USA: West Boothbay Harbor, Gulf of Maine | collected 2000-07-19 | reverse complement strand
GCGCGCGACGTCGGCGCGAGGGACGACTCGCGAGACGCGGTGACGGCGTTCGCGAGCGCGGGGGCGGCGTCGCTCGCGAGCGCGGTGTATTTCTGGAGGAAACGCGCGACGATGCCTTTTAAAATCAGCGCCGCGGCGACGTGGTTGACCGCGGGACCGGCGGCGGTGCTGTGGTACGCCCCGTCGCGGGCGTCGCTGGAGCGGGAGTTGGCGGAGAAGGCGGCGGCGCGAGGGGCGAGCGCGCGCGAGGACGCGATACGGCGCGACGGGGTCGCGGCGGCGAGGACGCTGTTGGAGAAGAGAGCGAGCGAGGAAAGCTAGGAGAAACTACGGGTGGGCTAGACTATTCGCGGCGCGCTATTCGCCCGCCGCGCAGCGGGAACACGCGCAATCGAAGGCGTAGGAATTCGCGAGACGCGCGCGTCTGGCGTCGCGCGGAGAATCGGCGTCCACGTACGTTATCGTGAGCTCTTCGCCCGGAGCGATTTCGCGAAGCGCGCGAATCGTGAGCGACGAATCGCCGTTTTCCCAGTGCGTGTGACAGTTGGGCGCGCACGAGTGATTGAGTAGGGACACGTACTTGTATACCGCCGAACCCGACGCGGTGCCTTGCGTGATGGCGTCCAATCCGGCGGATAGGACGTCCTTGAAATCCGTCGTCGACGCCGCGGCGTCGACTGGAATTTCCACTCGGAACGAGTTTAAATGAAGACGGGACGTGATTCCGGCGTACCACGCGGGTGTGATGATATCGTTCCCCGCGTCGCCGAATGCTCGTCGCAACACATCGCACTCTTCGAGCCACTGCGCGGGCGGATTGGTTTCCACGTCGTTCGCCGCGCACAACCATTCCAGCGTGCTCTTGTTCAACGCTCCGCTGGCGATCATAGACGCCGCTCTGGCGGTGATCAAAGGAAATTTTAAACCACCATTCTTTTCGCAGTACGCTTCGAGCTCGCTCAAATCCACCCCGTGCGTCTTTTCGAAATCGCCGTACGCCAATCGACGCGCGTCGGCGCACGATTCGCACGTCGCCCCGCCCGCGGACGCCCGCAAGCACCACTCGCACCTCGATCGCGCGTTGTCCATGGTTCTGTGCCACATCAACGGTCTTTCCCGCGATATGATCGCCTCGTTCGCCGCCAGCGCGCGCGCGGCGTACGCCCCTCGCCCCGAACGCGCCGTCGCGCCGATGAAGAACGCATCCTCGGCCCCGTACGTGGGCACGCTTTTCGACGCATCCGTGCGATGCGAGCGCGCGTCCGACCGCCGCGCGCGCGCGCGAGAAGCTCTCGCGCACCGCCGCGCCGCCGCGCGCATGCGATCGCGCTCGGCGACGCGCTCTGCGGCGCCGCGCGCGCGAGCGTTGGATGACTGACAATGGATAACGCGGGAAACGAGACGGCACACCTCGACGCCGCGCTCGCGAGCGATCGCGCGCCGCGATGACCGTCGCGCGAACGATGCAAACCTCGCCCGTCGTCCGCGCGCGCGCGACGACGCTCGCGAAGCGCTCGAACCGACGCGCGGCGACGAAAACGATCGTCACGCGCGCGAGCGCGGGCGACGCCTGGGGACCGTGCTCGTGCCACGGCGGCGCGCATCTCTCGAGCGAGCGCAAGGCTGAGCTCGAGGCGGTGTGCGCGGCGATCGGACAGGCGGGGAAAGGGATCACGGCGTGCGATGAGGGACCGGGGACGATCGGGATGCGGTTCGAGAACGTGGGGGTGACGAATACGGAGGAAAACCGACGGGCGTATCGACAAATGTTGTTCGAAACGCCCGGGGCGAACAAGTACCTGAGCGCGGCTATTTTGGACCCGGAAACGTTGTATCAAAAGAGCACGACGAACGGGAAGCTGTTCCCGGAGGTGCTGAGCGAACTCGACATCGTGCCGGGCGTGAAACCGCACTTGAAGGTGTACGCGCTGCCGGGCCAGAGCGGAGCGACGGTGATGCAAGGCTTGGACTCGCTCGCGGTGCGATTGCAAGAGTACAAAGACGCCGGGTGCAAATTCGCCAAATGGCGCTCGCCGTTGGAGATTGACTTGGCCACCGGTCAGCCGAGCGAGCTCACCATCGAGACGAACATGAAGGATTTGGCGCGATACGCGTTGATTTGCCAAGACGTCGGCTTGGTGCCGATCGTGGAGCCGGATATTTCTCTCAAGGGTGATCACGACCTTGAGACCGCGGTTCGCGTGAACGTCAAGGTGCAGAGCATGCTGTTCAAGTCGATGCTCGACCACGGCGTGTACATGGAAGGCGCGCTCCTCAAGTCCAACATGGTGAACCCGGGTAAGAAGTGCAAGACCAACTACACCGTGGACGAACTCGCGATTGCGAATCTGCAAGTCTTCCGTCGATGCTTCCCGACCGCCATGGTGAGCGCCAACTTCTTGTCCGGCGGCCAATCGCTCGAAGACGCCGCTGCTCGCCTCGATGCCATCAACAAGCACAAGTCCGCGAAGGATCCTTGGAACTTGTCTTTCTCCTGGTCTGCGGCGCTGCAGATGCCACTTTTCGAGCTTTGCCGAGGTAAGACTGAGCTTCCGCTCAAGGAGATGGGTGACTTGTACATCGCCGAATTGGAAAAGGCAGGCGCCGCCGCGCTCGGCCAATATTCGCGCAACGGCAAGGAGGGCGACCACTCCGCCAAGTAAGACGGCGTCGTACCACCACCGTCGCGAGTGATATCATATCATATCGAAAATCTCGCGTACGTCGCGCGTATCCCGTATTTTTAATACACGCATCCTCTACCTGCCTCTCGCACCGTCGCTCGCTCGACCAAAAAGCGCATCCAGCAGCGACCATCTTTATCCACGTCATTCACGCGCGCGAGCGGTGCAGGTCTGCGATCCAATCGCCTAACACGCGTGTCGCAATGTTCGCTCCGTCAATTTCGCGCGCGACGCCGTGTGTGGCGCTCGAGCGCGCCACGACAACGCGACGAACCACCCGCAGACGTCATCACAACACGCGCGCATCGACGCCCGATGACGCGTCCGCGCCGCCTGCGCTCGCGCGTTCGCGGCGCGACTTCGTTCGCGACGCTGTTTTACTGTCGACGCTCGGCGTTGGGCTCGCGGCGCGCGCGGATGCGGACGTCGACGTCGACGTCGCGCCCGCGGCGGCGACGAAGACGCCGTGCGTGCTGATAACCGGCGCCAATTCAGGCGTGGGGTACACGGCGGCGAAACAGATCGCCGCGCAGGGCAAGACAGTCGTTATCGCGTGCAGAAGCGTGCATAAGGCTGAGCAAGCGGCTCGAGAGTTGAAGGAAGACGTCGGCGCGAACGCGAAGGTGGTGACGCTGCCAGTCGGTTTGGAACTCACGGATTTGGCGAGCGTGCGCGAGTATGCGCTCGCGTTTTTAGATCGTTCGGATTTGGCACTCGAGGCATTGGTGTGTAACGCCGGGATCATGGCGGCGCCGTTGGAGCGCACCACGCAAGGACACGAATTGCACTTCGGTATTAACCATTTGGGACATTTTTTACTCGCCGACGCGCTGACGCCGGCGTTGAGAGAAACCAAAGGGCGCGTCGTGAGCGTATCGAGTTTGCTCTCGATGATTGGCGATTTCGCGTTGGACTTAGACGACTTAGATTGGAACAGACGCGAGTACGACCCTTGGTACGCGTACGGTGCGTCGAAGGCGCAAAACGTCTTGTTCGCCGACGAATTCGCTCGCCGCGAAGGCAAGAATGGTATCGTGGCGAACAGTTTGCACCCAGGAATCGTAACGACCAATTTAGTCCGTTATTCGGTGCCCGACTTGGTGCAGTCCAAGCGTGATTTGGCGAAAGAGCGCGAGAGCTTCGCGGGGCGACTCGCGGCGAAAGCTGGCATTCGCAACCCGGACGAAGGCGGCCGGACGTCCGTCTGGCTCGCCACTTCCGATGCCGCGGCGAAAGAAACCGGCAAGTTCTTCATTGATCCTGGTTTGGTTTACCCGGGTGCCACGCGCGCGCAACTCGTCGAAGCTGGCGACTGGTTCTTGTCGAGTGGTACCGAGTTTTTGGCGCCGCAGCTCGGGATGCCGGAAAAATTGTTTGAATGGCGCACCGAGGCTAACGCCACCGCGCTCTGGTCAAAGTCGCAAGAGATGGTGAGCAAGTACACAATCTAGTCTTCGCAATTAAATACAGCACATTGACGCCGCGCGTCTACCAACGTTCACGAAGCGTCAACCACCGCTGGTAATTCTTCATCGCTCTCCAACTCAAACGTTTGCACGCTCGTGTCGTTGAACGCGCCTTGCACGGCAAACGTATCCCCCGGATCAAGCAGTGATGCGCGAGCGATGGACGACGCCGCGATGACGTGCGAGGGTCGCTTCTTCTCGGGATCCGCGCTCTTCGCTCGCCATCGATCGGCGTACGTCTCAAACGTGTTCCCGACGCACACTAAATCTCTCAACGCGCCCACGCTCCAACGCGCGCGAACGACGTCTTCGTACAAGTGTCCCTCACAATGCGGCATGTAAAACACCACCAACTCATCCTTCGTCGACGAAGACGCCGACACGTACTCGTCGCACCTTTCCCGCGTCAACGTCTCGCATTCGTCGCCGTCGCCCGCGAGCACCTTTTCGTCCACAATCGTAAAGCACGGATCGTACGCCTTCAACCGCACGCGCGTCGCGTCGTCGTTCGACCGTTCGCGCAACCGCTCGCACGCGCGCGACGCGAACGCGAGCTGACACCTCGCCGCCGCGCTCGCGTCCGGCGACCCCAAACCCAACGCGAGCACCGTCACCGCCCGCCCGCGCGCGCGCGTCGCCACCGCGTCGCGCACCGCGTCGACGGCGGCGTCCAGGCACGACGCCGCGCGCACGTCCGCCGTCGCACGTTCGACGCGCGTCGCGCACGCGGCGACGCGCGCGGCGAGTTCTTCCGCCGACAGCGCCGCTTCCTCGGCGCGCGCGTCGACGGCGCGGTTCGTCGCCGCCGCGCGCGCGGCGAGCGCGGCCTCGGCCCTGGCGCCGATCGCGCGCTTACCCGCGCGCGTCACCGGCGTCCAGGCGTCGTCGGGCGCCATCGCGCCGCCGCGACGTCGCGCGCGCGGTGTGACGTTTCGCGTCGGGGCGCGCGCGTCGTCCGCGTCGCGCGACGGCGCGCCCGTAACTTCCGAGAGCTCGCGGCACGCGACGCGCGTCGCTGGGCTTACGGGTACACTGATCACGTCCTGTTCCGACAGTGTCCGACAGTGTCCGACAGTGTCCGAGAATTTTGAAACATTCACTTTTTTTTTTACGACGCGAACCGACGGTTTTGACGCGACACTCTCGAGGCGACGCTCGGGCGTTACGACGCACACGACGACGCGCGAGGACGACGACGACGACGACGCGCGAGGACGATGAGGGTGCACATCAAGCCCAGGCTGCAGCAGGAGAAGTGGAGCCTGTACTGGAAGACGTCGATGTCCACGAGAACGTTCGCGCTCGACGAATTCGACTTGGAGGTGAAGCACGACGAGACGACGGCGAAGGAGGTGAGGACGCGCAAAAACTTTGAAATGCGGCATTCGATGACGTTTCACGTGCGCAGGTGAAGGCGAGAGTGGCGGAGTTCATCGGGCTCCCGCCCGTGGAGACGTTGCATCGATTGGAAGAGTTCGTCGAGCCTTGGGAGTTGATGTGCGCGCGAGACGACGCGACGGCGACGGCGAAGACGCGACTCCGTCGATAGTCTCGCGAAACGTGACTGACTGCGTCGTGAATTGACCTGTGTTTCCGATTTAAAACAGTATGTATAACGGCCGCGAGCTCGATGACGGCAAAACGCTCGCCGCGTGCGGCGTTCCGGCCGAAGACGGCGTGAGCGTCGTCGTCGTACGCAAGCAGCTCGTCGCCGAAGGTTGGAAGCTACGATTTGAAGATAACGAAGACTCGGACACGGAAGACGACGATTTTTAAGCCATCGTAACGACGCGCGCGGATGTAACGTAACGTGATGATGAGAAGCGTGCGATTACATTGTGGGTTCCTCCGCGTCTTGCGTCTCGGGCGCCGATTTCGTGAACTCGGCCTCGAACGCCATGACTTGTGATTCCGCCGCTTGCACGGCTTCGCGGTCCATGAGCGCCAAGAATTCGTCCAACTTCCCGATCGCGCTCTTGCTCGCCTTGCTCGAAAACTTGGCGTACTCGGCGGCTTTGCCGCCTCCGACGGCGCCCATGTTCTCGAAATACTTCGAGTAGTTGACCTTTTCCATGTACTCCAAGAAATCGAACGCGATCTCGCGCGCCTTTTGCTCTTTACTCCCGCTCAAGTACGCCGCGGCTTTGAATAGATTATCCTTCACGTTGTTCGGCGGTCCCACGACGCGACTCACCGTCGAGTTCAACTCGTCCCACGCGCCGTCCTCCGCCAACGTCGCCGCCCTGCGCAGCAACTCCCGACTCCGCACCACGGGCACCAAATAAAAGAACAACGGTTTCACCGGCTCCGGGCTCTCGATCGAGATCTGACTCAGCCCCACGAACGCCGCCGTCAGCGCCGCGCCGACGATCGCTCGTCGCCGCACCGTCTTCTCCTCCTCCTCCGTCATCCCAGCCTCACCGACCCCACCCGCCTCGCTCGGCTGTTCGCGCACCAAGAACTCCATTCCATCTTTCAACCACGCGTCGCCCTCGCTCCTCGTTCCGAACAGCGTCTCTCGCTTTCCGACGCCGTCCACGCGCGCCTTGCCCGTCGTCCCGCGCGGCGTCTCGCGCGCCAGCTCGTCCACCGTCTTCACCGTCGCCGCGCCGCCGCTCTTCGCCTCCAGCGCCGCGCGCAGGCGCTCGCGATCCTCCTCCGCGCGTTTCAGCCGCTCGACGACGTCCGCGAGCGACGCCTCGCTCAGCGGCGCGTCGTCGCCGTCGTCGTCGCGCGACGTCGACGCGCGTCGCGATCGCCGCGCGTCGCCTCGTCGCGCGCGTCGCCTCGTCGCCGCGCGGACGCGCGACGACGCGCCTCGCGTCGTCGTCGTCGTCGCACGCGCGCGCATGGCGTCGCGTCGCGTCGCGGCGCGGCGTCGCGCGTCGCCGTCTCGCGCGCGTCACTTCGCGTCGTCGATGCGACGCGCGGCGTCGACGCTTCGCTTCGCGGCGCGACGCGAGGCCTCGAGCGCGAGCGAGGGCGGTAAAAAGCAAAAGCGCGACCCGGCGGCGTCGCTGGGCGTGACGGGGATGCGGAACTTTACGCTGAGGCACGGCGCGCTGCTCATGACGGAGGCGAGCGCGTTCGCGGATTTGAACCTGCAGGAGGCGAGTAAAAAGGTGAGAGGGGTGCGCGTGCGTCAGCACGTGAACCCGCTGACGAAGAGGTTTCAAACGCAGGCGCCGGCGCCGGCGTGGAGGGAGGTGTATAGGGACGCGGGGAAGCCGTTGACGATCGACGTGGGGTGCGCGGGCGGGCGGTTCGATTTGTTGTACGCGAAGCGGAATCCGGATAAGAACGTGCTGGGGTTGGACATCCGCGAACCGCTCGTCGAACGAGGGTTATCGTGGGGAGAGGCGTCGGGGGTGGTGGATAACGTGCACTTCGCGACGTGTAACGCGACGGTGTCCATCGGGGAGTGGATCAAGAGTTATCACGAGACGAGCGGCGCGACGGTGGACTTGGTGACCATTTTACACCCGGATCCGCACTTTAAGACGAAGCACAAGAAGCGTCGAATCGTGCAGGCGACGATGGTTCGGCAGCTGGCGAGGGAGATGCGCCCCGGTGCGCGCGTGTACTTGCAATCGGATGTGGAAGAGCTCACCGAGGACATGCGCGAGAAATTCGAGCGCTTTTCCGACGGGTGCTTCGATTTGGACCATGAGTTGTACGACGTCGACGACGTTCGCGCGAAGGCGACAGCGGCGGCCAACGAACCAGTGGATGATAACGACTCTGACGACGACGATGGGTGGCGATCGACGTGGGTGCACGGCGGATGGCTGAGCGAGAATCCAATCGGCATTCCTTCAGAACGCGAGGTGCAGACGCTCGGCGAAGGGCTTCCCGTGTACCGAGTCATGCTCCGTCGCACCGAGAAAGCCTGTGCAAACTAATTCGATGTTACAATAATTTCTTTCCTATACGTTACTGGTCGACCCTCTGCTCGCCGAAGTCGCCGCGCGTTGCCTCGAAGCTCGCGCTTCGATTAAACGCGAAGATGGCCCCGCCGCGCGCGGTTCGCTCGGCGCTCGCCGGGGACTGCTATTCGTCGAGAGACGCTGGATGTATCCAAACAATCCGCCGTTATTTGGCGCGCTCGAGCGGACGTATTCGCCACGCGAACTCATCGAACCGGACAGCGGTCTCGCGCTCAGCGGTCTGGAGCGATCGATTCGCGAACGATTCGAAGCCGGCGTCGTCGGCGTCGTCGGCACGATATCGAGCGCCACCGCACGCCGGCGCGCTGCAAGCGGGCGTGGTGTTTGTGCTTGCGCGCCCGTCACTTTTTCCACGGAATGCGTCCTTCCATGTCGTGGCGATGGTTCCAAACGACCGTCCGCGGGCTTCCACTTGTCGTCGTTTTGCGCGGAAATTCCACTCTGAAATTCCTTGCTCGCGCGAAGCGAGCTCTCGTTTTGCGTTCGCGATATGCTCGCGCGAGCGCTGTCGATGCGTATACCCTCACGAGTTGCGATGTCTTGCACTAGAGTCTTACTCAATCCAGCGTGGGCCATGACTTCCCAAAACCCACGAATCATCTCACGCTGCTCGCTGACTATTTGATCGCGAATGGCGAGCTGAAAGTGCAACTCCATGTTCTTCACCCCGACGAGCCTGTACTGTGAAAGAATTCGCAAGAAACTAGGCGATTTACCTTCAGCGATCGCGGCGTCTATGCGCGATTGAATGGCGACTCGAACGAGTTCATTCGCTTCTATGTCTTTTCGGTACTTTGCGCCGAGGGATTCATTCGCGCGAATGGTTTCATCGATGGCGTCGATGCGCCCGCGAAGATTCCGTCGTTCGACGTTGTTCGGGTTCTTTTCTGTGATTTCTACCAGCCTGCGTTTGAGCGCCGAACGCTCGTACACGTTTTGTGCGTTGATATCTTCGAGCTCAAACAGTGCCTTTTGAATATTAATGCGCTCCTCGACGTTTTCATTTATATCGTCGCTCAACGCATCCAACCAAGCCTCGGAGAAAGAACCACCCCCGCTCATTCTCGGCTGACTCGTGCTCGGCGTCGCCTCTTTATTCGCCAACTGTGTCTTCAAACGCGCGACTTTCGATTGCAAATCATCAATCACGTGTTGATAATCGCCGATGTGATGCCGCTCGCGAGTGATGACGACGTTTTGCGCCACGTTGGTCTTGATCTCCTTCGCCCGATTGGCATATTTCAAGGTATTGATGGTGTGGTTGTACTGTTCGCTCGAAGCACTCACGGTGGCTATCATCGCTGTTCGTGAATTTCCCGACAAACCATCCTTCAACAGACGGGTCAACTTGGAATTGCGGTATGGGATGTACATGCGGCCCTTCGCCTTCGAGTTGCTGTGACGTCCCAGAGCGTTGATGCAGTTTGCCAATGCCAGTAAGCTCTTGTTGATATTCGCACCGTCACGGAGTTTCTGTCCGCAGTTTTGCGTGTCCGACGCTCGCTCGCTCCCTGCCAAATCAACCAAGGAGAGCTTGCCGCATAAAACGTGTTTCTCTTTGCCCTTGGCGCTCTTCTCCCAACGCTTCACGCTAATCTCTAAGACTGCATGAGAACGGCTACTCGTCGCGTTTGCTTCGGTGTGATCGATGCTACGACGCTCGTTACCTTCGTGCAAGAGTTTCGTGATGTCGTCCGGACCCTTGACTGCGATGCGCGTCAAGCCCATCGGAACTGGGCCGCGCTCGGGATCCTCGCGCAGTTCGAGCGGTGGGCTGTCAACGATGAGTAAATCGTAAATCAGCTCGTTGTACACCTCCAAGTACGAGCACTTGACTTCGAATTCGTAGCTCTCGCGCAATGACTTGATTTGATCGAATATGTCAACGAGTGAAAGAAACATCATTCCCGGTTCATCGTAGTTGCCGATCATCGTGTGCGTCTTGCCTGAACCCGTCGCGCCGTACGCGAACACGGTCGAGTTCATGCCGTTTACGACGCCCGATATCAAACCACGACCAGTAGCGTCGTAGACTTCCGCATTCGTCGCCGTGTCGTTGAAGGCGACGTCAAAGGTGTATCGCCGCGCCTTGCTCCGCCGTTGCACTTGGTCCAAGTATGCTTTCTCTTCGTCGGGGTCCATCACGACCACTGTGTCGCGATTGACGACGCGTAATATGCTCTTCTTGCGACCAATTCCAGATAAGGACTGCACCGAAGACGACAGTGCGTTCGTCGAGCTCGTTAAACGTGCGTTTGGCGTCGATACGGATGTAGCGCGACGCTCCGCGTTTTCGCCTCTCGCCGCGTTGTCCACCGATACTTCAACTGGTCTCGTTCGCACTGCGACAAGAAGCTTGGCCGTCTGCGCCGACGGACTCGTCACTGGTCGTCGAGCTTGCTTTTCGACTCCACGAAGCCGAGATGGTGGCACGCGGACGTATATAGAGTCATCAGAGGTCGACGTAGACGTGAGAGGTGTCTCAACTTGCGCACGCATCGAACCGTCGCGCGCAATAAGTCCACGCCGATCCACCGAGCGATGTTGTTATCAGCAAGTGTTTGTCGTTTGCGTAAAGCTCACGCGCGCGTGCGTCCAAGCTTGCATCGCATTGTGAAGCCACGCGCGGCAGTCAAACTCGGTCAACCGTGTTGACTTTTCGCCGCGACGACAAACTCACGCACACGTGGCAGCAAAATCACGCGCCCCGTGCGGGGAGGCCGGACGCGAATAAATAGTCAGCGTCTTAAAACGAAAGCGTTTGCAACTCGCGGTATAAAGCCTGAAGCCGCCGTCGCCGCGCGTCCAACTCCGGCCGCCCGCTCGTCGTCGTCGCCGCCGCCGCTTCGCACTCCTCATCCGACGCGTCGTCCTCGTCGCGTCGCGTTGCGTCGCGCGCACTCACCGATGCGGTCACACGTTCCTTCTCCACACACGCACCATCAGCTCGTTCACGCTTCAACCGCTCGACGTCTGCCGTCAGTCGCTCGACGTCCCTCGCGCGCGCCTCGCGTTCGGCGCGCAACGCCTCCCGCAGCGCGTCAACCTCTCCCCGCGTCGTCGTCATCGTCTCCGCGCTCACCAGCGTCGCGTTCCGCTGCACCGCATTCACGACGAGTTCCAATAATCGATCCACTCTGGCGTCCATGCGCCGCTCAAACGCCGCGTGATCGAACGTCGTCGTCGTCGACGCGCCGCCGCCGCCGCGCGTCTCCTCCCTCGCGTCCCCGCCCGCGTCCTCCACCCGCGCCCGCACGCGCTCGACCACGTCCAGCGCCCCTGAAATCATCTCTTGATCTTCCTCTCGCGCGCACTTGATGAGCTTGGCGAGCGCGTGCGTGCGCTGATGGCACTTTTCAACCGACATTTCAATCATTCGCAAGCGACGCTCGCGCGCGTCGTCTTCGCGCGCCTGCGCGTCTCGCGCGGCGCGCGCGCGGTCGTGGAGCTTATCTCGCGTCGTCGTCGTCGTCGTCGTCGTCGTCGCGCGCGCCGCGTCGTCGACGCCGTCGGGACCTGCCGGCGTCATAGTGTGACGCGTTCGTCGCGCGATGGCGCCGCGCGACGTCCTCATCGCGACGTTCGCGAGCGTCACCGGGTGCGCGGACCTGCGGTACTGCTCGCGCGGGCTGAAGGTGCGCGCGAGGACGCGCGAGGACGCGCGAGGACGCGCGAGACGCGGATTAAAGATGACGATGGCGACGCGATGGTTTTCGAATTCAACGACGACGCGACGACGCGCGTGCGACGCGAGAGCGCGAGGACGCGAACGCTGACGAACGCCGCGACGATTCGATTGCAAACAGGCGTGTAACGACGATTTAGACGCGGCGGTGGACGCGTTCTACAACGGGACGCTGGACGCGCGCGCGGCGTCTCTCGACGACGACGACGACGACGAGATCGATCGAACGCGAGCGACGCGCGACGGCGCGAGCGGCGATCGCGTGGGCCGAAGAGGCGAGAACGCGGACGATGCGATGGTGATCAGCGACGGCGAAGGGACCATGGATGAGGATTCGGATGATTATTGGGACGACGACGGGTCGTCGCCGATCGATTTGATGGGCGAGGACGAGGACGACCCGAGTGACGCGCGGATCTTTGGAAATTCGGCCACGGTGAACGCGCGGATGGGACAAGATGCGTGGGGGAGAGATGCGAGAACTCGGGCGCGGATGGAGACGAGAGATCGACTTGGGTTCGGTGGTGCGGGGGCGTCGGCGTTCCAGGCTCGCGACGGCGGCGACATCGATTTACCGGACGGCATCGATCGCGAGGAGGCGCGAATGTTAGAGGCGGCCATGTTGGGTGTGGCGTACATTCCACCAGATAACGCAACGGCGAGTAGAATGGCAGATTACGGGCCGAGCGCGCCGGCGCCGGCGAGTGTTTTGAACGCGCGGTCGATCACGACGGAGACGGATCGAGCGTACGAAGAGTCGCTGCGGGCGGATCGAGAGAAAGAGGCGCAACGACGGGCGGAGAAAATCGCGAAGGAAATGATTGAGGCAGAAAAGGCACAGGCGGAGGCGCGAGAAAAAGCCGAAAGAGAGGCCGAGGAAGCGGCGCGCGCGAAAATCGCCGCCGACGCCGCCGAGGCGCTGCCGGACGAACCCAACATCGGGGACGACGACGTGAACATTGCGTTTAGATTACCGGACGGTTCACGCGTGATGCGCCGATTTCTATCATCACACAGCGCACGAGCGCTGTTTTTGTTTATCGACGGTTACGAGAAGCTCCATGCTGGTAGTTCTCGGCTCGCTGTCGAGCCAGGGACGTACAGACTCGTCGCGCAACATCCTCGTCGGGTCATAGAAAGCGACGACGCGGGGACTATCGCGGAAGCGGGAATCACGCACAAGCAAGAGGCGCTGATGATTGACTTGCTCGGTTAGACTGTGAACGCGATTAGCTATGCATTTTTATTAAAGTTCATCGAACGATATGCATGCACTACGTTTCCTATTAATCTACTTTATCGCCGCGGCGGTTGAACACATCTCTCGGATTACTCCCCGGCATGACTCCGGGAGGTAACATGAACGATGTGATGGCCGCCACGATTGCGACTGTTGAATAGCCGATGAACACGATGTTGGTGTCGTGATACGATGCCCAATATGTCGTCACAAATGCCCCTCCCCGCGCGGCCATGTTCGCCCAACTGTGTCCCGTGGCGCGCACTTGCGTTGGATACGCCTCCGGAGAGATTAGCCAAGTGAGATTCCCTGCAATTGTCGCGCAAAGTCTCGCCAACATTGCAAAAACTACCATGATCACGTCGGGAACGTCTGTAATGATGACTGGGAACGTCAACGCGAAGCCAGCAAAGAAGAAACTCATCAACTTTGAGCGACTGTAAATTTGAACGCAAAATAACGCCAAAAAGTTTGCCAAGAGTTCTCCGGCGCAAGACGCAAAGAGCGCCCAGTACGGGTACTCCGTCGACATTTCGGTCGTCTTTTTGTTCTTACCGTCCGCGAGCACTAAGAACGCTCGCGGCAAATAGAGCACGATTCCATAATAGATGAAGGTTTGCGCAAAGCTCACGATCCAAACCATCACCGTGCGCGCCGAATTCCCATCCTTGAACAACAGCGTCACGTCCAGCGAGGCGTGCTCTTCCACCTCTAGCTCCATCTCTCCTAAGTCCACATCATTCATTTTTGCCGCTTTTGCAAGTATTTGCTCAGCCTCCTTGCGTCTGCCTTTGATGACGAGCCAGTTCGGGCTCTCGTCGACCCAATACAAACCGATGGAGCTCAAAAGCGGTGGAATCGCGCAGTACAAGCACAACATTCGCCAACCCTGATTCTCGAGCGTCGTCGCCGCTATCTGGAGCGTCATGAACGACCCGACCGTCCACCAAATCCACAATCCCATCATCACAACTCCCCGACTCGTGTTCGGACAAAACTCGCACAACAAATCGTACGGCACGCTGAAACCGCCGATGCCGACGCCGCACCCGAACCGAAACAATATCAACTGCGTCGACGATTGACTAAACGCCGAGGCGATCCCAAACGCAGTGACGAGGAACACACCCAACGCGAACGCCGGCCGTCGGCCCACGGCGTCGGCGATGAGCCCGAACAGCACGCACCCCGCGACTTCGCCCAGGAACACGCTCCCCGCGATGTCATCCGCCTTCGCGGCGCTCAGTCCCCACTCCCGCTTACATTCGATCGTCAAGAACGACAACAGATTTACCTCTATGCTCTCCGCCATGATGCACAGCCCGCAGACGCAGAACAGCCGCCACTGGTACGTCGACCAACCGAGCGCGTCTTTCATTTCCGCGACCGAGCGTTGCGTCGCCGACTGCGAATCGACGCGCGAGAGCGTCGCCGACCGCGGTTCGCTCGCCGAGCCGTCGGCGACGCCATCGTCGTCGTTCGTCGCGCCGGGGCGTTGCATGGCGCGACGCTCCGCGCGCGCGCGGCGATGGCGTCAGCGTAACACCCCGGCGCAGGACGGCAACCACGGTCAAACACGGATCACTCGTGACGAAACGCCGAAAAGGGCGCTTTTAACGCCGTCGACGCGACGCGTCGGTGACGACGCGGCGGTGGCGGGCGCGGGAAAGCGTGCGCTAACTCTAATGTGACCTACACGCGCGATTGGCGCTACCTATGACGACAGGGGGTCGTGGCGTCGACGCTACGCGCGTCGGGGGGCTCGGGACAGAGCATGTGTCCCATGATGGGGACGCATTTGTCTCGGCACGCCCCGTACGCGACGCCGCGGACGCGAAAGTCGCGCGGTCGAGACGCGCCGATCCATATTTCGGCGATCGACGTCGGAGTGATCCCGAGGGTGTGCGCCCAGGCTAAGAGTTTGGGCGCGGCGCAATCCGCGCACCCGCACGGAAGCGCGGCGACGGGCGGATGAAACACGTCGCGAAGCGGACGAACTTGTCCACCGAGGCTCGGTAATTTATAGCCTTCCCAGATTTTATCCTGCAACGCGCGCGATAAGGCTTTGCGCTCGGACTTCATGTCGTCGATGCGAGCGCGCAAGCGCGCCAAGATTTCGAGTTTC
>JACLAB010000749.1_pt1 | contig 15151 bp, 6 predicted proteins | sample 8027921 | NCBI WGS metagenome assembly JACLAB01 (sample SAMN15725117, study PRJNA655200) | protist metagenome | isolation source: fluorescence activated cell sorting (FACS) single amplified genomes of... | place: USA: West Boothbay Harbor, Gulf of Maine | collected 2000-07-19 | reverse complement strand
CAGGCTAAGGTCTATCTTATCGCCCGCGGCGTACGTGCCGTTATAGCTGCTGGTGCTGAACACAGTCACCGCTGGATAGCCCGTGTTCACTGTCACTCCCGTATCTATGAGTTGGTACGGCAAATTTGTGTTGATCGTAATCAAAGCCAACTGTGACTTGCGGAGCACATCGCCTGTACTGAGGTCAAGCGTTTCGTCGATGTAGGAATTGAGCGCCGCATCTTGAGTGATGATCTGCGACATGATGTCGCCTCTGCGTACAATGTAGCGGAAAATGAGGTCATTTGTACCTGAGCCAGAGAAGTAGTAGGCTGGGCGGATGTTGGGAGTGTAAATGAGGGTCGTGGGCGACCCCAGCAGCACTGGTGTACCCATGAAATCCTCTACAATAGTGACGAAGTCCCCGGAGACAGAAGCAATTGTGTAGTGAACGCCTTGAATCTTAATAATGGCACCCGCGTCACCGGTAGTCAGCGCGTGATCTGGCCGCAGCTGGATGAGTTTGCTATTAGAGCTCTTGACGTACTGCCGTGCGCTATCACCAGATATAAAGGATATCTCGCCTCTGTTCACAAATGGAACGAGTGACAGCTGCGTAATAACTTGTGCGTTTACTGGAGCCTTGACTGCATCAGTAGACGCTGTGAAGGTAGTAGCTGCTGGCGAGATTCCGTTGCTGGGATTAAAGAGTTCCTGACTGATCTCAAAAGTAGTGACTACGCTTACGCTGCTCGGCATGGCCTTGATACTGGTTAGCACCACCTGTGACGCGATAGGATCCCACGATGCGGTAAAGTATGTAGCAGCGTTCACACCAGCCTTGATCGTGAGTGCGCTAGCCACTGTCGTCGAGTGTGCGCCGCCGCGAGTGAACCCTGGCAGTGCAAACGTGACGGTCTCTGCCAGCGCCAAATCTGCTGATAACTGCCAGTTGAGGCTGAGCTCTGTAGCGGCAGCCTTGACCTGATTAGCCGCGTGCAAAGAAAGGCTAGTAAAGCGACCCACTTGCTCCACCGTCTGCACAGCACCATCGAAAAGAACGGTGGTTCCGGACGAGAAGTCACGATTGGCCAAGCTGGGACGCACTACTGACACGTCGAACGTGTCGGCCGCATTGACACCTGCAGCGGGCAACACGAAGCCCACCGCTTGGTCAATGGATAGCGTGACTACGTCGCCAGAGTTGACTGTACCGTTGAAGTAAACACGGATCTGGCGTGACGCACTCAGCCATTCGCCGCGTCCCATGTAATCGTGGTCAAACAAAGGGTTTGATGGAAAAGTTGTGTTTAGGTCAAACTTTGTAGGCACTGACCCAACCCCGAAGCTGGCAGGTACAGTCAGCAGCAGGGCATCATCGTTTTGAAACGCAACGAGTGTAGTGAAGGTAAGTGTCATATCCGTGGCCGCACTCACAACATCTCCCGAGAAAGTCACTGCTGCAGCAGACAACATAGCAGGGGTCACCACGTCGAAAGGGAGGGTATCCACCGGACACAGACTGGAACCGACAGCATACGTGAAACGTGGGTCGTTGTTGTAATAGACTCCCGTGTTGCGAGTAAATTTTTTGGCGTTGTCTGTGGTCACTTTAAGCTCAAGCGTGCCAGTGGGAATTGACAAGGGGCTGCCGCCGCTCAAGTCTATGGTAATTACGAGCGTATTTGTGCCTGCCGTCCAAACGCTATGCATTATGGTACCATAGACAGCTGGCTCGTTCGTCCACGTCACAGAGGGTGCATTGTCCGTGGTCTCAAGCGAAGGCAGCACAATAGTCAAAGTGTCTGTGTCCTGCAGTGCGCATTGCAGATCAAATTTGATATCAATGTCAGCAAACGTTGCAACGCTTGAATCGGCTATCGTCACTTGCGTTGCACTGCCCATAGCGCCGACACTCGTATAGCTGCCGAATACTGTGGCGGCCACAGGGGTGGTACTGGAGACAATGGCGAATCTAGGCACTGTGCTGCCGTAAATGCCTTCCGCGGGCAGGCTGACACCACTCCCAGCAGGAATTTCTAACGAGATGGCTGTGGCACCAGCAATGTCGACCTGAGCTGTGCATGCGATGTTAGCGATGTGGGTGATGGTGCCACCACTAGCGTCAGTGCTCGTGTCTTTTGAGTCACCCGTGCATACCCAGTCGGTGTTGACTGTAGGGTGAGAGCTATAAACGGTGATGGCAGTGTCCATCACGGAGAATCCAGGCAAGCGCAGGTGCAAGATATCACCCGTCGCCACTTTGTCAACCAAGGTGAGAGAGAAGCTGAGGTCTGTATCTGCTCCACCGTATTTATCAGCAGCAGCGAATGCACTGGTGGTCACGCTACCAATCGTACCGATGATGAGGTTGGTTGCAGTGAAGGTAAAGGCTGATCCAGTAACGTCAGTCCATTTAATATCGAATGACTGACCAGCCGTGCCCTCACGAATGCCCGCAGCAGGACTCTTCAGGGCGAATCGCTGGGGAATATCGAAAGTAAGTGACGACGTGGGGACCCACGTGCCTTGCGCAGCCGCAGCGATCGCCACGCGGAGAGTGCTGGAGCCGGATGTCCAGGTGTAATCGAAATCCCCATCGACCAGGCTTGCGGAAACGCTGCTAAAGCCAGTTAGTGTCAGATCCAAGGTGTCAGTCGCAGCAAATGAACGGGTGCCACCAAGAGTAACTGTAGCAGCATATTTAGTAGGATATCCAGCCTTGGCACTATATGGTGTCATGGTGGCGCCACAAATACCCACACAAGGAATATCTGTGGACACAGCAGTTGCAAAGACCGACGCGGTGCGAACTATAGTCGTTTTCAGGGCTTCTTCTGACCAGATTCCCCAGGCGTTTACGACCAACAAATTGGACGAAATGTCCAGGTCGAGCGTGGCGATACCAGCGGGATGGCCGGAATTGAGCGTGAATTCAATGCTTTTGTCGTCAACGATCCATAGGGCAGTGCCGGAAAGACTGGAGGACCCACCATTGACGGGCACATTGACGGTGGTGCCCACACCTGCGCTGGTGTGGTATATGGTAACACGTGTACCTTCGTAAAAGTCCAGCACCACCTTATCACCAGTCAGGAGTGGAGTGCTGAGGTCCAGGGATGCGCCAAGACTGGACATGGTGAAATCGGCGCTGTACGTGAACGCGACAGCGGATGTGAATTTGATCACTTCTGTGACAGCGGTGAAGGCGCGAAGGCTTGTGTAGTCGTTTGTTGTTGTGTACTCGATCATGTATCCGTACCCAGTGTACGGCGAAGCCAGGCCCGCTGAAGGTAGCGTGCACCCCGTGACGGTGAAGTCTACGCGTGCGCCGCCGGCGAGCGTGGCAAGCGAGGCAGAGCTCGGTGTCACCGTCAGGCGCGAGCTGCCCGCATCCCACGCACTCGTCGCTCCCGTGGTGGCGCTGATGGCAGCGCAGTCGAAGGAGAGTAGCTCCAGGACCACCTTATGGTCACTAGTCAGCTTGCCAGACGACACGTCAACGCCGAAAGTGATCACAGAAGCTGCACCAGGGGTAGGCGTAGCCAGCGAAAGGGATGCCTCAGAAAGAGTAACTACAGCCGCCGGAGCGGGCGCATCGAACTGATACTGTATGATGGGATACCCACCCCCGACATCCACTTCGACAGTAGGGCCGTAGCCTTGTGTCCAGGCCGCGTCGTACTCGAGACCGGATACAGTGATAGTCATCGAACTCTGTTCCACGATCGCATTCTGCACGACTAACTTGCTGTCACCGACGGTGCTCGTCACAACAGCAGCAGCACTGCTCGACCCATCGGACAGTGATGCCGTGGGGTCCACACTGCCTATGGCCTGCAAGCCATAGTACCATATGGTGATATCCTTGAACTCAGCTGGTGCTGTGGTTGTATGATTGAAAGAGAACTTCAGCTCCATCGTCGTGCTCTCACCAGCCACTAATGTGCCATAATTGGCCTCTGCTGAGCAGAAGCCCACGCAAGGCGACGACATATCTACAGTGGCTTTGCCCCCATTAGCAGAGTTAATCGTGAGTACGTGGTCATCGGACAGCACGCTGAACTCAGGGGCGTACAAGCCAGCAGCGAAGGGGATATCCAGAATGATGGTGCTGGGATCAGGGTTCCAGGCTTGAAATATTGGGGGGGGTGTCCAGTCTGCAGTCTGTTCAGTGAACTCCATACGCTCCAGGCGCAAATTGTACCTCGTGTACAAGCTTAGCGTTCCTGATCCTGTGGATGCTGTGCTGACGCTGTTGCTCTCAACATCGATCTCCGTTGATCGGTTGTACTTCGGGAACGTGATGCTGAAAAAATCACCTACTGCAAGCGTTGTTTCTAATATAAAGCTGGCACGCAGTGACTGTGGCTTCCATGGCTGGGGCAAATAGGGATCAACGAAGCGCATTTCTGGGCTCAATACATTCACCACACGATTTGCCGCAGCAAATTCTATATCCTGAAAGAAATCCATCAGACACGCAGAGCTTTCAGCCTTGGCGCCAAATAACGTCCCGCTAGGCACGCCGTCTGAAGGTACGATAAGATTAGCCTTTGCAGACAGTGTAAGCTGCATGCCCACACCATCGTTGGTTCCCCCGTTGAACGTGAAAGTGACGATGGTGCCCTCTGTCTCTGCCTTGGAGAAATACTGTGCAGACTTACCACTCATGTACTCTGTGACGTCCTTCAGCGCACCATGTCCAGCTTTCGATTCTGGTAGTCGGAACATCACCTTGCTCACAGACGTCAGTGCAGTGGGACCAATGGTAAATGTGAACGTTACCGCCGTGTCCATGGACATGGTCTTCTCCGCGTACTCGATGCTGGTGTCAGTGAATGAACACACTGACGTCATGTACGGAAGCGGCAGCGATACTACTGAGCCCGAGTTGGCCAAATTTGTGGACACGCTGAGGTCGCCGAATGCCAAGCCCGCAGCAGGCGACACCAAAGTGAAGTTCACCCGATTAAATGTCCTGCTGATCGGGGCAATGACCTGAATCTCGGCGGTTTCTTCCAATGGAACCCATGTGATGTTGAACTCGCCGCGCGACTCCGTGACAGTGATGTCGCCCACAGTGGGGTCCGCGGCAAACCCAGGCATTTTCACGGCGATCTTGTCGCCAGTAGAAAGCTCTTCGGGGACAGTCCAAGTGAAGTAGACAGACACAACCTGACCAGGCATAGCGGGACTGAGGGCAGCAGAGCAGTTCTGCAAGCCTACAGAAGCCACGCTGGTAAAACCCAAGCTCTGCATATGAGCGCTAGAGCCCACATGAATGTCCAAGGTGTGCTTGTCGCCTTGCACGCCACGGTCAGGCATTACAACTGATGAGCTAGCAGTTACTTCAAAAGACATCTCAGTGTCCGCAGCGATGACCGAGCCGGCCACTGTGAGCACCAGTGTATCCGTGGAATCCGTCCAAACGCTGCTCGTAAACTTGGCAGCATCAGTACCACTCAAGATCACGGATCTACTAGTGCTGCCATCAGCAGTGACCATCTTGAAATCAGGCAACTTTAACGAAATCGTCTCTGCCACAGCCAGCTCGAAGTTGAATTTAAGTGTGAGGAGAATCTGTCCCACTAGCCCGGGTACCGCCCTTGCGTAGCTGAACGTGGGATCTGCAGGTACCGTGCGGATGTACGCCCCGAGCGATTGCTCGGTGTTCTTGAGCCAGAGACGTGGCAGGCTGGTAGCTTCTACCGCCGTGTCAAAGCTCAGCTTGACATCCACGTTGTCTCCTGCAGTGTAGACGCCATCGTCGTTGACTACAGCTAGTTGGAGCAGCAGCGGCTTCGCAGTGTTGATCTTGATAGCCTTGGTCTTCGCTAAACCGTTAGCGTCAGTGCCGGCTGGCAGAGTGATCTCTGCGACGGTGTCGTTGGAAATGGAATTTCTGTACAAGAGACCGCTGTTCAACACCAAACTGCTCGAACTAAGCACGTTGAGGCCAGAAGATGTATCCTGGGCGCTCACCGTGTACTCGAATGACAAAATGGTGTCGTTGATTACCTGCTTGAACGCGGCTTGGCGCTCAAAGGGCGTCAGTGCCAGGCGCAGATAAGCTCCAGCAAAGTCATATACTTTGACAGGTAAGTCGTACACGACGTAAATTAGGAGCTTATCGCCTTGTGTATACGTGCCATCATCGTCTGGAGAAGTAACACTGCTCACCTTTGGCCTGGCTGTGATTATAGCAATTGATTGCGTGAACGACAGGGCTGAAGCCTGGTCAGCCATGTGCCTCATATTCATGTTAGGCAGTGGCAGAAGCTCAGATATCCGTGCCCCTGTTGCCGCACTGGCAATATAGTTGGTCGTATCAACGTTGAGTGACATGACATCCAGGCGGCTTGTTGCATCACCATCGACAACAGTGAGACTGAAGGTGATTGTGTCCGTACCGCTACCACTGACGTAAGATGCCACCGCATCACTCTTCTTGTAGCCCTGCGTGGTTGTCGCGGCCGTGATAGATGGATACGGCGGTGTCGTGGTCATTGCCAGTGCCGTAGCAAATTCACCTTGGCTAAGCCCAGTGCGAATATCAGCCAACTGATTGAGAATATCGAAGCTTAGTTCAGGGACGTCGTTGTTCGTATCTGGAAAGCTCACGTCCTCAAAAGTCAAGATGACTTCATTTCCTACACTGGTACACACGCGGCGACCCTCGCTGTACTCTCGGTCATCTGCTTCGCTGTAGTAGACAGTGACCTCGTTGATTCCATCCAGCTCCTCCAGTCGTGTCTTCAGCTGGTCCTGTTTGGTGTGCACGCCCACATTCATGACAAACTGCTGTTCCATCTGGATGCCGAACATGCCTGTGTCGGCCTTACATGTGAAAGTTTGCACTTCTTTGGTTGTGCAGTTGACAGAATGGCAGCCTGTGTTCAATGTTATACTAGGTGTCCCCAAAACACTAACAGGTGAACTGTACACCATGTCGATCAAAATGGTGTCACCTGCACCGTAGATTCCATCGCCTGAGCTGCTCTGAATAGACTTTAGTCGTGGAGGAAGCTGACCGTAAAAGCCTATATTCTCTTCAGGTGTATCAACTGGAAGCATCAGCACAGTGCCAGGAGTGAGATCAAATTGCGACTTCAGTCTTATCCGCTGCTCCTCATCTTGGTGGCCCATTACGTTGAAGCGAGCACCATTCAGATGCTGCAAGCACCCCATTAGGCAGACGACAAGCAGAAAGAATCCCTGCATATCTATCTACTCTCTTCACAGCGCCCTGCTCCTCCAAAGCTAGCGCCAAGCGAATTCGAGGTCGTACGCGCCGCAAATTGCAACAGATAGTAACAATTTTCAAGTATCAAAGGTAAACCTCCTCCTTTGATTAACACAGAGAGTTTACAATGCAACGTCTCCTTTAAAAGTACGTTCTGCGCGAATTTGCTTCAGCTCCGTTCTGAGCTCTGTTAGAGTTAGAGCCAGGGTGGGTTGTTAGGAGCGTGATAAAAGTTGGCTAACCCTAACCGAAAGATTTTTGTTGGGAAAAAATAGAAAGAAAACGTAATAAACCTCGTCAATAAGAGAAACCCTACCAATTAATTCCGCGGTGATAGCATAGAAATTTAATAGCAGAGTAGGAAAGCTTAATTTCTTGTCATCATATTGTCAAAAAATCATCACAATTCCGCTTTATATTAAGTAGCAAGACGTCCATTGTATTTATTTGTAGACTAACCCTCCCAATATGGATCCACCTGCAAGAATAGTACATAGATGCTTGCTAGTACTAGTTTGCACTTACTTCTTTATTATGTGTATTCAACACTCCTAAATTACGATCTATGATTATTCCATTCCTCCTCAATACATTGTATCTATACCCCCCTTTCCTCCATGCTGACAATCAAAGAAGGCAAACAAAGTAAATAGCATATTAACCGCTCAGTCCAAGGCCGTCGCTCACCCCGTTAAGCACGCCTTGCACAGCGTCTTTCTTATCATCATTGATACCGCACCAGGCCTGGCCGCAGGCGGGAAGGAAGACGATGAATAGGGCAATATACAGACAGAGCATGGCTAGGTACATGGAGACTGCATGCCAGTTGCGGTAGACGACGATCTGAGTCTGCTTGTCTGGGAAAACTTTGGCAGGCTGGCAAAAAAGGCGTGGCCAGCCGTAGGGCAAGAAATAATTGTAGGTTCTAACTATCCACCATTCTGTCTCCACCTCGTTCTCTTCGGGCTGCTTCCGCTTGCTTCTGCTCTTCTTACCCTGCCTGCTTTTCCGCTGCTGAGCGTCGCGAGCGTCTTCAATGTTGATGCTGGATCGTGAGGTGGCGGTGGTAGTAGTGCTGCTGCTACAAGTGCTCTGCTCGTCGTCGTCGTCGCAGTCGACGACATCGTCGTCATGGACTGCTGTGTGCACCGCTGCTGATGTCGATGTTGACGAGGACGTTGATGTGACCATGCCAGCTAGCAGAGGGGCTCGAATGTTATTGTCACTACTAGCGTCGGTATCGCCGTTATCCGGTATTGCCATCCCCTCCTCAGCCATTGCGCCCCCCATTGCTGCCACCGCTGCTTCTTCCTTCTCGGCCGCCACCTCACCCTTAAGGCGTCTTCTCACGCGTATGAAATACAGACCAGAGAACACCGTGAGAATTGTTACTGCGGAGAGAATCTCCATCAAGTTTGGGTACCAATTGTTGAGTGCCACAGATGTGAAGCTGCAAATGATCATAGCAAGCGCCCAGAGCCTTCCCCCGATGACATGGTTGACAGTGCCCTTCGGGGCAAAGGCAAGAATAGGTGCGCCAAGCAATGACGAAAACGCTGACACCAGGTGTGTTGCAAGCAAAGGATGTATCGTCGGGAAAGTCATTAGGATCGTTCGTAGCGGATTATCTTTCCTCGCTTGATCTAAATATGCCGATGAATGAAGAACGCTAGACTTCTAAATTTGCCTTAAGTGTAATAATAATACGATTGCTAAACTGTGAAAGCTATCATGAGTGAGGTTTATACCTACACTGTGCTTGACAGAACCTGTCCGATTAACTCGTGAGTTGGTTCCTTTTGCCTGTGATTTGGAGGCCTTTTGTCTTTTGTCTGTGAAACTCTTTGGTTTGTTGAAAGATGAGCGATAGAAATGTACGTTGGTAACACGAAGAAGTACGGGGAGGCAAAAGCTGACATCGAGAGTGGCGAGGCACGGCCGGTACCGCTGCAGGCCTTGAAGATCCCCTCGAAGCAGCGTGGCGGGCCAGGCTACGCACAGGGAAGTAATGCTCGAGCATACCGGCGGCTCAAGCACAAAAAGCTGCGTGAGGATGTGGGTGATGGCGGCGACAGCTGGTACGATGCCTACATTGGTACCCCCGTGGACTGGTTGCTCGACTCGGTTTGGTACAACCAGCCATGCCAGCAGGCTCTTGAGAGGTGGCGCGAGACCTTATTGGTCATCACACTGACGGCGGTTTGGTACAGCAGTGCTATCTTTGCCATCACAACGTCCAAGATGATTATGTTGACACTGCCGCTGCCATTCACACTGTGCACGTCACAGTTTGTTATTGCTAGCTGTGTGACCATGCTGTGGAGCTACCTGTGTCCATTGGCACCGACGAAGCCTGCGCCAACCCTGTCAGGGCAGTTGGTGCCCCCCAGTGGCACCACGTCCCCGGGCGGACGGCTTGCTTCGAATCCAAGCGACTGGGACCTCCACGGCCACAGCCTGGCTGAGATTGGCAATGAGAACGGTACAAGTGACAGCAGTGATAGTGGTAGCATCAATAGCGGCGTGTCTATTGGTCCTAGCCCGCCTAGGCGGAACAAGCTCTTGGCAAATATGAGCATCCGCGACCGCTCCGTGTCGTCTGGTCACGCAGGAGAGATGTCTGCGCTATCTGGGCAAGTGGCGGGTGCAGCAGCGACTATTGAAGTAGCGCATACGGCCTCCATGCAAAAAACAGTCACAGACTCATCCTTCAACTTGAACGCTGGTGTGCGCGAGGCGTGTACTGCAGGAGCGGCGCAGGCGGTGGAGACAGACGCCAAGTACGCGCTGAAGGCGCGGGGCAAGGTCGCAACCATGCTCTTCCGCTGCTCCCCGAAGCCGCTCGGCGCAGTTCTCTACTTAACAGCTTTCTCGTACACATGCGGATTCCTCTTCACAAACATGGCCTTTTCGGTGGTCACTGCCTCTTTCGCTGAGACAGTCAAGTCCGCCGAGCCGCTGACCAGCGCTCTAATGGCGTATGTCGTGCTACGCGAGGTGGAAAGCTGGCCTACCTATGCATGTCTCATTCCTATTTGCGTGGGTGTCGCGTGTTCGTGCCTGCATGAAGACAGCTTCAATATCTTTGGCTTCTCTTGCGCCGCCCTTAGTAATGTGTGCTTCTCTGCTCGTGCCGTGTACGCCAAGAAGATCATGAAGAGCCTGCCGGGCGCGTTGGATGAGGTCTCTCTTTTCGGTTACGTGAGCATCATTGGGTTGTGCATGCTCGTGCCAGTGGCTATCTATATGGAAGGGAATAAGCTCTATGATAAGTTTTTTGTGGATTTGGACGACTCGTATGTGCCAGGTGGGCGGCAGCAGCTGCTTCTACTGGTGATGGGCAACGGTGTGGCGTATACATGCTACAACCTAATGTCCTTCCTTGTGCTCACGCGCACCAATATGGTGACACATGCTATCCTTAACTGCATCCGCCGTGTTTTTGTCATCATCTTCACCTGCTATTTCTTCGATATTCGTCTCTCTAATACCAACCTAGCTGGCGTGGGCGTTGCCATTACTGGCGTCATTGCCTTCGGCTACTTCAAAGGGAGACCCAAGTGAGCATGACTAAGAAATAGTCATTGCGAAGGCGAAAAACAATACATTTGTAACCATTTTAAGCAGTGTAAATACGCGATACATGCATAGGAGGGTGTGACGCGAAATGAAGTCTAATTACACAGTATTCTTTGGTTAATTCACAGCCCCATTATATATATTCACAGCCGCATCTTCTGGTCGCACGCAACAGTTTTAATTTAACCTCTTTTGGACGCTCTTTTCCAGTACCTCCAGTGAACGTGCTTTTTGGGAAGGGTTACGCCTCTATCTCGTCGGTTCGATAAAGAACATCGTTACAGAAGAGTATATATCGAAGTTTTGCCAATTTGGGCTCGAAGTACTGAGAAATAAGGTCGATTTCTCCGCTCAAACTCCCAGCCGCCTTTGCAACGCGTTTGGAGGCATACAGCACGCCAGTCTGGATCTTGAGGTAAGGTGCGTCGTCTTAGTCTTAAAAGGCCTATTAGTTGCGCATCTAGTCGCTGCTTTGTTCATTGGGAGGGCTGGAGCATCAGCAGAAGCGGTAGAGGAGGGCTAGGACATCAGCAGAAGCGGTAGAAGCTGCCGCAGGAGGACGAGTAAAATGCCGGACGACCCTAAGAATGACCCCACATACCGGCTGACGAAGGATGGCAAGGTTTATCGCCGTGGCAAGAAGAAGTTCAGTAATCTGGACGTATACGAGGGCGAGTTTCTTGACGGAGCGAAGCACGGACAGGGCCAGCTCAACGTGTATTGCGGGGATGTGTACCAGGGGGAGTTCGAGTACAATTTATTTCATGGCAGCGGCACATACACGTGGAAAGCATACACCGACCAAGAAACTCAGCAGTTTATATCGGGCAAACGCTACCAGGGTGACTACATCAATGGCAAGATGCACGGCAAAGGCGTCTTTCATTTAGGAAATGGGGACGTGTATTCCGGTGAATTCGACAAAGGGACGTACCACGGTACAGGCCTGCTCAAGTGCAAGAATGGGGATTTTTTTGACGGCAGCTGGGTGAGGGGACTTCCTGGTGGCGTTATTACGCGTTCAATTGCGGAGACTGGTGACGTGTGGAAGGGAAACATGCGCCAGGGCAAAAGGCACGGTCACGGCCGTCAGACCTACGGACAGGGTCGTGGATACTACGAAGGCGACTGGGAGCGAGACAAGCCACACGGCAACGGTGTACGTGTGTACTCAAATGGCAGCAAGTATGTGGGCCGCTTTTTGGACGGGGAGGTGCACGGCGAGGGTACCATGTTCTATGCGAATGGCGACCAGTATATCGGTAACTTCCATCGAGGTCATCTGTCAGGTAGGGGCATCATGAAGTACGCCCGCGGGGAAACGTATGACGGCAATTTCCTCAACGGCTTTCCTTACGGCGAAGGTAAATTCACCTTTAGCGACGGCGGCTATTATGACGGCGAGTACAAAGCCCTTAAGATCAACAAGGGTACATTGTTGGAGTCGCCGCTATGTAACGGCAGGCGAGAGGGCTTTGGCATGCGTGTTTTTACCAATGGCTCGCGTTATACGGGGCAGTGGGCAGACGACAAGATGCACGGTCAAGGACAGCTCATCCAAGCCGAGGGTGCTGGCTACGAAGGTACCTTTTTCAATGGCTATCGAATGGGTACAGGGCGAGAGCAGTACGGTAATATTATGGGCATCAAGTTCATGTGCCCCATGGGTCGGTATCATCCTGGCACGGGCTATTGCCAGTACAAGGGCAACTGGGTGCGCGACCACTGGCACGGAGATGGTGTGTTTAAGTGCTGCGACGGCCGTCCTTACACGGGTTCCTTCCGCTGGGGCAAGCGGCACGGTAAAGGCACTCAAGAGTACCTGCGCATTGGCGACAAGGGTGATGTAGAGCGTCAATGTGTGGGCGGGCGTGGCTCGATGTATCGCTATGAGAAGTACGAGGGCGAGTGGCAGGAAGACAGCAAGGAGGGTCACGGCACCCTTTATTTCGTTAACGGGGACAGCCTGACTGGGCTTTTCAACCACGGCCAGCCCACGGGCCTTATCAAGGTCATCTTTAGCAAGCATGGTCGCGTACGTTGGGCCCAGTACGAACGCGGAATACGCAAGACCTGGGTAGCTAACCAGATTGCACTAAGCAAAGCCACGAGCGCCATCAACATGTTCCACACCAATGCCATCATCAACACCACGAACGCAGAGCCTGTGGGTACGGATAAGCTTTTAACAAATTGAAATGACCTATCTGTCTTAATTGGACTCGTTGATATGATGCACTATTATATTGATATTATACCACTGAGGCGAGGTAGGTAGGAGGGACGATATGAAAAAGATAGGAAATGAAGTTTTGAGAGTTGTAGAGAGAAACAAGGGGTGTATTTTGTATGATGATGATGATGATTTGTTGACTATCTACGGTGACAAGTATATAAATGCTAACCAATGCTGTTGTTAGTTTCTATGCTACCCCGTCGACTTCTAAGGACTCGTCCGGTCCCGTGTCGGGTTTCGGGTTGGTTTTGTTGGTTATAACTTTTTGGTTATAACACGACTCCGAATTCCTTTCAACAAGTAATTCAGTATATTTTTCTAATATTTTATAATTATGGAGTCAAGGGGATAGCTGTTTACTTGACGTAACCAGCTGTCGCCTACTCGGTTGCTGCCTTTGAATCAGCCTCAGCACCGATACTGCCCGTGCGCTGCTTCTTATTGGAAGCAAGAAATGCATGCACATATTTCACACGGCTGGCATTGTTATCACCGCCTTCAAGACCTTCACGGTTATAAGGAGTCCAAACGGGCTCTCCCACGAAGAGACGCATCGCCTTGATAAAGTTGGACTTATCGGTGGTGAAGCGGTGGAATGATCCTTGAGGCAAAATGATCATATCGCCGGCTCCCAACTGAATACGGATCCAGCGGTCTTCGGCATCGCGCACGTCGAAGTATCCTGTGCCTTCTAGACAATAGCGGATCTCTTCATCGTAATGAATGTGCTCCGTGAAGAAGTTCTTGACTTTCTCTTCATAGCCAGGCAGCTTGTCTGGGCATACATTTACAACATCGCTATAACTGTAGCCGCGCTCTTCTTTTATCTCTTCAAGCTTCGGATCATCCTCGCCTGTCAAACCGCTCCAGTGCAATACACCCAGCGCTGCGATCTCGTCGAGTGAAACAGCCTCATTCGGCGACTTCTGGTGAGGCTCTCTCTGGTCAGCATCGCTATCGTCCATATACCAAGCGGTGATCGTCATTTTTAACAAGTTGCAAAGACTACACAACACAACCAACACAAACCAAAAAGATGCAAAAAAGAGGAACCATCTGTCAAAAAATCGGAATTGAACAAAAATCTTTCACAAGAAACGACCACCGCTTACCCCCGTACGTCGCTATGCTAGTTGTAATGAGACTTGTTGTAATGCTTGCATTGCTCTCCATGGCACTGGGCTTTTCGGCTGTGAGCCGTGTGGGCCGTGTGTCGCTTCGCATGAGTGACGCTGCTGCCCCGGCCCCACCCGTAGCTGAGGCCCCTGCCACTCCTTCTGCTCCCAAAGTAGCCGCCAAAGAGTTTTCACGGAGTCTTCCGTTCCTCTTAAAGCCCAAAAACTTGGACGGTATGATTGGAAATGCCGAGTTTGACCCTCTTGGTTTAGCTGAGACTTTTGACCCCAAGTGGCTCCGGGAAAGTGAGATCAAGCATGGGCGTGTGTCTATGCTTGCCATCAGTGGTTGGCTGTTCCAAAGTGCTGGCTTCCACTTGCCTGGTGAGGCATACGAAACCAGTAACCCCATCGACGCTTTCTTCGCCGTGGGCCCCAGCCCTATTTTACAGATCATCCTCGGGGTTGGTGCCATGGAATGGTACAACCACAACGGTAAAATGACCATGGAGAATATGCACGAAGACAGTTCTCGCGAGGTGGGCGAGTTCTCCGCGCCTATTTACGGCGCAAAGACACTTGCCAAGAAAAGCCCCGAGCACGTAGCAGACATGAAGCTCAAGGAGCTGCAGAACGGTCGTCTGGCCATGCTCGCAATTGGTGGTGCAGTGCATCACCAGATCATATATGGTAGTGAATTTTTCGGTAGCTTTCCCAATGAGGCACTTTGGAAGGGCTTGGCTGTCAACATCCCCACCCTGTACCACTAAGTTCGCATATGCCACAAGCAACCAAACAAAAAACCAATAATAAGTATGTTTTGTCCATAGAATAATGAAAGCTCGTTGAATAACTAGCCATCAATCTATCTATTTTTGTACTGCTTTGAGTTCTTCTGCTTGTTTACAGTTCCTACAAACATCGATATATGATCGATCATACAATTGGTATGGTATGTTTTTTACGAGGCCGGCAGCCGCACCACTGGCTCTCCCA
>JACLAB010002366.1_pt1 | contig 15154 bp, 10 predicted proteins | sample 8027921 | NCBI WGS metagenome assembly JACLAB01 (sample SAMN15725117, study PRJNA655200) | protist metagenome | isolation source: fluorescence activated cell sorting (FACS) single amplified genomes of... | place: USA: West Boothbay Harbor, Gulf of Maine | collected 2000-07-19 | reverse complement strand
CCAACGCGGTGTTGCAGTCGCGTCGATGCGATTGGAACGGTGTGGATATACTTTTGACGGCGAGCGTGTTGGTGGCGTGGAAGACGCACGAAGCGGAGGCGTTTCTCGCGCACGCCGAGGCGCGGCGCGCGGCGGACGAGTGCGGCGAAACCATCGCGGCGTGCAGGCGCGCACAGGAAGCCGTGCTCGATTGCGCCCAGGCTTCCAGAGAAATCGTCGCATGGGCGACGTATCACGACGAGCTCGCCTCGCGTGTGGCCGCACTCGCGGCGAAAGCTCGCAAAGAGAACGAGGTGGTCTTCTTTCAAAAGATCCCGACACCTGGCGCGCCGTTGCCCGAAGCCGCCGTCGTCGTCGAGCCGATAGAATACGTTCCGAGCGAACCCGCGAAGCACACATTCTTTCAAAGCTAAAACATCTACCGTATGAATACAAGCGAATCTAGAAGCAGCTATAGTGATCGTTTTGGAAGAAGGTTTGCTCGTTTTCTCGAGCTTGCAACGTCGCCACGCTCGGTATGCGCCACGTTTTGGGAGTCTTTCTCGGAAAACACGCCGTGCGCGCATTTTCGATCGCACCATCGTCGAAAGGCTTGCTTCCGCGCGGTAAATCCCTCAAATACGTCACCCGCTGCTCGCTGCTCACCTCCCACGTCGTCTGCCCGCTGAGCAATAAATAACTGTGAAACACGAATAGAAATCCCACGAACAGCGTCATCGTCTGCGCGTATCCGCACGCCATCACACTCCACGCGTTATCACGCCAAACATCAAACCACGTCGCGTGATTCACCGTCGCTCCGACGACGCCCGTGACCGCGATCCAACACGCGTGCGCCCCGACGCACGACTGCGCCAACAAAAACCACCAAAACCGTCCGTGGTTCCGTTCGCCCACGCACGTCCCGACCCAAAAGCAGTGATGATCAAACTTTCGCACGCATCTTTCGCACACGTGACAGTGTTTCGCTCGCAGCGGCACGCGCGCGCCCGCGCATTTTTCGCACGCGCGTCGCTCGCCGTCCTCGGCCTCGTTCGAGCGCCTCGCGTCCTCGCTCGCGTCCACGTATCCGGGATCGCTTCCGAGCACGCGCCAGTACGCGACGACATCGAGCGTGAACAGCGCGAGGAGCGTCCGCGCGGTGCTGTTGTCGAACCCGTTCGCCGTGAGATCGTTTTCCGGGACGGTTAAGGTGATTAATCCAAAGCCGTGCACGATGGCCATGAGCGTCATTGAAATGGTTTTACGCCGCGCTGGAGTGGTGTGGCGACTCGGCGTCGCGTCCGAAGCGTCGCCCGTCGTGCGCTGGGCGAATCTGGCGACGCGGGCGAGATCGAGGCGCATGATTGGGAGACGCGCGAGCGGCGGAGTGGCGGTCGTGGTTGCTGAGAGTTGGGAGTTGGGAGTTGGGAGTTGGTACATTAAATATCTATCAGGCCCGTTTCACGGGCGTCGCGTACGAGGCGTCGTCGTGATCGGCGTCGGTGAATCTACTTTTCGACTTTCGCCCCACCGACGGGGAACTGGCCTCGAGTTTGGCGCGAAGGCTGTGCAGGAGCTCGGCGGCGGCGGCGCGTTGGCCGTCGCGTTCGCGCACAAGACGAGTCGGCCGCGATTGCGAGAGCGGTGGTCGGTGTGGCACGCGCTCGGGAGACGGCGATATGGACTCGTTGGCGTTGCGCGCGGCATCGCGCGCGGCTTTGCGCACTTGAGAGAGCTCTTCCTCGGCGCGGCGCGCTCTGTCCTCGGCGGCGCGAATTCGTTCACGGACGTCGTCGCCGTCGCCGTCGCGCGTTGTGCTCGTCTGCGCGCGCGCAAGTTCGGACTCGGCGCGTCTGCGTGCATCCTCCGCCGTTTGGGCGCGTTGCGCTGCGGCATCGCGCGCCCGTTCGGCGGCTTCGATGCGTTCCTCGAGCTCACGCGTCTTCTCTCCGTATTCGCGCCGCTTCATCGCACTTTTCGCCTTGACCGCCTCCTCTCGCTCGTGCGACGCGGTCATCAGGGCGTCTTCTGCCGAATGAACGCGATGCATCGCGTCCATGGCCGCAGCGATTTCTTTCGCCGCGGTTTCCTCCGCTTGCGCCGCGCGTTCCTCCGTCAACTTGAGCGTCATCTTCAAATCTGCGACCTCAGTCTCTGCCGCCTCGGTGCGCGCTCGCAACGCATCACGCTCACCTTCGAGCACGCGGATGCGCGCGCGTGCACTCTCCAAGCTTCCTTGCACAGCGCTACGCGTGCCTGACTCGGCGGCTAACTTTGAATCTAAATCCGCCGTCGCGAGCGTAGCTTCGCGACGCGTCGTCTTGACGTCCTTCTCCAACGCCTCCACGCGCTGGGCGGCGTACGCCCGCACGTCGCGATGGCTCTGTCGCAGCGTCCGCGGCGTAGCTGCCGAGGCAGGGGACTGCGCGAACGCGTTATCACCACTGGCTTCCAGTCGATCCCATCGCTTTTGCGCCGATTTCAATTCTCGGCACTTGGCTTCGGCTAAATCCGCGCGCGACCTCGTGTCGCGCAATCGTTTCTCCAGTGCCTCGAGCGTTTTCTTCTGCTCCACGAGCGCGTTTCTAGCCCGCTGCGCATCATTCAACGCCTTCTTTTCCATCGAATGCGACTGTTCGTACAGCTCCGCGGTCACTTCGACGCCATCCTTCGTTCGCACGCCTCTCGCCGCGATTTCCGCGCTCGACCGCACGAGCGCCAGCTCCGCGCGCATCTCCTCCACCGCGCGCTCGTGCGATTCCCTCTCGCTCGCGAGCGTCTCCTCCGCCGCCTTCGCTCGCGCCACCGCGTTCGCCTCCCCCTCTCGCGCGCGGCGCCGGCTCTCCACCACCTCCTCGAGCGTCGCTCGAAGCGAATCCATCTCCCCCCTGACCGCGCGCATTCGCCCCAGCGCGTCGCCCTCGAGCGTCGCCTTCGACGCCTCCACCTCGCGAAGCGCTTCCTCGAGCTCCTCGCGCGCTTCGTTCGCCTCGCGCAGCGCCGCCGTCTGCGCGCGCAGCAGCGCCACCGTCTCTCGATACTCCGTCCTCCCCACGCGCGCGTCGTCCGCCTCGCTCGCGCTCGCGTCGATCGCGCGAAACGTCGACATGCGTCGTCCAGCGCTGAGCGCGGTGGAGAAGTTGGCGCTCGAGGACGGCGGCGCGCGCGTCGCCGGCGGCATGCGCGCGCGCGAGTGCGGTGACTGTCGTTGGAAATTCAAAAATCTTGAAGAGATTCGCGTCAGAGCACCGCGCGCGCGACGACCCGCGCGTCGCGCGTCCGCGGTTCGGGCGAAAGATGCTGGCCGCGCCGTTCGACGCGACGCGATCGCGCGCTGGGTTCGCGGACGCGACGAATAACGCGTCGACGTTCGCGAATGCGTCGAAAACGTCCGCGACGTCCTCGGCGCCGGGCGCGCGCTGTGGACACACGATGACGGCGCTGCGATGGAATCAAAAGACGAAGATAGTCACGTTCGGGGGGGCGACCGAGCTCGAGGGCGGAGGCGGGGCGAACGCGAGCGCGAACGTGGGGTTGAGCCCGCAGGCGGGTCGAGACGCCGGCGCGTGGGTCAAGCTGAGCGGCGCGACGAATGAATTGCACGTCTTGGACCCGTTTAACGGGGAGTGGGGGAAGTTGGAGTGCGGTGGTGATGTGCCGAGCCCGAGGGCGGCGCACGGGGCGGCCACGGTGGGAGGGATGCTCGTCGTGCTCGGCGGCATCGGGCCGGATGGACTGGCGGATGAAGATTTGTACGTGTTGGATTTAGCGACGAGGGACCCGAAGTGGCACCGCGTGCACGTGCGGGGACGAGGTCCGGGGCAACGATACGCGCACGTGTTGAGTTTCGTGGCGCAGAGGTTTTTGGTGGTGATCGGGGGGACGGACGGTTCGAAGTGCTTGGACGATACGTGGGTGTTGGACACGACGACGAAACCGTACGAATGGACCAAGTGCGCGCCGAGTGGGCCCGTACCGAGCGCGAGAACGTACGCGAGCGCGAGTACTCGAAGTGATGGGCTGTTGCTGCTCTGTGGTGGCCGCGGTGCGGATGGTTTCGCACTGAATGATGCGTACGGATTGGCTAGGCACCGCGACGGGCGTTGGGAATGGGCCGAAGCGCCGGGCAAGGCACCAACGCGTCGATACCAACACGCGACCGCATTCGTGGACACGAGATTGCACATCACCGGTGGGGCGTCGGGTGGGGGACAGCTCGTCCCGAACGAAGCGACGATGTCGATGCTGGATACGTCGTCGGGCGGAAGCACGGGTTGGCGGGACGCGAAGAGTTCCGAGGGCAATGCGCAGCTTTCCTACGACGCGAGCTCGCTCGTCGGACGACGATGCCGCCATGCAAGCGTGGCGTATGGTCCATTCATTTTCGTGCACGGTGGTTTGAGAAACGGAGCGTTGTTGGATGATTTGGTCGTGCTCGAAGAGCCGCCGCACGAGAGCGGTTCGACGCGCGCCGAACGCACGCGAGAACTCGCGACTCTCATCGATCCGAATTCCTTGGCTTGGCGTAAATGGCTCGGTGAAACCGGGCTGTCGGCTGATATATTAGGAATGCACTCGCCGAGAAACGTTCGAGACTCGTTCGCAATCAACACGCAACGAGACGCGACGTATTCAAACGGGTCCTTCAGTTCGCCCTCGTCTCCCGAGGGCATCGCCTTGCGACCGCTCGGAGGTTCGCCGGGTTCGCCGGACTCGCCCGACAACATGAACGCCGCTGCGGAGAAAGAGCTGCGCGCGGCGAGCGCGCAAGAAGCGGCAGCCGCGCTCGAGTTGGTCGCTCGAAGAAAGTTTTCATTGGGCGAATCTGACTCTGGCTCGCCGGGATCGTCAGTGCACACGCCATCGCCTGGATTCGCTCGTTTCGGCTCCCCAGAATCGGCTCTTCGCACGCCCGCGTCGGAAGTCAGACTGCATCATCGTGCCGTAGTCGTTGCCGCCGCGCCGCCAGATTCTGGCGCCAAGTCGACGCCGCGAGGCGTCGCGAGCATGGTGCGGCAGCTGTCCATCGATCAGTTTGAAAACGAGGCGCGACGCATTGGTACTCCCGGTGTGGATATGCTCACCCCCGGAGACACACCAGCGAAATTGGCACGCGCGAGACGCGCCGCTGAGCTCGGGGCGCAACCCGTGCACAAGGCGGTGCTCACGCACTTGCTTCATCCGCACACCTGGGAGCCGAGCACTGATCGTCGATTCTTTCTTAGCGCGAGCGCGATCAACGAGTTGTGTGACGCCGCAGAGCATTGTTTCAAGAACGAAGAGACCGTGCTTACGGTGAAAGGTCCGGCGAAAATCTTCGGCGACCTGCACGGTCAGTTTGGAGATTTGATGCGATTATTCGCCGAATACGGCGCGCCATCGACGGCGGGCGACATCGCGTACATCGATTACGTCTTCTTGGGAGATTACGTCGATCGCGGTGCATACTCTTTGGAGACCATTTCTCTGTTACTCGCGCTGAAGATTGAGCACCCGCAAGCTGTGCATTTACTTCGCGGTAACCACGAAGAGTCGGACATCAACGCGTTATTTGGATTCCGCATCGAGTGCGTCGAACGTTTGGGCGAATCCGCGGGCGACGCAGTCTGGCGAAGATTCAACGAGTTGTTCGAATGGCTCCCGCTAGCGGCCGTCATTGAGGATCGTATTTGCTGCATGCACGGTGGCATCGGCCGTAGCTTGACGCACATCTCGCAAATCAATGAGCTGAAGCGACCGTTGAACATGGAAAACGGCGGCGTCGAGCTCATGGACATTCTCTGGAGCGACCCGACAGAGAACGACGGTATCGAAGGTTTACGCCCGAACGCGCGGGGGCCAGGTCTCGTGACTTTTGGACCAGATCGTGTGAAGGCGTTCTGCGAAACGAACGGAATCCAGATGATCATCCGCGCGCACGAGTGCGTGATGGACGGTTTCGAACGTTTCGCCCAAGGACAACTGCTCACCGTCTTTAGCGCAACAAACTATTGCGGTACCGCGAATAACGCCGGAGCGATTCTGGTGTTAGGGCGCGACCTGACCTTATACCCCAAGCTTATCCACCCGTTACCACCGATCGCCATGGAGTCGTTATCGCCTTCCGACCGCATCGACGACAACTTGTGGCTGCAAGACGTCAACCGCGATCGTCCGCCGACGCCTCCGCGCGGCCGGTTAGGCCAGACTCAGCCAATCGGCCTCATAAATCCGATGTAGCGGACGACGACTAGAGGGAAAGTAAAAGCACTACCGGAGATTCTTAGTGGTTATCAATACAAACGATCAAACGCGCGCGTCTTCCTCACGCCTCCAACCGACCGAACTTGGCTTCGTACGCCGCCAACGTCCGCTTCATCCGCCCGTACTCCTCCGACACCCTCGCCCTGACCTCGACGTCATCCATCATCTCAAACTCCATCTCCATCACGCTCACCAACCTATTCGCGTACTCCTCCACGATCTCCAACCTCGCCTTCCCGCTCTTCGCGTCGCACGCCAACACCGCCAGCCCCTCCCCTCGCGTCGCCCTCTCCAGCGCCCTCCCGCACGTCTCCGCGCACTCTCTCGCCGTCCGCAGCGTCAACGACTGTTCCCGTCGCATCTTTTCGAACCGCTCTCGCGTCAGCGCGCACGCGTACCGCGCGAACGTCGCCCGTCCGTCGCTCGGCGTGAGCAACACACGCACCGTCGCGTTCGCGTCGTCGTCGCTCGTCTCGTACGCGTACTCGAAGCTCGCGCGCGCGCTCACGCGATGCGCGCTTCCATCCGCGGCGTATCCTCGCACGTCCAGCGTCGCGCGCGCGACGCGTTCGGTCGCCATGCGCGCGCGGTCGCGAATGCCGACCGAACGGTTTCGTCGCGCGCGTCACACGCGCGCGCGACGCCCGCGCGCGCGCCGAACCCAGCGCCGCGGCACACCGCGCCGTCGTCGTCGCGATCGCGCCGACGCCGCGCCGACGCCGTCGCGTCCGGGCGCGACGCCGACGCGCGACGTTTCGGAATTCGCGACCGACATGTCGACGCGACGACGACGCGCGACGGCGACGGCGACGGCGACGACGACGTCGCGCGACGACGACGCGCTGGCGGAGGAACTGTTTCGCTCGCTGCGCGACGCGGTGCGCGCGAGCGCGCGCGAGGCGAACGCGAGACGCGAGACGCGACGATGGATTCGACGATGGCTTTATGCGGAGATTTTTTGGGATTTTTCGAGACGCGAGAGAACGCGAGAGAACGCGAGAGAACGCGCGAGGGAGACTGACGGTGAAGCGCGACGCGCGATCGCGGCGCAGGGAGTGTCGGAGTACGCGGACGTGGACGACGTGCTCGGGGATTCGGGTGCGAATGGGACGAGGCGAACGCGAGACGCGAGACGCGAGAGACGCGAGAGACGCGAGAGACTGACGAGCGGAGCGCGCGAGGGTAGGCTTAGTCGACGCGGATGCGCTGAACGCGCTCATAGGAGACGTCGAGGGAGAGCGACGGAGGGCGTCGACGTCGCCCGGGTTGGGATTTGAGGATAGTGGCGCGTTCACGCCGAAGTTTGGGACGCCCGAGCGCGGGGATTTGGCGGCGAGGGTGAGCGGGCGCGGAGCGGCGGAGGACGACGGGTTGCGATTTCAAAGGGCGGGGACGTCCACGGCGACGATGGTGCACGCGCTGGCGCCTGCGGTCGGAAAGTACGACGCGGAGGTGGCCGAAAAGAAGTGTCAGGAGGCGGCGGAATACGTCGCGCAGGCGCGACGGATTATCGCCGCGGCGCGCGCGAACTTGCGCGCGGGCGTCAAAGCAGAAGTCGGCAACGATGAGGCGTACGCGACGCCCAAGTCGTCAAAGATTCGAAAGTCATTACCGCGAACGCCTGGGACGGGCGAGCGCGAGCAGAAAGGGTTGCGACATTTTAGCATGCGCGTGTGCGAAAAGGTTGAAGAGAAGAAGCACACGTCGTACAACGAGGTGGCCAACGAGCTCGTCGAGGAGCTTCGCGTGACTGCAGAAGAAACGAACGCGGATTTCGACGAAAAGAACGTGCGTCGACGGGTGTACGACGCGCTCAACGTTCTCATGGCGCTAGAAATTATCACAAAGAAGAAGAAGGAAATATTCTGGAACGGATACCCCGAGGGATACGTCAAGCCGGGCGAATCGCCGCCGCCCGCGAAGGTGGCGGGACCGAGAACGTCGAATCGGGAATTGGCGTCCACGGAGTCGATAGATGCGTTCGAGCAGAAGACCAACTACCTCGCCGAGCTCGTGGAGCAACACGACGCGCTCGTGGCGCTCGTGGAACGCAACCAAAAAGCCCTCGCGGGGGACGGTCCGCCGCCCACCGGCATTCAGCTTCCTTTCATTTTGATTCAAACCAAATCCGAGGCGGAAATCGACGTGGAGATATCCGACGATCAGCGAACGGTACACTTTGATTTCAATCAAACGCCGTTCCAAATCCACGACGGATTCCACGTCTTGACAAAGATGATAAATTTGCACAAGAAGCGCGTCGTCGACGACGCCGGCGGCGCGGAGGCGAAAGCGTCGACGTCGAAATCACCGACGAAACAAAAGACTTCGTCGACGACGCCGGTGAAGCGCAAAACCCCGACCCCCTCAAAGGACGTCGGTAAATCGCCGGCTTCAGCGAAGAAGGCGAAAAAATGAGAGGAATACCGGATGAATAATCGATTAGTTTAAAACAGTTGAGAGCGCGCGCGCGCCGCAAGGCAACGTAATGTAAATCATTGAACGAACAATCTTTTACGCGAAACTCACAAGCTCGAACCGAAATTAAATCTACTCACTCATCATAAACGATCGATGATTTCCTGAATCGCGGCGTCGGAATACTTGACGTACGTCGGCGCCACGCGCGCCATGTCGACGTTCGTCGTGTTGACCTTTTCCTCCATGACCGCCTTCAACGTCTTCAACGCCAGCGTCTCCGCCTCTTTGAGCGTCAAATCATCTCTATATTCCTCTTGCAGCGCCGTCTGCGCGCCTTCGCTCCCGCTTCCGATCGCTTTCGCCTTGTACTGCACCGCCGTACCGCTCGGATCCGTGTGCACCAAGTGATACCCGTCCTCGTCCTTCCCCGCCACCAACAGCGCCACCCCGAACGGTCTCGACATCCTCTTCTCCCCCTCCCCCGCGAACGACATCGCCAGTTCGCACAGCGACGACGTGCAGCTCAGCACCGGCATCGGTTCGTTATACGTAAAGTAATGATTCTGACACTCCGCGCGTCCGTGCTCCACCATCGTCCACGCGTCCGCCGTCAGCCCGCTCACCGCGCACCCCACGTGCGCGTCGATCTCCGCGATCTTCTCCAGGCTCGACGCGTCCATCAGCGGCGACGTCGCCCGCTTCTCCACCGCCAGCACGACGCCCTCGCGCGTCTTTATCGCGATCGCCGTCGACCCGAGCTTGATCGCCTCGATGGCGTACTCCACCTGAAACAGCCGTCCCTCGGGGCTGAACGTGTTCACGCCCCGGTCGTACTCGCTGCGCGTCTGAAACATCGACGAGGCGACGCGCGCGCGCGAGCCGCCGTCGATCGCGGCTCGCGCGTCGTCGTGTGACGATTCGATTCGATTCGATTCGATCGAACGGCGCGCGAGATCGATCGAACGAATCGGATCGAATCGTCACACGACGACGCCGCGCGCGCGCCGACGCGCTCGAGGCCGCGGACATGGGCGCGCCCGCGAACGGGTCGCCGACGAGCGTGACGGCGCACGTGTGGACGACGTACGGCGGGTGGTTCGCGGATCCGAAGCGCTGGCGACGAAACACGGTCGGCGGATTCGTCGCGCTCGGCGCGCTGGCGATGGCGACGTTCGATTACTCGCGACGGGTGGAGAAGCGGCCGATATATCCCGCGCACGCGATTCCGAGCCAGAGGTGGAGCGGGGCGTTCGACGCGAACGGGCCGAGGGCGGTCTAGGGCGAGGACGCGAGGCGAGGGTTATCGCGCGAGCCGCGCGCGGGTCGACGCGAACGCGACGAGGACGACGGCGCGGCGCGAGGACGAGGAGGGGACTCGTTTGTAATGATAGTTTTAGATTGATGAGATGCGGTGATGAAAATGCGCGAAACGGGCGCGACGTCGTCGAAGAAGGCGACGCGGCGCGAGAGAAGAATGAAGCGAAGACGCGAAGCGAACGCGAAGCGCGATCACTCGACGCCGTGCGCGGCGACGACCATGTTGTTGATGCCGCACGAACCTTTGTCTTTGCATATGCGGTAGTACCCACCCTCGCCCCACGCCGGACTCCAAGAATTCTTGACGATCCAGTACGGTTCGGGCGCCCATCGAACCGGGGCGAAGCCGCTCGAACCGTAGCCGACGATGAGGACGCCGTGATCGAGCGACTCGGTGTCGCAGAGCCAAGGACAGGCGACGCCACCGATGTAACTTTGCATCCACGCAGCGTTGATCCCGATGGACAGTGGACCGTATTTGACCAACGCCGCCGCCATTTGTTTCTCGTCGTCGCTGACGAAGGAGAAGTTCTTGAGCGTCGCGCCGAGTTTGCCCTTCTTCGCCTTACACTCGCCCTTCTCGCCGACGTACGGGTACGACTTCTCGGTATCAATGCCTCCGTGCTCTACGATGTACTCCATCGCGTTCGACGGTAAGCCACCGTTACAGCCAGAATCGCACGCGTTCGGCACGTCTGGATCGCAACCCACGTCGCAATCCACGAGTTGTTGTTCGCTCAATTCAACGAGCTTCCCGGTGCTGATGAAGTGCGCGCCCTCGATCGCACCCGTTGTTGAAAACGTCCAGCACGATCCACACTGCCCTTGATCCTTCACCCGCGTCACCGCGCCCTTAAATCGCCAATCGAACTCCTCCGGCAAATGTTCCACCGGCAGCGTCTCCAGCGTCTCCCCTCCCCTCGCCTTCCGTCTCTCCCTCTCCTCGCTCGACAACCGCGCGTGACCCAGATACCGCGCCGCGAACTCTTCCGCGGTGAGATCGCTGAACATCGTCACGCCGTGCCTCGCGCTTCCTCGATCGTTCGCTTGATTCGCCGCCGCCCTCGCGAGATTTTCACCAAAGATTTCGATTCGCCGCGCGCGCTCCGCCGCCGTCTTCGTCGCGTACTCGGCGCGCTTACCGAACGCGTCCACGAACGCGTCGAACTTTGCCTCGAGCGCCGCGGCGTCGGCGACCGGCGCGCGCGCGGGCGTCGACGCGGCGTCGGCGTCGACCGGGACGTCCGACGCGGCGAGTCGCGGACGCGACGCCGCGCGCGAGTCGGCGCGCGCGAGCGCGCGCGGGAGGGCGGCGCACGCGAGGGCGAGCGCGAGCGCGCGGGCGAGCGACCGCGCGCGCGCGCGGCGCATGCCGGACGATCGGGCGCGGGGTGATGGCGCGCGGCCTCGAAATTCGCGAAGGGACGGGCGGACGCGGACGCGAGGGCGACGCGCGAAGACGACGCGCGAAGAGAACGCGCGCGCGGGAGAGCGCGCGCCGCGCGAGCGATATCGATGACAAAGATGGTGCTCGGGGACTACTTCCACAGCTTGATCGTCGTGTCCCAACTGCACGACGCGACGACGGAGCTCTTGAGCGGGTGCCAAGCGACGCCGATGCACACCTCCGCGTGCGCCTTGACGGATTTGATGATTTTGGACGTCTTCCAATCCCAGAAGAAGATCTTTCCGGACCCATCGCCGCTGACGACGGTGCTGTCGTCGGTGGAAAACGCGGGCTGGCACGCGTAACCGGCGTTGTGGTGACCGCCGAAGCGTTTCTTGTTGTTTCTTCGAAAGCGCTCGTCGACGCTAAAGGTGATGATTTGATTGTCGAGCGATTGACCGATGATGTACTTGCCGTTGTTCGATATCGCAGTCGCGGGCACGGAGTGCATCGATGGGTCGGCGATGTATTTCGTCGTCACCGGGATTCCAAACTCCCAAACTCGAAGCGTTTTGTCGTCCGACGAGGACATGAAGCGTTCGCCGCCGTCGGCGAACGTGATCGAGTTCACCGGCCCGAGATGCTGGTCGTACTCTTGCACCAAGTCCCCGTTGTTCATGTCCCACTGCACGATTTTCTTGTCGCTCTGCCCGACCAACACCAAGTTGTCTTGCTTGGGATGAATCTTCGCGCAGTAACCGATTTTCCCGCTCGTCACGGTTTGTATTATTTTGCCCGTCTCCGTGTCCCACAATCGAACCTTTTTATCCCACGACGTCGACACGAAGCGCGTGCCATCGCCGTTGAAGCACACGTCTTTTACCGCCTTGTCGTGTCCCATGTACGTGCGCATGCACTTTCGACTGTTGTACACGTCCCAAATCTTGACCACGTTGTCCATGCCCGCCGAGAGCAACAGGTGACCAGTGTGAGGGAAAAATTCAATCTTCGACACACCCTTCGTGTGACCGTTGAACGTGTGCACGCACTTGTTCGGTGCAAAGCACGTTCCATCTCCATCTCGCTTCTCGCTCTTGGGCGCCGCAATCCAAGAATCCCCCGCGTAGTTGACTTCCTCCGAGCCGTGAAACTTTGTAAACTTTGAGTCGTCTTGAGCCCCGCCGTCCTCGCCCGGACCCGTCTCCAAACCTTCCAACTTTCCTTTCGCCCGAAGCTTCGCCTCGCGATTATCCATGTGCCATTTCACGTACTCCTTCTCCTTCTCCGACAAATCATCGTGCACGAGCACCTTTTGCGCCGCTCGAGCCGGCGCCCACGCCGACGTATCCGTCTCGCCGCCCGCCGGCGTCGCCACCCCCGCGAGCACTTCCTCGCGAATCCTCCGTCTCTTCGCCGCAGAAATATTAAACGCCGTCTCCCCCTTACTCTCTCGCATCGCTTCGGCGTCACCGACGACCCCGGTCCCCGACGGCGCCGCCGCGTACCCCCGCGAATTGTACGTATTGTACTGTTCGTCGAAACTATACGCGTTCACCGTCGTCGCGTCCACCTGCCCGAGCGCGTGATTCCTCGCCCCTCGCCTCGTGAGTCTATCCTCTCGCGTCTCGTGCCTCGGTCCCTCGATCGGGGCCGTCATCTCGTCGTACGTCAGGTTCACGCGCATCTCTCGCGTCGTCGGGTCTGCGCGCGTCGATCGAATCTTCGTCAGTCCGTCGTCCGCGCGCCTTCCGCGCGCGCCTTCCGCGCGTCGAGCGATCGAGCGATGTCGTCGCGCGCGCGCGTCGCGCGCACCGACGACCACGCGCGTGGACGCGAGCGGAACGACGCGCATTCCCGTCGAGCCGCCATCGTCGTCGAGCGCCAGCGCGCCGGCGTCGACGGGCGGCGCGGACGCGATCGGGCGCTTGACGCGCGCGACGTTCGCGCGCGCGTCGTTCTCGTCGTCGGAATCGGACGAGCCGTAGGCGTCTAAACCGAGCATGGCGTCGTCGAGTGCGGGTGTGCGGGCGCGGCGGACGCGCGGCGACGGCGCGAATCGACGACGACGATTATCGCGAGTACATTGAAATCGCGAGCGTTCGCTCAGTCGGCGTCGCCGAGGAATTTAGAGACGCGCTTAATCGCTTCGCGCTCATCCGCGCCGACGTCCACCCGTTGGCGACGGATGTTGACCCAGCGCTCGCGCATTTGCTCGGCGCGCTCGCGTGGCGACGCGCGTCCGCCTCGCGGAGACGGCTCGGCGGGAAGCGGCCTCGCGTCGGCGGTTTTGGGCGCGGACGCGGGCAGTGGGGACTCCCACCAACGACCATTTTCGTCGAAGTGTCCCTCCGCGAGCGGTGCGCCGGCGTCGCGCGCGTCGTCCGTCGCGCCGCGCTCCGCCGCGGATCGAACGCGAGCGCGCGCCGTCGACGCGGCTCGGACGAGCGCTTCGCGCCGCGCGACGAAATCTGCGGCGATCGCGGTGAAGAGCGCGCGCGCGCGCGCGCCACACGCGACGAAGAGCGCGCGCGCGACGTCGAGCGTGACTTTCGCGCGCGCTTCGCGCGTCCACGCCGCGAAGCGCTCGCGATTTCTCAGCGCCGCGAACGCGCACCCGAACGCGCCCGCGACCACCAACGCCAACGCGTTGTGCGCGACGCGCGACGCTCCCGGCGCGACGCGCGGCGTCGTCGACGTCGCCACGACGCCGCGCGCGCGTCCGCTCGCCTCCGCGCGCTCGCTCGCTCGCGCCGCCGCCGCGCGTTCGCTCGCGCTCTCCTCCCACAGTCGCTCCAGCAGCGCCGCGCCCCCCGTCTCTCGCCACCGCGCCTCCTCCGTCGCCACCTGCGCCCGCGAGCTCGCCCCGAAGAACCCGCTCGGCGTCAACCCTCGCGATCGCTGCCACCGCCGCAGCGCCTCCGTCGTCGCTCGATCGCACACGCCGTGCGCGCGTCTCGCGTCCCGGCCGAGCAACCGCTGCGCGAGCGACACGTCCGTCCCCGAGTCCCCGATCCCGAACTCTCGCGTCAGCCGCGCGCTCATCGGCGTCGAGCGAAACTCTCGCGCGTGTTCGCGCGCGCACGCGTTGAAATCCAGCGCCCGCGCGTCGTCGTTCGCGCCGTCGCGCGCGACGACAGGCGCCGAGGCGTTCAAATCTCGCGGTCGCGCGTTCGCCGCGGCGCGCGCGCGTCGTCGCGCGCCGCCGCCGCGGCGCGACGCGCGAGGGTTCGCCGCGTCGCGCGTCGCGATTCGAGCGCGCATCGACGCCGCGCGCGTCGCCGTGTGCCGCGCGTCGCGCGCCGCGCGTCCGCGCGCGACGACGCCATTTTGATACCGCGCAAACGCCTCTGTATACATAGAAAACCGCGTACGAAACGCCATCAATCGCGACGACGCGATTTGATCGCACTAAAACGCCTCAAAATACATAGAAAACCGCGTACGAAACGCGATCAATCGCGACGCGCCGAACCCTCGCGGTCGCGCGGCGGCGGCGGCACACGACGACGCGCGCGCCGCACGACGCGCGCGCTCGAGCGACGGCGCGCGACGCGCGCGCGCGACTCGAGCGCGTCGTCCGACGCGCCTCGAGCGCGCGACTCGAGCGCGACGCGCGCGGCGACGTCGCGCGAACGCGAACCTTAGGTTTAATCTGCGACGCGCGATCGGCGTCGGGCGAAGAATGATGTCGCGGACGCGAACGACGCCGACGGCGGCGAGAGGCGCGACGGGCGACGCGACGCCGGGACGACGTCGACGCGTCGCGCGCGCGCGCGGCGCGACGCGAGCGATGCGGACGGTGCG
>JACLAB010008809.1_pt1 | contig 15156 bp, 9 predicted proteins | sample 8027921 | NCBI WGS metagenome assembly JACLAB01 (sample SAMN15725117, study PRJNA655200) | protist metagenome | isolation source: fluorescence activated cell sorting (FACS) single amplified genomes of... | place: USA: West Boothbay Harbor, Gulf of Maine | collected 2000-07-19 | reverse complement strand
GCACCGAAGATTCGTACGGAGATGAAGACGTCGACGTTTCGCCCGAAACTTCCCGCGTGGGCTGAGCCAAAGAAGGAACATATTGAAATAGCAGGGAGCCTGGATGACGTTGGTGACGCTTTAGAGGCGAATCAAAAGTTCCAGCTCGACATTCGCGCGTTACTCGAAGGGATCGATGACAAATTAGCAAAGAATGCGGTGTTGCAGCAAGAGGTGACGCGTAGCCGTAATCGAAAGGGACGACGCACGCACTGGTCGCTTCAAGAGTCCATGCTCGACTTGTGGGGTGCAAAGAGTGATTTATACTTTCGTATTCCATCGGCGTGGACGCCAGCGCAACGAACAAGCGTGCTGGGCATGGAGGACGTCTCGGGAATCATTTCGCAAGCCAAGCTGCAAAAGCAAATCACGCCAAACGCTGATCAGCTCCGTCTCGGATGGGCAAATTTAGTTGATAAGATTCCTTTATCATACGGTCAGCAAGCGAAAGTTTGGACAGCGAAAGAGGACGCACAGCTCCGTAAGGGTGTGCATTTTCAACTCCAACAGGCTCGGTTGTTGACTGACCAGCGCATGAGTTTGGAAGAACTCGCGGGGATGTCGGTGCAACCGCTCGATACGCTTCTCGAAGCTGGCGGGTTGGACATCATCACTCGCGACTCAGAGGCGATCAACTGGAACGAAGTCGTGCGTATGCACATGCCTCATCGTACGATCGAGGACTGCCGCCTACACTGGATGAACAAAGTGGATCCGCGCATATGCAGCGAGGACTGGACGGAGGCCGAAGACGACGCGCTCGTTGCGCTCGCTGAAGCGACGGTGAAAACTCGAGATTGGATAGAAGTTGCAGAAAAGTTACACGCAAAGAAGAAAACGCCTCATGGACTCGTGCGAACGCCGTACCAGTGCGCCGTGCGCTATCAAAGTGAATGGAATCCATCATTGGTGAAGAGCTCGTGGTCTGACGACGAAGATGCGTTTATTCGCAAATGGGTCAACGAAAATGGCGCTGGAAACTGGACAAAGCTCGCACGGTTGCTTCCTGGGCACACTGGACAGCAGCTTCTTCATCGTTGGCGTCGTCTTCAGCCGACGCGCCGCAAGGGTGCGTGGACTACTGAGGAAGATGAAGCCCTTCGCGTCGCCGTGAGCGCCTATCGCGAAGGCGAGCGCATCAAATGGTCGCGCGTGGCGTCTCAAATCCCAACGCGAACGGACGTGCAGTGCCGCGAACGCTGGACTGGCGTGCTCGATCCGTCGATCAAAACCGATGCGTGGTCAGCTGAAGAAGATGCTGCGTTGCTTAGCGCATTGGGTCCGAATTTCACCAACGACGCCAGCGGGTTCAACGAGTGGTCGAGATTAGCCGCTGTGTGCCCAGGTCGCACGGGGAAGATTTGTATGCGTCGCGTGAAATTTCTCATAAAACAGAAAGCGGCTAAAGAAGCGGCGAAGTCAGCGAAAAAACGTGGACGTCCGTCTAAGGGTGCGGCGTCGGAGGCGTTGGGTGACACAGCGGCAGGAGCAGAAGTGAGCGAAGCGTCGCCGACGGAGGACGAAATCGCGCTCGCCGCGAAAAAGTCGCGACGAACAAAGAAATGATCAACGAAACGAATTGACACGTGCACGTGATAGAATCATCGTGCGTGCGGGTACGAGCGCGCGCAGTACTCATTGCAGCGAAATAGGATATATCTAGACTCTTGTAAAGAATTTTACAAATTCGAATGAACCAGCTACGCACGACGCGCGCGACGAGCGCGAGCGTGTGGCGTTGCACTTGATTGTAGCGCTAAGAAACCCAGCAGGCGAGCGAGAAAAGTGTATGAATTGATACACTTTACATTGCGGCACCGGCGGCGGCGGCTTGCGCAACGGTTTGACCCGCTTCGAGCGCGGCTTCGAAAGCCTTGGCGCACGCAGCTTCGTCAACCATGCCCGCGCACGTCTTTTGCATGGCTTGCAAGTCGCCGTTGCCGAGCTCGAGCGCAATGTCAGCCGGCAAGAGGTTCAAGCCGTCGACGAGTTCTTGCGCGATCATACCAGAGATGGCAACCATGGCGATGCGGCCGTTGTTGAGCTCCTTCAAGCGCAACACGTCGAGCTCTTCAGCCGACTTGCCGGCGCCGAGGCCGAGCGGGTCAAAGTTGAGGTCGCCCGGGGTGTAGCCATCCTTCAACAAGAACAACTTGTCGGATTGGCCCGGATCTTGCCAGCCCGCTTGCACGCGGGTAGACTCAGCGAGCGCGATGACAATACCGATCGCGAACCAGAACGGCGTCGGCACTTGTTGGAAGTGGTTCACCGCCGGACCGGTGACTTGCGCGTCGAACAAAAAGGACGAGCCTTCGACTTGTTCGCCAACCAAGAAACCAACCGTGGCGAGCATGGACACGCGCCCGTGCGTGAGCTCAGCCTCGCGGTAGCGTTGCAAAGAAGCACCGTCGATGCCGTTGCAGAAACCGAGGATGTCGAGGCCTTCCGGGAACGGCGCGGACGCACCGATCATGCCCGCCTTGACGGCGTCTTGAATGGAGGCGTAGTTCTTACCCTTTTGGAAGACGTCCCCGGACGCCGTGGTCGCGCGGACGGTGGGCTTGGCAGCCATCATGGTGACGAGAGCAGGCATTGTGTGTTGTGGTGTGTGTGTGTGGTGGTGACTGGTGTGGATTCGCGCGCGAATAAGTGACGCGCAACGCGTCGTCGCCCACGCGTCGTTGGATTATTCATGCTCTCTCGGAAAGGAGGAGGGGTGCCCGAGGGACTCGTCGACCGTTCGCGACCCAGCGATCGGGGCCAAAAACGATGACGTCACGTGACGTCACCACGCGCCACGAAACGTGCGTCTGGAAAACGCCGGATGTGGCGACCTGGTCACGATCGGTCGTTTGTGGGTACATACAAATACACTACGAGTGGGTACACACATTGGAGCGTTTGTGCGTGTGGATGCATCATGACGTACTGGGGTTGGTGTAGTGCCGTGTGCGTGTATACATATATGTAGGTGGATGTTGCTATTTTGAGCCGAGGTTTGGGGCAGTGTGCAGGTGTGACCAATCAGAACCATTTACATACTTAGTCGGATATAGTCCATAGTAATTCGACGGATGTCGACCGGTTCCTTTGGCTTGTGCGCGCTATTTCAATACGCCAACTTTGACGGGGACAGCGCCCAAACGCATCGACGACGTGATGCACAGCGCACGGGAGAAAGCTGAACGGTGCGCTGCTATGTTTTATTACAAAAGTCATGATTACGTCAAGTTCTTCTCAGAGCATCTGTGACAAATTTCTTGCTGTTGATAAAAGTAATCAATTACCAACTGTTGGTACTATTGAACCAAAGTGTACTGACACGATTTTCGTTTTCAAGAACCAGCTCAAGGTCAGCTTTACAGTTGAGTTGATTTATCGAGTGTGCACTTTGTACCAAAGCCTATTTACGTTTCGTAGCTCGGATATCGTAACGAACGAAGGAGCTCACGGCCACGCGTGTACCGGGACGTGCAGCGTTCTAAGCCTGCGCATCAGATCAAACGCTTGGTGCATGGTGTGGAACTGGTGTTTCCAGTGAAGTTTCGGGTAAAAGAAATGTAGCTCAATGAAAAGCTCGTCCACGTACTGAATAGTACCACTTTCTATCAAACATTTGAGAAAAGCCCACTCGAGGGTTGGACCCCTTACGCCCATGTCCACATCGTACTTCAACACGACGAAATCTTCTTTCGTGAACTGTTTTCGTATCCAAATGGCAACGTCTAAATCGGCATGTGCACTACACGCCTCTGTAAAAATGTTATGTTCACTTATGTTACTACGAAGGCGCTGTTCGGCGTGAATTGAAAGCGGTTTGGGTTCAAAAAAGTGCACTTCATCAAAGTCAAAGAAAGGCTCATACATGCGAATGAGTGAGGCACCCGAGCCGAGAAATTCATTTGTGCCAACGTCAACAAGAACCTTTCTTTCAAAATTTTCCAAGCTAAACTCATCCAAGCTTGGCACAACTCTGTAGGGTAAGAAGCTGATCGTCGCCCCTATTTCAGCGTGCATCAAATTCCTCAAATTGGGCTCGAGAGGCTCGAGTTGTGATACATTAAATTGTCTGATATAGTCAAAAGAAAGTGAGGTGAAGTACTTCATAGGAACTCGCTTCGATAGGAACCTATTTCGACGATGAGATATTTGCGAAGAATAGAGAGCGAGAGCATGTTGTGTCGTAGAGTAAAAATCCCGCGCAGACGGTACGAATGCGGGCACATCTCTCATATCCCAGACACCATTTAGTAACTCTGCGGCGACGCCCAGAACAGCGATCGCCCGGATCACTTGCCACGAATTCAAATTCCGGTCCCGTAATGAAAGGAAGGCATGTAGGAATTGAGCCGTGCCCCAGGCAGCTTGGCAACTGGTGCTGCTGAAATCACTGACTAGCAACGCATTCTCTACTGAGTCCAAGCTGATGCCGCTGTCCAGTACTTTTCGAGCCGACCAATTCATGTTTGCAGGCAGCATGCCACACTCTAACTGGGGCACCACAGGTCGCTGTCTTGAGACAAATTGCTTGGAAGATGAAATGTTTATCAGCACTGAATAAAAGTGTTTGTCATGTATGAGCAGTTGACTTTGTGACACGAGTGACTCTAATAACTCAGCGCTGTATGCCGCTTGGTCGTATTCACAGATCTGCCACTTTGGATCACTCATCAAGAACTTTTTCTCAAGTTTGTATCCGGGCATTTCCGTTTCATCTGCGGCGATTTTCTCAGGCGTACAGACGGTGCTTAGCTTTGGCTTCGTGAAGTCGTGCGAGCGTAGCAGCTGTAGACACAGAAAGAAGCCAGTTGCGCAGTATACTAAACGCTTGCTACCACCACGCGGCATCGGATCGCGAAATCTATACCATGACGAACCAGTACAACGTTCGAAAAACGGGCGGGTGGAGGTGACGTCAAAGTACGGACGATCTATGATTTTCAGAGGTGACCATATTCATGCGGGCATGCGCGGGACGGCTTGTCAACAATTCAGGCTACACATGTACTTGGCGGAAGTGAAAAGGAAGGCGGACGTGCTGAAAGAGCCGAACAGGGTATACTTCACCTCTTCCCGGCGCCGAGTGCGGCGTTGAGCGGACTAGAACATTTGTAACAACACCTGTTGTACACTACCAAGTTGTCAAGTATCCGTCGAATTACTATGGACTATATCCGGCTAAGTATGTAAATGGTTCTTGAGTCATGATTGGTCACACCTGCACACTGCCCCAAACCTCGGCTCAAAATAGCAACATCCTATGTAGGTCGTTAGATGCGTTGGTGCCTGGTTGTGATTGGTCGGACGAATGTATCCTAAACGTTTTTCGGTTGGACATGTTTCCACACACACCGCCGCGCGCGCGCGCGACGACGACGACGAGGGCGGGCGATGACGGCCGCACGCATCCGCGGGCGTTGACGCGGCACGCGTGCGTGCGATCCGTGTCGGTGCGCACAGCAGACGACGGCGGCGACGACGAGGGACGGCGTAAGAAGATTTCTCGTGGAATCGCCATTCGAGCCATCAATCCATCGCATTCGCGCGAATGCCGTCGACGCCGACGATGATGCGCGCGAACGCGCGAGCGTTAGGTAAAGGTGAGTTTTCTGCTATCGCTGTGGCGTATGCGTCGACGACGATGCGGGCGACGTCGACGGAGGCATCGCGCGCGGTGGTGCGCGACGCCATGGTTGAGGCGTGCGAACGCGCGGCGGCGACGCGGTGGAAGCCGTCGTCCCGCGAGTTGGATGACGTCCTACGCGGCGTTCGAGCGTCTTTAGTGGATAATGATGATGACGAGCGGGTGTTTGAGCTCGTGTGTGCGCTGGTGGAAGTGGATGGAGCGATTGAGGCGTTCGCGGAGCACGGGCTCGCGGCGGATGTCGGGCGACGAACGCGCGAGCGGAGACCGCAAGCGGCGCGTGGTTTAGAAGCGTGTCGCGCCATCGTGCGTCGTGCAGATGAGTTGACGAGTGGTGTGAGTGCAATTGCGGTCGTTGATGCGCTCAAGCCGGCGTTGAGGTTTGCACAGACGGTGTTGAAGTCGAAATCGTCTACGAGCGCGGCGGCGGTGCAAGCGGCGTTGTTTTTAGCGCGCGCGTGCGACGTCGTCGGACACGTCGATGTGGATGATGATTGGCGCATTAAGGCGCGAGCTGTTTTAGAGTCGAACTCAATTCCCGTGCACACGCTGGTGGGGCCCATGGTAAAGTACATGTCGGCGGCGAAAGTGAACGAAGCGGCGCGCGCTGAATTGAAGCGCGCGGCGCGCGTGACGGCGCCAGTGTTGCTTCCACCTGAGCCACTCGTGAATACGAGTGCTATGCGCGGACACGAATCGGGTGATGATAACGATGTCGCCACGTTTGTCGCACCGCTTGACGAGCAGTTCACGCCGGGCACGTCACATCCTTTGTCAACGTCTACGCCAGTTGACGTCGCCGACGTGATTCGGGACGAGATATGCAACAACCAGAGACGCGACCGCGTGTACGCCGTCGACACGCCGTTCGCAACGCGTAGGCACTTTCAGTGTGACTTCGACACACCATTACCGGCGAGTACGAAGCTTGATGATCTGTTCTTTTACGAAATAGACGCCATGTGCGCGTACGCCGACCAATTCGAAGAGACGCTTGCGCTCACGCTGAAATGGATGAGAAAATGCGCGGCGACGCTTCGCCGGTCGGTACTGCGTAAGGTAAATCTGATGTCAAACCGTCCCATGGAACACGCGTTGCGTTTGTGTTTGGATACGCACCTCACGGCGCTTACGAGACTCCTAAAGCTTGCAAAGATCATCGGCACGAGGAATTTAATGCTCGTCAACGAGGACAAGCCGCTCATATCGTCGTACAATATTGAGCGTTGGATATCGAGTGCTTTTGGTTGGATTCGCGTCGCCGCTCGGAAGGAACAGAGTCTGACGAGCTACGCCGTGATGGTGATGTGCTGCTACGACCCGAACGGGCAGAGATTTAGTAAGACCGATTACATTCCTCTACGTCTGGCGTTTACGCGGTGGTCGCGTTTGATGTATGCCCATCGCGTCCAAGCCAAGAGACAGCTCCTCGCGCTTGTGCATTACGAGAACAGTCTGTTGCGTAAGAGTTTCAATGTTTTGCGAGAGTTTGCGCCCTATCATCGAGAGCGAGTCGCCGATTTGGCGCGTATTGCAGGTTTGCGATGGCGTGCAAACGCGCACGTCATGGCAACGCGAGTGGGCGGCGGCACGATGGACGATGAATTGGACATCGCCTACCCGGAGGACATATCATTCGGAGAATCACCTGGGGGGTTCATATCACGTAGACCGTCAAGTCGACGAGACTCATTTGCGCTCATGTCCTCGAATGGCGCGCCTTCTACTTCTGGACCAGCGAGGAGCCGAAAGACGCACAGCGCCGTGAGTAAGAGCTCGGTGACATCCGTAGGCGAACATGACGAAGCGATCGACGCCCTAGAATTAGATAGCGTGTTCACCTCAGAACAAATGCTTATGTACGACGTGTTCCAGGCTTGGATCGAACAAACGTACGTACAGCTGTCGACTGGGCCGAACGGCAGCGCGTTGCGACACCGGAACGAGACGTTGATGCGAAAGGCGTTCAAGGCAATGCGGCGCTATGTCGTACGCAGCGTCGGTGCGAGAGAGAAACATGTCGCCATCGAGCAAGCTGCGCGTTCGCTAGACTTTTACGTCACTGGCGGTGCGGCATTCAAGCGATGGATCGCTGGTGTGAGATACATCAAGCGCCTGTACGCCTTTGTGGATGAAGAAGTCGAGCGATGGACGGTGGAACTGCGCGTGAATTGTTTTCACGCGTGGCGAGAAATCGCCGCCTCGCGCTCAGCGGCAACGTTGTGGGAAGAACAGATGCTCGCAGATATTATGCCCACTATGGAGAATAACCGTCGTCGTGTGTGGTTAAAGCGATGGTCTCTCGCCGCCCAAGCTTTGATTGAACGCCACGCGCAATTCGCTCGCGCGCATTACACGAAGACGTTGCTTCGACAATGGCACGCACGCACGCAGGCATCTATTGTATCTCGAATCGTAGCGAGCGCATTGGATAATTTATCGCTTAGTTAGATGATTAGAATTTACATAAATATTAGAAATGCGTAGCAGAAGGGCGAATGGAATGCAAATGCGCAGGTTTAGTTGAAAGCGCGCGGCTTCGTTGGGTACAGAGGCTGCTTGCCGTTGATGGCCCAGATGTTCCAGACCAACGCCGAAGCAATGGTGAGCCACACTGCGAGCGGCGCGATGACGTACCCCGCGGTCGGAATAACGTTGTAGTATTGCGCGACGACATTGTACGCCGAGGAGACGACAAACAACACGCCAACCGCGGCGGCGCCGAGTTTCTTTTCCACATTATTAATCGAGTTCCACGTGTCACCGATGGACAAATGCGCCACGAGGGCAATAATCGCCGGGTGCACAACCGTACCAGTCGTCGCGAACACCACCATCGTCGACAACGAACGCAAGAATCCCATCGAAATCCACACGAGCGGAAAAACCACCGCTGGGGGCGTCCAAGACGGGCGTTTACGCTCTTGTTTCGCCTTGCGCTCATTCGCAATCTTCGGTCGAGACGCATTCAGTGGCGAAAACACTCGGCTTCTAAACGCCAACATGAAAAACATCACGGCCACAATAGCCTTGGCCGCGCCCAAGTTGGTGGCGTGCAAGTTTCCGAGACAAAACTTTTGCGCCACGAACAACGCCGTCGTGATCGCACCAACCTCGAACGCCGTCGCGGCGATATACTTCACCACCGCGCCGAAATCAAACGTGCCCGTCTTTACCACCCACGCATCGATCCATTGTTGCGTGTCGCTCACGCGCGCGCGTAACTCAGCCTCTTTCGGTGTCATCGTCATGAACGCCGTGCCCGGGCCATCGCGAAAAGAAACCTCCCCTGCGGCGTTCGTCACGATGCGCGCGTGCCGTCCAGCGACGCTCGCGTCACGACCGCGACGCGCGTTCACCACGCGCGTCGCGCGCGCGGCGATGGTTGACGGAGCGGCGGTGACGCACTGCATCTTGCGCGTCGTCGAGTGCGGGCTGTTATCCACTTTGCACGCCATTGCAACGCACGTTTCGGTGACCGCGCGCGCGCTCGACGCCGCGTACATCGCTCGAACACCGCGCGTGATAATGTCTGCGTTGACCTCGCGCGCGTCTGGCGCGACTGGGTGCGCTGCGCGCGCGAACGCGAGCACCGTGGCGTCGGCTCGTTCTAGGGTCGCCGCGAGCGCGCCTCGCCGAGGGGCGACGACGACGACGACGCGCGCCACCGTGGGGGGCAAAACCCCCGATGCGATAGTGAACGTTGATTTGGGCGATCGCTCGTACCCTATTTACATCGGCGCTGGGTTGTTGGATGACGGCGTGGCGTTGCGTTCGCACGTGCGCGGGTCCACGTGCTTGGTGGTGACGAACACGACCATCGCTGGTTTGGGGTATTTGGATCGCACCGTGAGCGCGTTGCGCGCGGCTGATGCGGGTCTACGCGTTGAAACCGTTGTGCTGCCCGACGGTGAGGAGCACAAGAATTTGGATGTGTTGAATATGGTGTACACGAAGGCGTTGGAGACGAGGTTGGACCGCGGGACGACATTCGTCGCGCTCGGCGGAGGCGTGATTGGCGACATGACGGGCTACGCCGCGGCGTCGTACCAGCGCGGTGTGAAGTTTGTGCAAATTCCCACCACGGTCATGGCCATGGTTGATAGCTCGGTGGGTGGGAAGACTGGTGTGAACCACGCGCTCGGGAAGAATATGATTGGCGCGTTTTATCAACCAGAGTGCGTGTTGATCGATACGGATTCGTTGAAAACGTTGCCTGATCGTGAGTTCGCGAGTGGCATTGCGGAAATTATCAAATATGGTTTGATTCGCGATGGTTCGTTCTTCGAATGGCTCGAGGCGAACGTGGATAAGCTTTTGTCGCGCGACCAAGATGCGTTGGTGTACGCCATCGAGCGTTCGTGCATCAACAAGGCGGAGGTTGTTGCGGCGGATGAGAAGGAGGGTGGTGTTAGAGCGACATTGAATCTCGGCCACACCTTTGGACACGCTATTGAAACTGGCATCGGCTACGGCGAATGGTTGCACGGCGAAGCGGTGAGCACGGGAATGTGTATGGCGGCGGATATGTCGTACCGCCTCGGCTGGATCGACGCGTCATTGAAGGATCGCACCATCGACCTTTTGAAAAAGTACAACTTGCCCATTGACGTTCCAGAATCCATGACTGTCGATACGTTCATGGACTTGATGGCGGTTGATAAGAAGGCGGCAAACGGAAAAATGAAGTTCATCTTGCTCAAGGGCGCGCTGGGTGAATGCGTCTTCACCGGTGATTTTGACCAAACGAAATTAAAAGATACCTTGGAGGCGTACGTCAAGTAAACTCGCACGATGTTATATATAACTCAATTCTATATTTGCTATGCTACATCATTTCCTTTGAATTATGCTGCGTCATTACCTCTGCGTTGAGGCATGAATGGTTGCGCAAGCGCCGACGGAGGTGGACCTCGTCCACGACCACCGCCAGGCGGTGGCGGACCTCGTCCTCGGCCACCACCAGGCGGGCCGCGACCTGGGTACCCTCGCCCGGGTGGCGGTGGTCCCCGGCCACCGACACCTGGCGGTGGTCCCCGGCCACCGACACCCGGTGTCGGCGCTGGCATCGTCGTTCGAGGCGCGGGCGCGGATGGCGCGCTCGGCGGCGCGGGCGGCGCAGATGCGGGCGCTGGCTGGCTTGGCTGCATCGGCATAGGAACTTGGAACCGCGGCGACGTCGCGGATGGATTACCCATCATTGGATTGCCCATCATGACAAAGTTCGACCCCGCAGCTTCGCTGTCTGGAATGTCATTAGACATATCATCAATAGGCTCCATCGGTTCAGTCAGGCTCATCGCTCGCGCCATGTCGATGTTTGATGCGTTTGAAAGCACGCTTGGCGCGCCCGTATTCACACGGGGTGGACCTGGCGGTAAATCCGAGCTCGAATGTGGCGGATGTTGTCCACCGCTGTGCATTGCGTACGGATTGCTAAACGGAGTCGGATATTGTGGGGTGTCGCGCGGCGACGTCGCCGGAGACGGGATTCCACTTGCTACACCGCCCGCCGGTGGAGCCATCATCATTGGAGGAGGCGCCATGCCCACCTGCGGATTGTTACCGATTTCCTGCATGTTTTGCTGCGGAGGATATGCATGTGTGGACTCTACCCGCGCCGTGCTAGGAGGCGGCGCACCCTTCCACTTGCCGTGCGTTGAAGGCTTCTTGCGACCGCCGCTGAATAACGCGCTCACGAGGCGCATCAAAACCAGCGTAAGCACGATCGGCGGACCAAGAATGAACGCGTTCACACCGAAAGCGATCAAATCGGCGTTATTTGAGAAACTCGTACCAGTCAATTTGTCGATTCGAGTAGCAACTGCTGTGAGCGTCTTGTCGCAACGTTCCATGAATGAGCTGAGCTGATTTCCGTGGCGCGAACCCCACGCTCGCTGAAGCATGGCATCCATAACGGTCGACAGCAAGCGAATCACAAACATTAATGGGGGCTTGATGAACGTTGCGATGTAACCGAGACCAGTCTTGATGGAGGAGAATCCAGAGGTTCTATTGGTGAGAGCACTGAAATCACCCAATTCTTGAATATCCTTCAACGTGTCATCGTCTTCCCGAGTTACTTCAGTGTCGGCAGTTTCGATCTGATTCAACGGCTCCGATTCCAAGAGATTGCGCTGAAGCCGCTCAACTTCTTCGGTTTCAGTATCACTCGAGTCATCAATCATTTTCTCAGTGTGCGGCTCCGGAAAGACGGAATCTTCGCCCTCATCACTCACGTTTGGCTCGGCGGTTTCGACGTCCTCGCCGGCTTTGATGACATCTGAATCCTTGGCGTCGGATGGTGCATCATCGACAACGGCTGCTACGTCCGTCTCAACTGCTGCATTCGACTCAATGGTCTCATCGGTCTCAATTACAGTCGCCTCTTCATTCGTTACGATATCAACTGATTGTTTATCAACACTTTCCGTGGGATCGGGCATCGTGTCGCTCTCGGACGCGACCTCATCCGCAATAGTCTCTTCGGAAGCTTTCGTCTCGTGACGATCCTTGGACCGTGCTGCTGCGAGTCGCGCGGCGACAGTCGCGCGCTCACCCGCAAGCGTCTCCAATGTATCCGCGTGGTTATCTCGCTCCTCGGCTAATGCTTTATTTGTCTCGTTATACTTGCGCTCAATTTGATCACAGCGTTCCTTCTGCTCTTCAAATTGCACCTCAGCATCAAAAGTACGTTGGCGGAGCGCATCAGCTTGCTTTTGTAAGTTGTTACGCAGCTTTTCAAGAGATCTTGAACATTCAGGTCGGCACTCTGCCTCTCCACATGTACACTCGGAAACCTCAACATTCGGAGCCGCGTCTCGCGCGGCTTGCAGAGCGACTCGTAACTCGTCAACTTCTTTTGTAAGAGCTTGCGCGTTCGCTAATTGAGCGGTACACTCTCCAAGGTGCGCGGCAACATCTTCTGCGGAAGACATTGCACTGTCCATTTCGGTGAAGTCGGCAGTCATCTTTGCCAATGCCGCTTCAGAAGTTTCAAGTTTATCAGTCAATTCTGAGATCGTGTGTTCGAGCTTGGCAACCGTCGATTTCGAAGCTACGGAATGTACGAGCCTATCATACTCCACTCGAATCATCTCGTGGTCAGATTCCAAGTTCTTTCTCTTTTGTTTTTCGACATCAACCGCATCCGCTGCTTTGGCGAGGTCAGCCTCAAGTATGGCGATTCTTGTTTGAAGCTCGACCTCGTTCACTTGCGCACCGCCAGGAACCGGTACTTGTGTATTGAGGGATTCTCTGAGCTCTTGTTCAGTCTTCTTCATTGCCTTGATAGCTTTACCTGATCGCAAAAGAGTGTTCGTTACAGCTGTAATCGTATCTGCTGGTGATGTATCACTCTTAACTGGTATGCGATTCGCTACAAGCCACTCTCGTAGGAAACGCAGTGCTTCGTCCGCGCTGGCTGTAGGCGGAACGATAAGTTTTTGTCCGGATGTGGCTTTTGGAGGCGCAGTGTCAGTGGGTGGCCGAGAGTCGCTAGTGGTTGAGCTCACGTCATTCGCTTCCTGAGAATGGGCTTGCTGGGCAGCCTCACTCGCGAGTCGTTGTCGTTCGATTTCAGCTCTGGCTTCTTCGGCAGCTAAGCGCTCTGTCTCTATTCTTTGACGTTCCGATTCGACACGTGCAGCCTCGGCCTCGGCTTCAGCCTCGAGCCGCAAGCGCTCTTGTTCAGCTCGCACTTCCTCTTCAGCACGGCGTTGTGCTTCCATTTGCTGTTGTCGTTCCATTTCAGCTCTGGCTTGTTCGGCAGCTAAGCGCTCCTCCTCGACCCTCAGGCGTTCCGATTCGACACGTGCAGCTTCGTCCGCGGCTTCGAGTCGCGCTCCAACGTTTTCCTGCCCCAACGCGTCCATCACCACTTGCGCCGTGTCATCCGTCGCAAGTTCCACGAACCCGTCTGGTACCTCCCATTGGGATTTTTGCGTCCGAGAATCAAAATAATATTCTTTCCCACTGCGCGTGTCTCGAAATTTCTCCCACGAAGCGCCGCTCGCGTCAGCGTCGCGCGTCGCGTCCGCCAGATCAACCCCAACCTGCATCTCGCCATCGCCCGCAAACCCCGCAAATCCCGCATCATCCGTCGTCGACGACGCCATCTCACCACTCGCCTCGTCATCGTCGGCACCGAACGCCCCGAGCGCGTCCAACCCGTCGTCTTCGAACGCTAATCCGGAATCATCCGCTCCGAGTGCGCCATCGTCAGCGATCGCCCGCGCGACGCGCGCGCCCGCCAGACACGCGGCGATGACGACGAACGACGCGAACACAACGCCGGTTCGTCGCGATGCGCGGTGCGCGCGCGCGCGCGGTCGTCGCTCGCGAGGCATCGTGCACGTCGAGTTGTGCGGTGGTTACGCCAAAGGTCCGCACTGTCGAGCGCGCGTGCGGTCGACGTCCATGGCGCGTCACTCGAACGTGCGCGCGGCGGCGGGCGAGACGCCACCGCGGACGGGCGCCGGCGTCGAGAGCGACGTCGACGCCGCGGCGGCGACGCCGACGGGGATGAAAAAACTCGCGCGATCGCTGGGCATCACGCGTCAGAGCACCTTACAGTGGACATCTTTGGCGCTCATCGTGACCACGGCGCTGATGATTTGGCGCGTGCTGGTGCTGACGACGCATTCGGACTCGCCGGTGGTGGTGGTGCTTTCGGGGTCGATGGAGCCCGCGTTTGCGAGGGGTGATTTGTTGTTGTTGCGCAACGAGAGACGCGCATCCGAGGTGGGTGAAGTCGTGGTGTTTGAAATCGACAACCGCGCGGTGCCGATCGTGCATAGGATTTTACGAAAGCATGAGAATGGGGGTGATTGGGAGGATGATTCGAGGTTGATGCTGACAAAGGGGGATAATAATTATGCCGATGATGTGGCGTTGTACGCGCCGGGCCAACGGTGGCTGCGCGAGAGTCACATCGTCGGTCGAGCGGGGCTTCTCATCCCGCATATCGGACGATTAACGATATTAATGAATGATTATCCGTGGTTTAAGTTTGGTTTGATTGGAATTTTAGGTTACTTTGTTGTCACCGGAAAGGATTAGCACGGTCGGTGAGCTCAAAGAGAGTTGAGCGCGGACGTATTCGTCGACGCGACGTCTTCGCGCCAGATGATATCGCAACTCACTTCGCGCGACATGCGTAGCACGCACACGCGCATACATAGTAGTAGTATACTTCGATGTAGTCATCTTTGTCATATTCATCATCAATTCTAGTTGTATCATCGTCAAACGCAGCGTTTGCCTCGCGTGAACGCGCGAAGACGAGACTGCAAAATGTCAAGACAAGATTCTCGAAACATCATCGGGACAGCGCTCCTGCCGCAGTCCGAGACGCGCCGCCGAGCGTAGCGCCGAGCGGAATAGACCACACTCGTGCAACCACGTGCACGTAACGTCTACGCATCGATAGTGATCGCGCGCGCGGTGCTCGTCGATAGAAAAACTCAAACTCA
>JACLAB010015115.1_pt1 | contig 15163 bp, 19 predicted proteins | sample 8027921 | NCBI WGS metagenome assembly JACLAB01 (sample SAMN15725117, study PRJNA655200) | protist metagenome | isolation source: fluorescence activated cell sorting (FACS) single amplified genomes of... | place: USA: West Boothbay Harbor, Gulf of Maine | collected 2000-07-19 | reverse complement strand
GGCGATGTGCGTTTGTCTAGCGGCTCGTTCATTGTCGGCGGCATCAAGTCTCGGCAAGAGGTCTTGATATGGACCGACACGAGTCTATATTCGATGACATTTATTGGCCCTCCCCTGACCTTTGCGATGAACTTGGTCAACGAAGGCTCCGGTCTTGTCGGTCCCAAAGCGGCCTGTAACGCACCAAACGGTGTGTATTTCGCGAGTAAGACTGGTTTCTACTTCTACAACGGCTCGGTGCAGAAGCTTCCCTGCTCGGTTCAGGAGTACGTGTTTAACGACCTAGACTTAGGTCAAGCATTTAAGTGCCACATGGGCGTCAACTCAGAGTTTGGCGAGGTGTGGTTCTTCTACCCGAGCATCGAAGATGGCACGGGTGAGGTCTCGCGTTATGTAATTTACAACTACGAAGAAAACCATTGGTCCATTGGTTCTTTGATTCGTTACGCATGGCTTGATGCGGGTATTGAAGACCTTCCTTTTGCGTCGGCGGAAAGCTCGTCTCAGCAGTGCATTTTTCAACACGAGACCGGGTTTGACGCTTATGAAGATGCTATGACTGGCGTTTACATAGAGTCGGCTGACATTGACATAAGCTCTGGCGACAGCTTGGCTTTCGTCAAGAAGCTCATACCGGATATGGCTTTTGTTATTGAGACAGGCGTGAGCACAAACCCAGTCATGAACATTGTCCTTAAGCGCCGTGAGTTTCCGGGACAGTCTTTAATAACGGACAGTACAAACCAGATTACGCAAACAACGACATTTAAGAGCGTTAGGACGCGCGGCAGGCAGATAGTCCTCCGATTTGAAAGTGATGACGATGCTTCCGCAGTGGATCAGAAGGGGTATAAGTGGCGAGTTGGAGCGACTCGCCTTGACTTACAGCCAAGTGGTAGACGTGCATGAGCGTGTTATTACCCACCCGGCTACCGTTCTCGCAGGGCGAAACGGTATCTTCGGATACGTTTAACCGGCTTATCCGGGTCCTTGAGCTTAACCTCGGTGGGGTTAATTTCAGTATTTCGCCGCATTTTAACGCGACGGAGATCTCTGAATTACAATTTGCCACGGGCGCTATCATATTCAATACTACTAATTCAATTCATCAGGCTTTTGATGGGGTACAATTTAGAGACTTATACGATCATCAGACCTACCCGACAGGCATAGGCGTGTTGGCAACAGTGGGAGCCGTAACGGTAACGACATCATGAACCAGTTTTTAGAGCAAAGAATAGCCAACTTGATGGGTCCAGAGCCCACCTATAACGACCCTATGATGATGGCCCAAGGCGGTGAGGTCTTTGATATTGATGACCCGGAAACCATGGCTGAAGCTTCTATGGCCATGGGCCAGCCTGTTACTGACCCAAATGCTGAGCTACGCGCCGCCATGGAAGAGCTAATGATGGCTCAGGAAACCGCAGACGACCCTTTTGAAGCCGCTAAAGCACAACAGCTTATGGAGGCCGCACAAATCGGCTCAGAGGCGCCGATGGGCACAATGGCGATGGAGCTTTCTGAAGCAGGCAGAGGTGGTGACACCATGCTGGCCCACCTCACGCCCGGCGAAGTAATTTTGCCGCTTGGCATGATGGATGACCCAGAGTTTGAGCGGGTCGTTGAAAATAGATTTAATCAATTGGACCTTGCTCCTGAAGAGTATGTGGCGGGTTTAGGCATTGCCTCTCTCAACCCGGTGACCGGATTAGAAGAGTTTGGGTTTTTTAAAAAAATTGCTAAAGGCGTTAAGAAGGTTGTAAAAAAGGTTGTCCGTCCTATCGCGTCTGTGGCCCAGTTCATCCCCGGACCATGGCAACCCTTTGCCGCAATTATCAATAAAGCGGGTACGGTCTACGATGTAGCTAAAGGAAGGGCAAGCCCATTGGCACTGGCTTCTTTAGGCGCTCCAATCCCCGGTGGCGGTAACGGTGGCGGTATCGGAAGCTTATTTAGCGGCGCGAAGGAGTTTGTAACTAAAGGTGCTGACGGCGTTGGATTGTTAGGAAACATCGGCAAAGGAATTAGCGGTCTTGGGCGCAATGTCAGCGGCTTGGTGACGGGCGGCGGTGCTGACGGCGTCGGTAGCTTTGGCAAGCTGGGAGATACTTTAGGCGGGTTCGGAGACGCGCTTGGCGTTACCGATTATGCAAGCATGAGAGATCCCGGTGCTGTACTCGGCCAATTAAGTGTCACTAACCCAGAGATAACTGACATCGTTGAGGCTGGAATTAGTGAAGGCAAGTCCATGGACGCCATTCTCGATGAAGTACAAAAAATGGGAATTGGCGGCTCCGGCGGCGGATTTATGAAAGTCGCAAACACCGTTGGTGGGATGATGGGGGCGGGAGCGCCTCAGCCGGGATCAGAGCAAGCAATAAATACTATTCAAGATTATATAACACAATTTCCTGAGCAAGCCGCTGGTATCAACGCTATGTTAGCCTCTGGCATAACAGAGGATGAGTTAGCTGTACAATTGATGAGTCTTCCTGAATTTCAATCAGCGCAAGCAGGATCTCAACAACAAGGCGGTAGCTTTTTTGGGATGCGCACTCCCGACGCAATTCGAGGCATCGAAGACTCCATAAAAGATATGTTGGGTATGAACGGAGCGCCAGCAACACAAGGACAACAAAGCAGAGGCCTTACGGGCTTGCTTGGCGGCGGTGGCGGTGGCGGCCTAAATATGGGCGCCCTTGGCGCGGCTGGCCTTGCTGGTTTGATAGGCAAACTTGCATACGACGAGGCTAAGGATCGTAAGGGCGTGCCTCTGACACCTTCTGTCGTAATGAATGCGGCTGGCCGGTTTAATTTAGAAAACGAAATTGCTCGCCGAAGCGGAACAGCCGCCCCAAATCCAGTTGAGTTCGGATTGTTGCCGCAGGGCACTTTACCAACCCTGAGTGGCGGACGAGCACCTACTACGGCACAAGCTGAGCTTGAAGCGCAGAAGGCCACAGGAATGCGGTATGGCGGTCCTGTGATGGCTTTTGCTGAGGGCGGTAATGTAGACGAGCAAGACTTTAAACGCATGAATGGTGACATCAACGGTGAAGGCACCGAGGTCAGTGACGACATTCCTGCGATGCTCTCCGATGGAGAGTTTGTAATGACCGGACGCGCAGTTAGAGGGGCTGGCGCGTTTAATATGAAAAACAAGAACGGCATTATTACATTGACTCCAAAGAACGGTGAAGATCGCGACCGAGGAACCAAGTTAATGTATGACATGATGGGCTTGTTTAAGGAATTCGCGGAAGAGCCGGAGGCCGTCGCATGATAATGCCCCCTAAAAAGCTAAGACGGTATCAGGAAGGCGGCGGCGTACAGCCCTACGTCGCCGGTGTGACCCGACAAGAGCGGCAAATGGACCCCATCATTCAGCAGTTGCTGTTTGGTTTAGGGGGTGAAGGCGGCTTTGTGCCGGGCGCAATGCGCGCCGCAGAGCGCACTTTCTTCGACGAACAGGGTAGACCTCTCGTCATACCGCAGGAAATAGCAGGTTTTGCGCCTGATCAATTAGCCGCAATGCAGTTAGCGCGTGAGCAAGTTGGCGCTCAACAACCGTTCCTTCGTCGTGCAGAAGAGCAATTCCGTAGTGGCTTAGGTGCCATCCAAAGAGGCGCGGGACAGCAGTTGCGCTCTCAGCAACAAGCATTAGGTCAGCTACAGCGAGGCGCTCGTGAAGAGCAGATGCAACGCCAACGTGGACTGCAAGAAGGGCTACAAGGAATCCAACAACAGCGTCAGCTTGCACAGCGGGCTGTAGGCGACTTACGTGGCGACATAGGCGAGCAGAGACAGTTTTCTGCGCAAGCACTTGACCAGTTCCAATCTGGATTAGGACGAGGGCTGGGTACGTTAGGCGCCGCAACTGACAGGTTTGGTCGTCAAACTGCTGGTATTGATCAGCTTGCTAGGGCGGGTGAACAACAATTTGCACAAGGTGTTACCGGTGCCACATCAGGCCTTGAGGCCTCTCGACAGCAACTTGATCGAGACTTGATGCAAGCACTAGGCCAAGAGCGCGGCGCTGTCGGCAGGTTTGGACAAGGCATCGGTGAAGCGACACAGCAACTACGCAGTGGAGTCGATCAGTTTGGTGCAGGCCTTGGTCAGTCTTTGGCCGAGCAACGACGCGCTGGTGCAGGACTCGGCGCTGGCTTACGTGGTGCTACAGGCGCCCTAGCCAGATCTGTTCAGGGTTTAGGACGTGGACTGACAGGCGCTGAGCAACGTCAGTTGGGGGCCGCACAAGAGTTTGGCGGACGACTCGGAGAGTCAGAGCAATTATTGCGCGGCACGACAGGTGCTTTTGATCCATCAATGACCGGTCAATTTTACGATCCTTACGAGGAGCGTGTCGTTCAGCAAACCATACAGGATGCTATGAAGGGCGCGGCGCAAGCTGACATCGCTCAGCAAGCTCGTGATGTGCAAACAGGTGGTGAGTCAGCCTTTGGATCGAGAGCGCGCCTGACGGCCTCAGAGCGAGCAGAGGCGCTAGGACGTGGGTTGGCCAAAGAAGTTGGCGGAATACGCTCAGCAGGCTTCCAGAGGGCTCAGCAGACGGCTCTAGGTGAGTTTGCGCGACAGCGTGACGCAGAACGTGCGGCGGCTTCAGGATTAGCAGGATTAAGCGGCCAAAGACTGGGCGCACAAGAGCGAGCGGCACAAATGCTCGGAAGTGGTGCGCAGACCCGATTTGGTGCAGGTCAAGCGTTAGCGGGACAGCTTGGTTCACAAGCACAGCAGATTGCGGCCTCTCGTGAGCGTATGGCCGGTCGTGTTGGTGATGTGGCGCAACAGCGTTTAGGCGCTCAGCAGGCGCTAACAGGTCAAATGGGACAGGAAGCGCAACAGCGATTAGCGGCAGAGCAGAGCTTAGCTAATCGCCTATCAAGCATTGGCGGACAGCGCTTTGGTGCAGGGCAAGCCCTGACGTCTCAGCAGATGGCGGCGGCACAAGGCCAGTTAGGAGCGCGACAGGCGCTACAGGGTCAGCTTGGTCAGACTGCGGCTTCTCAGCTTGGCGCACAGCAACAGTTCGGGCAACAGCAGATGGGTGCCGCTGGTCAGGCTCTTGGCGCACAACAACAGTTTGGCGGCTTGTTAGGACAACAAGCTCAGCAGATGTATGGCGCAGGCACACAGCTTGGGCAAACCATGGGCCAGCTTGGTCAACAAGGTATGCAGGCTCGTATGGGCGCAGGTCAGCAGGCGCTTGGTACTGCCGGTCAATTGGCTCAGGGCTATGGTCAGCTTGGCGGCGTTCAAAGTCAGGCGGGTCAGCAGGTTGGTGGTGCTATGCAAGGGTATGGACAGCAGTTGCAAGGGCTTGGCGGTCAGTTTGCTCAGGCAGGACAGCAAGATGTTCAGGCGCTTATGGGTATGGGCGGTATGCAACAGCAACAGCGTCAGCAAATGCTTGATGCGCAACGTGCTGGATTGCTACAGGCTCAGCAGGCGCCGCTCGCTCAGTATCAACAGCTCCTACCGTTCATGCAGTTTGCGGCAGGTCAGACTGGGCCAAGCCAAGTACAAACGCAGTACACGCCGCCACCTAGCCCGTTACAAGCCGGATTAGGTACTGGATTGAGTGCGCTCGGAGCTTTGGGGACATACTTCAACCAGCCACAGCAAGCCGTGCCAACACAGCAATACTCTAGTGGTCCTGCGCAACCACAATTTACGCCGAAATTAAATCAATTCTATCAAACTCCGATTGAGACGCCACCGCCACCCGGCCTGAGAGGAGGACCCTAATGGCTATTTCACGAGCACAAATGGAAGAGCAGATTAGAGGCTTTGCGAACGGTGGTGGCGCGGTGGGTCAGCTTTATGACCAAGAAGATCCGTTTTCACCCGATATCTCTGGGTTAGATGAAATTATTGCGGGTGTTGACCCAATCGCACCGGGCGCTGGGGTACCGGCCTCTCCTGCGCCATCAAGCTCTGATCCGATAAACTCTGAAATTGCTATGCTTCAGCAGTTGATGGCCAGTAGGCCTAGCTATGATGAGAACGTAGCAAAGTATCAAGAGCGGCTATCTGCCACTCAGCCGCCATCTCAAGCTCCTAGCTTCTACGAGTTGATGTCTGACCTTGGCGCGGCAATATCAGCCGCGCCTGCCGATATGGGTGCCTTTACAGCCTCGGCGGGTGGGTTCAAGACATTTTCTGATCGCATCAGAGCCAACGCGGCGGAAGAGAAAAAGTATCGTCAGCAAATTGCTTTAGAAGCGGCCAAGATGGCCATGGAAGATGAACGCAAGGCTGAGCAGAAGCTACAAGACTTTGCTATGGAGGCTTACCTCAATGCGGCAAAAACGGCAGGTGATGACGTTGACCTCGTAACTCTGCAATACGATGAGGTAGACGCGGACGGAAAATTTACGGGACGACGCTTACAGCGAAGCTTTGATAAGTCCACACAACGCAAACAGATCACCAGCATTCTGCGCACACAGAACGGTATTGATGTTGAGGCTTTGCCTGAAGATCCGGGTGAGACCGAGGGTGATAAGGCGGCTTGGAAGGATCTGATTGCTGAAGGTACACGCATCAATGATGCCGCAACCAAAGCCTATGGTAAGCAGGATACGATTTTTAATGCGAAAGCTATTGCCTCAGAGTTAGGTGAGGAAGGCTTTGGTCGTGCCGATGAGTTTTTAGTCGGGTTCCGTGGATTCCTTGCGGATATAGCACCTTGGTCTATGAGCGATAAAGAGTTTTCCAAGCTAAGCAAGCAGGAGGCTCTTGCCGCGCTGACGATCGACTTCACCATGGCCAACGTAGCGGCAACCAAGGGTGCGGTATCGGATAAAGAAATGGCGTTATTCAAGTCAGCCGCACCGTTCTTGGGCCAGACTTACGAGGGCTTTATGCTTGCTCTGCAAATCCAAGAGCAGGCGGCGGTCAAGCAAACTGAGTATGCGGATAGCTATAACGTAGAGTACGAAAATTACACCACCAAAAATCCTAGAGCCACCGGCCGTGAGGCGAAGGCACACATGGATCGTTGGTCGCGGGAGTGGCAACGTGGAGAGCAATCTCGCTTCTTAAGCGAAGAACAGATTAAGAAGATTAAAGCTTTTGAGAAGGATGCCAAGGATCGCGGAATCAAAACTCCCTACTCGATTAGCACAGCAGAGCGAAGACAGCGCGCCTACGCCAAAAAACGTCAATCAGAGGAGTCTGAGGCTACAGATAGAGACATGAGTTCCATGCCTTTAATCTCACCCTCTCTTATGGCGGCGTTGCCAGAAGAAACTCAGGAGTTCATCAACAATGTCATGAACGACCCTGAGCTTTCGGATGACGAGAAGACGGAGCTTATCTCTAAAGCCATGAGAGGTGAGTCGTGAGCGCCTACGATCGCTACCAATTACAGCTACAGCGCTTACAGCAAGGCCCAGATCCCGATTACGCCAAGCGTAAAGCCGTTGCATCCCTATTTATGGATGACAATGCCATGCTGGAGTATTTGGCTTCTCAGCGCTTTCCAGACGATCCCGGCGGCGCCTTCCGCTATCAAGTTGTTGATGGCGAGATCATGTATGAAGATGATCAGGGTAATATGCAAAAGGAGTTTGATCGTCCCGGTGACGTTACGGCTTATGGAGAATACATTCAGCCCAACATTGCTCCTGCGGCTACCTTTGCGGCAGACATGGCTGGCGGAATTATTGGTGCCGGTAAAGGTTTTGCTAAAGGCGTAGAATTGGCAAAAAACTCACCAGCCAAACACCCCTTAGCAATGGCCGCCATCGTGCTCGGCTCTACAGCCATAGGCGGTTTTGGTGGCACAGCATTGGCTGGCGGTGCGGCTCGAGGTGCGAGAGGACTAACAGCAAGCGCCTTTTACAACCTTCCGCCAGAAGAGATTGCGGCTTCCCTACGCGACCTTGGTGTTTCAGCATCGTTTTCAGCCATTCCATTCGGTGCGGGGCCTACAGGCAACGTCATTAACAAATTCTTGGGTAAGGAAGACTCTCTTCGCTACCTTTATAACCTGCGCCAAGGTGTGCAGGGCACAATTGATGAAGCCGCAAAGATGGGCATTAAGCTGACGCCTGCGGAAGCGGCATCTATCTCAACGGGTAGCGCTCACCGTGCGGCCAACATTCAGTTGTTCCTATCTAAAAACGGACCGAACCTTCAAAAAATTAACGAATTTTACGAAAGCAGATCACGGCGCGCCGTAACGGCGATTAATCAGTTTGCGGACAGTATGGTAGCTGGTGCAGGGACAGGCATAAAATCGGCTCAGGAGCGCATAGCGCAGGCCAGTAGAGATACAATTAAAGAGCTGAACCGTCGGCGCAAAGACCGATCGGCAAGGCTTTATGACGGCTTAAGAGATGAAGCGACGGAAGTAGATCTGTCTCCTGTTTTGACACGCATCGACGAAATGCTTTTAGACCCCCGGATTCCTTCGTCTACGCGGCAGGCTGTTCAGGAGTTTCGCGACTCCTTGATGACGACGCGCAAAGTTAAAAACCCAGAAACAGGGAAAATGGAGGAGATCGAGGAGCCACTGAGTGACCTAATGAGCATCCACGATCGGCGAACCACCGACATGGAAGCAGTGGTGAAGGCCAATCTCGGTAATGCTAATGCAGGGAAAATCATTGGCTTGCGTGAAGATGTGACAGCGTTGCTTGACGATGCTGACGCCACTTACGCGCTGGCTCGCCGGGTTTATGATCCTACCAAACCTGCAATCGAAGCTGTCGAGAACTCGGCAATCGGTAGATTGAGCGGCTTGTTTCAAGCTGGTAATGATAAAGCGGTCGCAAGATCCATCAAGGAGATTTTCAACCCGGACGTGTCACCACGCTCGCTCCGTAATGCTCGAAGGGTTTTAAAGGTTGCAGATCCCGAGGGCTGGCAACAAATTAAAAAATTCTATCTCAATGACCAGCTTGATCGGTTTACCCGAGAGCAGGCGCTTGAGGGCGGTGTGCCCAACTTCCAGCGGCACTTTGCACAACCACGCATCCGCAATATGATGCAGGAGATCCTCGAACCGCAAGAGTTTGAGAACTTCTATCGACTCAATGACATCATGGGTGCGGCATTTAGTGTTCGTAAAGGTGCGTCGGACACACAACAATTTATGCGCATGGAAGACGATTTTACAAAAGAGGCCGCTGGCTTAGGGGCAGATGCTCTCGGTTTAGGCTTAGGAATAATCAGAACAACCGGAAGGTTTCTTACGGGTAGAATTGGTGATGACTTAGCGGCAGGCATTGCCAATAAGCAACGCGAGGCTTACTACGACAAAATGGTCGACGTCATGCTATCTGATGATGGCGTAGAGACTATTGAGGACGCTTACAACGTCTTTTCTCGCATGAATCTTTTGGGGGTCGAAGTCCCTGTATATGGCGTGAAGCAGGGTGTGACTCGCGGTATTGCTGAGGGCGTAGATGCGCTTGGCGACCCCCTGATTCAAAACTACGAGCCTACTGAGCAGAAGTCTGAAGAAATCATGCGGGATATGGAAAGACTGAACCAGATAGAAAACGAGCAAAGCATGGTAAATCCTTCGCTTTTCGATGATTTGCCGGAGACTAGCGCCTCGGCTATGGTTGCTCCGACGCCGCTATCCCCCAGCCTTCTCCCCTCCGAAGAAGACCGGGAGATAGCTATGCGTCGTCAGCAGGGGATAGCTGGATTGATGGCGTAGATTCTTCTGGTTGCGCTGGGAAGGCGGCAATCAAAGCACCATCTACGTTCCAATCAAGCTCGTACCCCATTGCCGAGTCACCCGGCAATTCAATGATCAGATTACGACTCATGAGCCGCATGAGCGCGGCTTGTTGATGTAGGGTCATACGGCTAAACAGATCAATGACTTCTTGCGCCTCCATAACCGGGCGATAAGTCTGGGGAATCTGCTTCTGCTTGCCGAATAGCTTCACTGATCTTCCTCCATGATATGGAAAATTTGGTTGTACTCGTTCTCGATCAGCACTTGTAGTTGCTGAATTTTGCTCCTACGACGTTGCGAACAGATTCTATTGAGCTTGTCGTAGGTTTCTTCATCGACAGCCAACGACTTTCGTCGTCTTATTGGCTTTTCGTCTTCCATGATTGCCCCTCAAAATGTTACGATAAATAAACTTGTGCACACATTACACTATTTTATGTACAAACTCAAAAATTATATGCTCTCCATGCAGAGCCATTGGATGATCAATCAGCCGTTATACGAGTCGATACAGGAGTCTGTACCGAAGATCGCAAGATATCGTACTCGGCAGGGGATCGAAGATCTGGACGAATTGCCTGTGCGACAGCACGTCAAACAGGTCTTTCCTGACATCTATCGTGTACCCCTATTTCGTCGAGCTTATTGCAAAATGTTGGTCGAAGAGATCGATCAGATGAAAGCCGAGGGCTTGTTTGAGCCAAATGAAGACGAGGATGTGCTGAGGCAAATACCTGAGATCATCTTGCAACAACGGGTTCCTGAGCTGTATCGAACCATGTGGTTTGTCGTGCAGAATGTCCTGAACCCCATCTTCTGGGCGCTGTATCAACGTGACTGCGCAGAGATATCCACCATCCAGATAGCCAACTACAACGTCAAGGATAAGCAACAGGGCGCTTGGCACCACGATGAGTCCTCAGATATGTCCGTCGTCATACCGTTGAATACGGGCGACTACACGGGCGGTGGCACGGAGTTTCACGGCCACGGCACCATCAAGCCCCTACCTTCGGGTCACGGCCTTATCTTCCCGTCCTTCAGCAAGCTACACCGAGGCTTGCCCGTTGAGTCTGGCGACCGATACCTGCTGGTCTTCTGGCTTCATGACGCCGCTCGCCTAAAAGAAATGCACGAACGCCTAGTTTAGGGGTACAACCTTGCTAAGGGTTGACCTACCCCTTTGTACCCCTCCAGGTAAAAAATAGCTAAGGGTTGTTTTTTACTTTTTTGTCACTTTTGTCACATACCTAAATTAATTTGTATAAATATTTGCACAACGACACGGGGTATGCGAATATATCTATGTCGGCGAGGGAAGCATCAGACAGACCGACAGCCAGCGGGCAAAGCACTGACAACTGAGAGGCTCAGGGAATCAAGACTTACTAGTGAGCATTTATTCGAGTGCTTACCACTAAGTCAACAAGAGGAGATGACTATGAACAAGAAAGCGCAATTCATTTTGGAGTGCTTTGAAAAAACTGGTCAATACGATGCTCAGAGCAAAGAAATGCAAGAGCTGGCTTGGGCAACATTACGCGAGGCTGGTTACGGATTCGAGGTCGTCGATATGGATGAGGTTTACGATCACTTTGTATACCGCTTCAACGACACCGACCGCAACGGCTACGTTATTAGCCAAGGGTATGCACTGTAATCTTGACTGATGAGCTTGGTTGGTAACCATGCGAAACGCTCTACGGAGCGTCTCAAGAAACCAAGGGAGAAACACAATGGAATTTCGTACTGACTTTGTTTTTGAAACTGCGACTCACATCGGTCAAATGAAAAACCTAAAAGAAGCCGTTCAGTTTGATGCTTTTAATCCCAACGGCTTACGCGCTCGAAAGCGGAAAAATGACGCGCGCATTGGTGCGCTTGTCGATAATGGCGTTGTGCCGGTTGGTTGGCACTATGCCTATGGAACCATGAACGATTACTGGTCTGAAAAGCTTTACAAACTTACCTTGAAAAAACGTGTGAGTGGGCAAGAACAGCGAGTTGCTCGGATGCTCTTGCTTGAAGACATTGAGACGGTTGAAGCTAAACTAGCCGAACTTGAAAAGCAGGCCGCCTAAGCGGCCTCAAGGAGAAAAAAATGCAAACAATCATCTCTGTTCAAATTACTGACCAAGTTCGCGTTGCCGTCGAACAGGACCGAAATGAATACCAAGTTCGAGTCTATGGTTACCAGCCAGATCCTCGCGTTGATCGCGATTACAGCGTTCACGGAATCTTCCGATCTGAACCTGAAGCGCTGAGAAGTTACGTGAGCCTTTGCGGCGAGTTAAATCAACGAGCCGCCTAAGCGGCTCCAAGGAGGGAGAAATGTCAGAAGTTCAATTGGGTAAAACAACGGGGTCATTGGTCAACGCGCTGTACGCGCTTGAGTCAGTGAAGGTGCCATCCATCGGAGATGGGGCGACTATCCTTAGCTGGACCGATCGCCACCCTGCTACGGTCGTCGACATCAAGGAGAAAGGTAAGTTCGTTTACGTCACGACTCAGGACGACGACTATCGTCGGGTAGACGACAACGGGTTCTCTGAGAATCAGAAGTACCTTTACCTACCCAACCCCAAGGGCACGGTCCGCTACTGGCGCATAGATCAGCGCGGCGACGTGGAGCAGGTCAAGGTCAACCCTGACACTGGCCGGTGGAACAAGCTAGGTTTCGGTGGGGTCTACTTTGGCCGACGAGAGAAGTTCCACGACTTCAGTTTTTAGGGGAGGGCGCCGAGAGCGCCCTTTTTTCTGTGTGAATAGTGCACATTTGTGTACATAAATGTATACAACGACACGGGGATATGGGACTATATCTGTGTCGGGGATGTCCCGTCGGATTGAAGGAGGGAAGTATGGAACAAGGAAACGAGGCCATTAATGTGGCCTTCCCATCAATCAAAATGGAGGGTGGCTCTGTGATATTCAATCCAGAAACCATCGAGAACTTCAGTGGCGCTGAGCTGTTGATGTTCTACTGCAACGCGGCAAAAACGTGTTGTGACGCGATCGGCCATGGTAAGGCAGATCGTAACCGAAACCGTGCCGAGCAAATTGTGGCTGAACTTGAGAAGCGAGGGCATCCTTGTCCCGACTTCTACGATGCCGCCCGAATGGGCAAGTTCAACGGCATCGGCCACGTCTAATCAGCGCCCCCTTCGGGGGCCTTTGGAGAAAAAATGTTAATACCCGCAGTTTTACGTTCCGACATGGTCAAGATCGCGCAGGCTTGCCCTGCGCCTATGACCCAAGCCATGCAGGCGTTCATCGACCACCTCGTAGAAATCGGCCAGTATGCGGAGGCGACTGGAGACGAAATTGAGTTCTTTGATGAACTGTTTGACGAGATGTTTGAGGGGGCTAATTAGCCTCCTTTTTTTTGTAAACTTTTACACATTTCTGCACAAATATGTATACATCGACACGGGGATGTGAGACTATAGCTGTGTTGAGTGAGTGAGGAGAAAAAAATGGTCAACGGTATTGAAGGTCCTGCGGGTTTCATCATTGGCGAAGCGCCAAAACAGCAAGGTGCTTATCCCGGCTTTGCGGCGATCACTGAGTACCACCCCGCCTACATACGCTTCAACGCGGAGTGCGCTGATGTGATTTTCATCCAACATGACGGCGATTACGCTGGCGGCTTTGTGCGAATGCCCCATGACGCCGTTGTCATCAACATGGCCGCCTAAGCGGCCTTTGGAGGGAAGGTAATGAACGAATTAGCGCGAGAAAATTTAGTGTTGAAATTTGCAGAGCGGTATTTAGTCAACAATATCGACAGCCCTCGGTTTGCAATTCCAAGCGTCGAGTATCTCATTGACGAGTTGCTCTATGAAAAGCCGAAGATGTGGTGGGGCGACGAGCAAGACGTGCTTGAGTGGGCTATCCGCGCCCGAGATGAAATCATTGAGGGTCGCAATTATGTGGCAAGCAAAGGACGAGGCTTGCATGATGAACCAGTCGACCCTTGGGAGGCCGCGTAATGTACGAGATCGATAAAGACTTTGTTTGGGACCGCATGAACGAGCACTTCAAGCGCCGTGAGGCGGCCAGCAAAGCTTGGCTAACCCGTCAGCAGAACCTGATTGCCGAGCGCAATGCAGGTGTTCCCCCCACCATGGGCCGCAACTTCAAAGGTGAGTTCGTTGGCTTTCACGCGCCTTGTGATGGCTATATCCACGAGTGGATTGAGGGTGAGAAGACTTTCCAGAAGGAGTACATGGGCGGCCAGTTCCTGCCTACCGACAAGTTTGAGGAGTCTATGTGCGACTCTCTCGGTACTGTAGAGGAGACTCGTTTCACCTATGTACCTGTCGAGAAGTTTGAAGAGGTTCGGGACGCATTACGTGAGGTGCAGGATCGAGTGCCCATGGAGACGGAGCACGGTCGCCCTATCTACATCAAGATTGATAGCGGTACGCCTTTCGTTGATCGAGATGGCACATTGGTTTGCTATGCCTACTTGAGCAAGGCGCCACAGGATGTGGTGGAGCACGTTGGTAGGGCTCTGCTTGGAGAAATCCAAGACGCTGAGGAGGCGGCCGCCAAGGTAGCTGAGATTGCAGATCTCGCGCGTCAGGAGCGCTACGATAGCGCCCCGGCGATTGCCCCCGGCCGACAGGCCTTTGCCGGTGAGGTGCTCGCCACCAAGTGGAAGGACACCGACTTTGGCCCCGTGTACAAGATGCTTGTGCAGGACGATCGCGGCTTTAAGCTGTGGGGTAGCGTCCCGAAAAACATTGACCCCGGTCGTGGTAATCGTGTGGCCTTTGTCGGGACGGTTGAGCCGAGTCGTGATGACTCACGTTTTGGTTTCTTTAAGCGCCCGGCGAAAGCCGTGGTGCTCGATGATGAGGAGGCGCTGGTATGAACTTTTGGGGTAAAATGGCGTTAGGGTTGGTGGCACTGTGCGGCTGGTTGGCAGTGTCCACTATGGACTACGAGGATGAGTTAGCGGAGAGGGACTTCTACTGTGCTATGGTTCAAGAGGGGAAATGGCCGGACTATAAAGGTATCGCCGACCAAGAATGCAAAGCCAAAGGTTAATCGATGGAATACGACGAGATTGAAATTGAAGTGGAAGTGTCTGATTTTGTCTTGGCATATCAAGCGGCTATGGCTACAGCACTACGCCTCAAAGAGGATATCGCGATTATGGAGGACCTTGCGGTCATACGGCTGAGCGAGTGTGACGAGCCACCGAGGGAAATTATTCGGTACTCGCCTCTTTCTCCCTTTGCATTCTCCGTGCAAATTCATTGAGGGTCTCACCCTCTCCGAACTTCTTTTCCCACCATCGTGCCCATGTCATCTTGCGGCTGGGCACGAACTCACGTTGCTTTCTCCAAGCCTGACGAGCGGCACAGAGCTTAATCTGAGCCGCCCACTCGTCCTCCTGAGCACGTTGCTCGTCTGTCATCAAAGCCCGGA
>JACLAB010014412.1_pt1 | contig 15163 bp, 9 predicted proteins | sample 8027921 | NCBI WGS metagenome assembly JACLAB01 (sample SAMN15725117, study PRJNA655200) | protist metagenome | isolation source: fluorescence activated cell sorting (FACS) single amplified genomes of... | place: USA: West Boothbay Harbor, Gulf of Maine | collected 2000-07-19 | reverse complement strand
TGTTTGGCTAGAATCGAGAGCATCTGGGCAAACGTAGATGAACTCAACGACAGAGATCCAAAAGTTCGAGAAGAAGCGTTTAAGTTCATCGCTCGCTTATACGTGCTACCGGAACATACTCACACGGGAAGGCAACGTCATCACATTCGCCGAGAGGTGTTTCTTACGAACATCAAAGAAGAGGAAAATTGCGCCGCGATTCTCATGGGCGCAAAAGTCCTCGAGCCTGCCGCATTTCGCTCGTCCGGCGGTAATGACGACGTCTACATGTGCGAGTATTCGTACGACCAAAATTTTTCTCGCTTTCGACGGAGAACAGAATGGGAGGACTCTGATTTCTCGGAAGATGAATGTGACATCGAGGCTAAAAATATCCTGTGGAGCGAAACTGAAAGTTCAGACGATGACGACGACGATTACGATCACCGCAAAGAGAAGCGAAAAGCGGAAAAGAGAGTGCACGTGCGACAAACGAAAGCAGATATTGCCGCCTCAAAGAAAGCCGCGGCTTCTAAAAAAGGAGCTAATGCTTCGTCAGAATGGAAAGAAGCCATTGGCTTGGGTAAATCAGGCATTTTGGCCATAGACTCTGCTCAAAATAATGGGTCGCGCACTGCTATTGAGCGCGCGAGAAAAGCGTTACAGCTGAGTTCCATCCCGGCAAAGCTAGAGTGTCGGGAAAAGGAGCGCGAGAAGATCATGCAATTCACAAAAAACGCGATCGGTGTGTACGGTGGTGCGTCTTCATGTCTTGGCAACTCGCTTTACATTTCAGGCGTTCCCGGTACTGGGAAAACGGCAACAGTTCGCGAAGTCATACGAACGTTGCGCCAAGAAGCCGCGAATAAAAAAGTTCCAAAGTTTAATCACATCGAAATGAATGGTTTAAGGCTACAAACGCCGCAACACGCGTACAGTTTAATAGCAGAGGAACTCACGGGTAGAAGATTTTCACCGAGTCGCGCGGCAGAATGGCTCGAGAAACGGTTCAAGGAAGGCAAAGAGTCGGATGGAAGAGTGCTCGTTCTCGTCGTGGACGAGCTCGACGTTCTCGTCACGCAAACGCAATCTGTTTTGTATAACATTTTTGATTGGCCGACGTACAAAGCGAGTAATATTGCAGTCATTGGTATTGCGAATACCATGGATTTACCGGAGCGTTTGTTACCGAAAATTGCTTCTCGCCTGGGCTCGGGTCGGGTGACGTTTAATCCATACAACACATCCGAACTGATAAAAATTATTGAAGCGCGCTTACGCTCGACCGGTGATTACATCAGTGACGGTAAATACGACGCGATCACGCAAAACGCGGTGCAGCTGGCGAGTATGAAAGTCGCGCAAATTTCAGGCGATGCCCGACGAGCTCTAGAGTTGTGCCGGAGAGGAATTGAAATCGCCGAGGCGAGGATCGCGCGCGAACGCGATTCTGGAGAACTGAATTGTGTCTCTCGATGTGGTCCGAACGATATATCTAAGGCGCAGAATGAAATGTTTTCGGCGACTTACATGAAGATGTTGAAAGGACTTTCAAAACACGAGCGCATTTTCCTCGCCGCTTTACTTCTGCGCACGAGACAACTCGGCTATAAAGAAGTGTACGTCTCCGACGTTCTCGAAGTTCACGAGAAGCTGTGCATGAACCATTCCGTGCAAACGCTTCCGACGGGTTTCGAAACAACGATAGTGTGTCGTTTACATTCCATGCGCTTGGTATTGGCCGACCCTGGATACATGCGTCGGTTACAAAAAGTAAGCTTGAACATTCCGCAGGAGCAAGCGATGTACTCTCTCAAAGACGATATGCTGTGTGCGGACATGCGGTGGATTAAAAATGCGCTGTAATATACTACTAGAATTCCAAACTAAATGCTTTACTACTATTTATGCTCCATTCACCCTCGCGAAGCTTGCTCGAGCTCCGCCAATCGCGCTTTCAAAAGTCGAATTTCGTATTCTTCTTGAGATATTGAAGCGACAGCTTTTTGTCTAGACTTTGCCGCCTGTTTCTCACTTCTTTTCGAGCGTAGTTGTTGTTGTTGTTGTTGTTGTCGTTTTTGTTTCCCAATCTCTTCCATCATCATTTGCTGCGAACTCTGCACAAAATCGTAAAATTCCGCATCGTTTATATCCGCTGGATTGACATTTACCTCTTTTTCATCGTGCTGGTGGTGGTTTTGATGACCTCTCGCTCGATGTCTCGATTTCGTCGACGGCGAAAAGAACACTACGACGTCCATCGAGAACGAAAATATAAAAGTGATGTATGTCCACAGAATTTGTATGAAATGCACGATAAAATTCGCTCCCGGTGGTCGCTTACCTCTCGGTCTTTTCAGTTTCTTGTTTGGATCGTCGTTATCATCTTCTTTAGCGTCGTCGTCGTTTTCATTTTCTCCTTTTCTTCCTCGTCGTCGTCGCATACCTCCTTCTCCTTTCTTTTGTTTTTTTTCCTCCTCCTCATCAACAAACTTCTTCTTTTCCCTTGTCCCTTTTTCTTTTTCTTCTGTACTGTCATCCTGGTCTAATAAACTCGTCGTTGTTGTTGCTGTTGTTTCTTTTGTTGTTGTTGTCGTCCTTTTCGCGGCTGTGGTAGCTTGCTCGGGTGCATCCGCGTGAGCGCGCGCTGGTGATGATGATGATGTTGTTACCCTTTTTACTTGACCCACTTCGTCCTCCTCGCTTTCGCTTTTGATTTCTTCTTCTTCAGCCGCCGGCGACGCGTACTTCTCCTCCTCCGCCGCCTCTTCTTCTTTCGATGGAGAAGACATTTTGTGCGCGTCGTCGTCCTCGTCGTCGTTCTCGATCATCTCCTTCGACATCGTCGATTTGCGTCGTAGGTTGTCTCGTTTTCGTTTGTGTGTGTTTGTGTGGTGTGTTTTTTTGTGTTTTTGTTCTGTTTTTGTTGTTCTTTTGTGGAAAGCAAAAAACAGAAAAAGAGAGCTCAAAAGAAAAGATTTTGATGTTTTGACTCATCTCCAAAAACATTCTGAGAAAGGCACACCAGAGGAGACCTGTTGTCCTTTCTCTCACCACTCTTCTTCTTCTTCAGGTCTTCAGCTCTTCTCTTCCACGAGAACAAACGCGTCCTCGTTTCCCTCTCTCTTCTCTTCTCTTCGCGAGGCTCCCTGACGCGGAGAAAAAACCGTTCAAAAATCACGGGAAAGGAAATGATGAAGAACTTTATGAAACGCATATCGTCCACGGAGACTCTTAATAGTAACGCTAAAAACAACAGCGCTCATCCTCATAACAATGAACTGCTCGGGAAAACTATTCAAGTGGAAGGGAAAAAGTTTCGATTGGTGGAAGTGCTCTCCTCGTCGGGTGCATCTGCGGTGGTGTATAAAGCAAAATTTGTTGAAGCTTCTTCTTCAACGACTTCTTCTTCTTCTGCTCTGCACGGCGCCGCGGATAATAATAATAATAATGCAAACCAAAGAGAGGACTTTTATTGCGCGATGAAAGTGTTAGAATTACCGGATGATTCGACCTTTGTGAAAAAAGCGAAAACGGAAGTTTCCGTGCACAAATCTCTATCGAAGAACGCGCACGTGGTGACTTTATTCGGCGCGGAAATCCGAGTGGCGGACGAACGACGAGTCTCATCGAGAGAACGCGCGTATAGGATGTGCATGTGCATGGAGTTGTGCGATGGCGATCTGTCCATGAGATCGTTTAGTAATGATAGTGATAGTAAGGGTAGTGATAGCACCATTAGTAAAAAAGAGTTAGAGAAGATCTTGGAACCGTTTTTGGCGGTGTGTGACGTGTTAAAAACAATGCACGGGTCAAAGTTGTGTCATTGGGACATAAAACGCGAAAACGTTCTTTTTTCCAAGTCTGAGAATCTCTATAAAGTGTGCGATTTCGGGTCGTGCGAGTTTGCGCCTGCGAGCGAGTACACGTACAAAGACGCGAACGAACGACACAGAATCCAGGACGATATGAAATCGAAAACGACGCCAGCGTACAGAGCTCCCGAGATGTGGGATTGTTGGAAGTTTCAAAAACCGCCTTCTTTGGCGGCAGATCTGTGGGCGCTCGGTTGTTTTTTGCACGAGCTTGCGTACGACGAGTTGGCATTTGGCGATGCTTCAGAGGCTATGCTGCGTTCGCTGAGTGGTAGGGGTGCGGGAAGTCGAAACGCTTCGGCGCTATCCGCTACTCCAAACGGTAAAAAGTTCAGTAAAGAGCACGAGCGTGAGTTTCCTAGGCAAATTCCCGGAATAGACGCGTTAGTTCGCGACTTGTGTAAACTCGATCCGGACGATAGAATCAGCGCGTCAGAGGCACAAAACAGAGCCTTGCGGTTGCTATCAGACCTGAATGATTTTCCCAAGCAACGCGAAGAACAAAACTTGTCTGTAGTAACGACGACGACGACGAGAAGTGAAGAGAAGACACCGCCGGCGGAGTGGGTCGGTTTCGAGCCTTCTTCCACGGGCGGTTATGCGAATGAGGACCCGTTTTTATCGATGCCACCGCCGCCACCACGACTTCCAAAGGATACGAATACGCCCCCGAATACCACCGGAAGTAATGGTTCCTTAATCGACGACACTTCAACCAGCGCAGTGAACAGTATCGGCGCTGGGGAGGCAGATGCGGGAGAAACGAAAAAGATTCCAACAGATGACGACGGTTCGCACACGATTCGCGAGTTGAAATTGCTCGCTAAAGTTGAACGGCTCGAGCGACGTATTCAAGAGTACCAAACCCGCGAGCAAACGTTGAAAACAAAATTGCAATCGAGTCGAACGCAACTTGAACAAGAACGCGAGTGCCGACAAAATTTGGAGAAGAAACTCGGAATCTCCTCCTCGCTTTCAAAGAATTCGAGCGGCTCGAGTTTGAACGAAATGAATCATCTCCAAACGCCCGCGGCGACAACAAACGAACAGGGCGTGCAAACGAACCATCACACCAACAATAACATGCATCGAAGAGGAAGTCATTCGCGATCAGGCAGCGATTTGAGCATTTCGGGATTACAAGCCGTCACGGCGCAGCACGGGAGCCATCGCAGAAGCGGCAGCGGATTGTCCTCCAAATTATCCGCTCTCGAAGAAATGTCCATTGATAATCTTTCAAATCCGTATGGGAGCAAATCTATGAATACATCGCGCGGCGGTATCGTTGGTGGTGGTGGTGGTGGTGGTGGCAAACCGACTTTGAACCATCGACGTGCGGTTTCTTTAGGCGGCGAGTTTGACTTACTGCAAGAGGCGAAGAATCAAGGTAAAGGAGGTTTGTTCTCGCACGTCTTTAGAATCCCGCCTTCAACGGTTAAAAACAAGTCCATAGGTATGGACAAACCGTACGGTTGATTGATATAAATTATTGTAATATACACACGCGGCTTATTGTATAGTGCTCATCGTTTTAATAAATTAAAGGTCATCTAAATCCTCATTTAACGCGTCTTTTGTTTCTTCGTCCTTCGTCTTTTCGTATTCCGTCCGAAAATCATCGAGGTAAACGTTAACGCCGAAATAATAAATAAACCTGGTAACGGTACCGCTCCGTCTCTCTTCCCGCTATTCGTCAAAGTCCCCAACGCGAGAAGTGCAATCGCATACACTCCGACTCTTCCGCACGTTCCGCTAAAAAACGCAAACGCCGCCGAGTAGGTCAACAAAACGCTCCCGATGTAAACGACGTGAATAGTTCGCGAGTCCTCACCGAACGTTTTCACCAGTCTCTTGTGCGTGCGCATGATTTCTTTCCTCGTCGTGAAGGACTCGAAATCCGGGAAATACGGCAAACAATTATTCCTTTCGCTCCCTCCTTCCATTGATGTCGACGTCACTTTCATGTTCTCTTTCGCGTTGCACTTCAAACTTTGTGAAAGCTGAGGGACAAGTTTCGATGGGTACAAAAGCGCTCTCGCTACAAACGGAGGTTTGAGTAAGGGTGCGCCGTCGTCATCCGTGCCGCTAAAGTATTTCGTTGCAAACGCCGCGGCGCCGTCGATCGGGGCGAACGTATTTTTCGTCTTTGCGTTTAAGAACACCGGCACTCTGTCGTTTGTTTTGTGCACGGAGTAGGAGTAAGGAGTAAGTAGGGGAAACCCGCGGGTTAACTTAGGGGATTTCTTGTTCTCAAAAATCAGTCGTCCGTCGCCAAAAGTCGATTACTAATGAGAGAGACAGAGAGAGAGAGAAGAAGACCAAGCAGAAAAAGAAGAATAAAAAGACATACCGAGCGACGAGCACGGCGAGCACGAGCAACCACGTCGCCAGTTTTCCTCGGTTCATTTTTTATTCTTCTTTGTTGAAGATGAAAGATGAGAGAGAGAGAAGAAGAGAAGAATTTTCGTAGAAGAAGAGAAGAATTTTCGTATGGAAGAAGAGAAAAAGTGCACGATGAAAAAGAAGAGAGAAGATACTTGTTAGGTGAACTCATCAAAACACACACACGGACACACTTTTGCCTCACTTTTGTCGTTGTTCGAACAGTGGTCGTCAGTTGCGAACACAGACGCAGCCGCTTTTGCGTTTTTGTGCGGACACACACAAAAATGGTTGGCTTTTCCTCTCCTTCTTCGACGTCGTGTTCTTCGTATTCCTGTCGTAATCACGGACATCCTCATCCACCTCATCAACAACAACAAAGAAGAAGAAGAAGAAGTGGTGCCACGAAGACGACGACGCGCGGCGCTTTGCGAAGCTCGTCGTCATCCTCATCCTCATCAGACTCGAATAATACGAACAATAACAACAACAACAACAACAACGGGGACATGTCATCCTCCTCCTCATCGTCATCGAGAGCGAGCTCGTCCTCGTCCTCGTCATTCAGCGGCGTGAAAAGTAATACAAATAATAGTAATAGTAATTTGGTGTTGTTGCAAAGGATATCCACTAAAGTGGCTGCAATGAGCGCGGCGGTAGCTGTGGCTGTTGCGTCTGCATCCGGAGCGCCTTCTCCGTATTCTTTTTTGAACTCCTGGAATTCTGCGGCAACATCACCAACAATAACTAGTAATACACTTGCAAAAGGTCTGGTCGCGTACGCCGAGGAAGAGGAGGAGGAGCGGGATACCGCGAGCGATGTCGGGAAAAGTAACCCGAAAAAGACCTCTGTTGGTGATAATGATAACGAGCAGCTTTCACCGGACGCTCTAGTCGTCGATGAAGTTTGGCAACTCGTCAGCGATACGTTCCTTCCCGTGAGAAACGATATTTCCGTAGGTTTCGACCGAGAGGCGTGGAACGCCTTGCGCGAAGAGAGCGTTGTGAAAAATCCACCGAAATCGAGACAAGAGGCGTACGAATACGTAAGAGGAATGCTTTCGACGTTGAACGACCCGTTTACGAGGTTTGTTGCGCCGAAAGATTTTCAGGAGCTCTTGAAGTACGATATTTCTGGCGTCGGATTGAACATTGCGGAGATGCCTGACAATACGAGAGAAGTTGGCGTACTCGGATTGGTGGCTGAAAGTGCGGGCGCAAAAGCGGGAATAAAGCAAGGCGACGTTATTTTATCCGTTGATGGCGTCGATGTGAACGGCATGAGTGCATTTCAAGTCACGAGCATGATTCAAGGCGAAGGCAACACGACGGTGGATTTGAAAGTCCGACGAGGTGAGAAAGATGGAGAGGAAAAGTTGTTCGCGTTGAAGCGAGCGGCTGGGCCTAAGAACCCGGTGAAGTCACGATTAGAAGGAAAGTCCACCGGGTACATTCGTTTGACTGAGTTCAACGCGCTCGCAGAGAAGGACGTCGCAGAAGCCATAGAAGAGTTGCGTGGTATAGGAGCAAAGGAGTTTATACTAGATTTAAGAGATAATCCTGGAGGATTAGTTCAAGCTGGCGTTGAGATTGCAAAGTTGTTTCTACCGCAAGACGCTACGATTGCGTATACAGAAGGACGAGTCGTCGCCGGTGGCGTGAAAGAGGATACAGATGTCGACGCGACGGTAAATGCGCGTTTGGGCCTTCAGAACGCAGGAGGCGCCGACGCGGCACCGACTAAATTAAAGAGAGTAGGGGATATTTCGTCGTTCTCATCGAGCGACAAAGAAAATAGTGATGCAGTAAGTAACAAACAAAAAGTTACCGAACCGCTTGTAGTTCTAGTGAACTCGAGGTCGGCGTCGGCGAGTGAGATTTTGACCGGTTCGTTGAAAGATAACTGTCGCGCCACGGTGGTTGGTTCCAAAACGTACGGCAAAGGGTTGATACAATCCGTATACGAGCTGAGCGATGGTAGTGGTGTCGTGTTAACCGTCGGGCGATACGTGACGCCTAATTTTGTGGACATCGACAGAACCGGCATAACGCCTGATTTTGCAATGTTCCCGGGCTTTGAAGTTTCCAAGAAAAGTTTGGATGCGTGCGAGTTGCCAAAACGTTGATTTATCATATTATTATTATGATACTAATAGTACTACGGTACCATGGTACACATTGATTACACCAACTACGCACAGAGTGGTTTACACTCAGATTTTTGCTACACTCTGCTTCTTCCTAAATGCCCCTACTTCTCGGTTGCGTAAACGCCATCGCTATCCCGTCGCTCACGCGTTGCAATGCCGGGACTCTCGACGTCAGAGGCGCGAACAGATTTTGATTCAAACTTTTCCAAGCCTCTTTGTGATAATACCCGGTGTTGTAATACGTGTACTTGATCCTGAAAACCGTGTTATCTTCGCACTGATACCTGCTTCGCAACCACATCACGTACATGAACGTTTTGCCTACGCTTCTCTTCCTCACGGAGTCGGTCACGATAACCGCCAATATGACTATTTCCATCAACGCGCTCAAGCTCAAGGCCACGTGCATCTTCTCTTGCAAGAATGAAAAGATTCTGCTCATGTCGACTTTCGTATACAAACTCTTCCCGTCTTCGCTGTGAAAAATCTTATGCACGATGGTAAACCACTGATACAAGGCTGGCACGCATATCGGAAACAAGGCGATTATTAGCGGTCTCGAATAAAAAGCAAATATCACGGAAAACATCGTCAACTGAAACCCATTCGAACTCGTGACCGCATTCAACTCTTTCCTCATTTGTTCCTGCGTCGTGACTCCTCCTGTCAGTTTCTTCAACGTGTATCCAATCCTATAGATAAACGCCAAGCACGCGCTGAAAAACGCCACTCGATACGTTCTCTGAATATGAAATCGCAGAAGAGGAAAAAAAGTCGGGGAGAGAAACGGGAGGAACCCGGCGATGGCGCACGTCGTGGAAAGAAGCGTCGCGGTCGTGCAGAGAAAGAACACCGCGGTGCGGAAATCCATCATCTTCATCATCATCGTTCTTCTTCTTCTTCTTCTTCTTCTTCTTCTTCTCGGTTGTTCAGTCGTCGAAGTATTTTATTGATGATTTTGAAGAATGAAGAGAAAACTTCATCTCCTGGGTGTCCAACACAAAAAGCAGTTTTTGTCGGACAACAACAGTCAAGCTGTCAAACAAGCTGTCAAAGTCGTTTTTTGGCAGCAAAAAATTGAAAAAGATAAAATGCATGCAAAGGAAGCAAAGGAAGAAAAGGAAAGCACAACACAACTTACTCTCCTTATACTTATTTATCCACGAATAAATAAATAAATAATGGGAGTCAAAGACAACGAAAAGTTAGCGAGACGCGTGCGTTCGGCGGCGTTTTTAGTCGCCGTCGGCATGGTGGTTGGCTCTTTAGCCGGGTTTTTATTCACGCCTCCGAATCACGACGACGGATTTGGCGCACCATCATCATCATCATCTTTTCATCGTCACGATCATTCATCGACTTGGCATCCGACGACGAGTTACGGGTCTTCTTCTTCTTCTGATAGTGACGACAATAACGATGACGACCACGACGACGATTCGAGTCGTCAGCAGCATCATCATCATCACTCGAATAGTGGCGGCGATCATCATAACGACGGAGAAGAAGAAAATGATGACCACCACGACGGTGACGACCACTTAGTCTCGAAACCGAAAACGACCGTGAACACGAACGTGCAATCCGGTAAGCAAACGTGGACGAACCCGCAGCACAGAGAGATGTATAAAACGATGTACGACGAGTATCACAAGTTACGCTCTGGCGCGAACGTGTGCCACTCGTGCAGGTTTTTAGATGGGATTAAAAAGAGGTACAAGTTTAAGACGTTGTTAGACGCCGGGTGCGGCACGGCGGTGATGGTGAGAAAATTGAGACAAAGTGGGGTAGACGCGAGAGGGATTGAAGCCGCGAGCTTGCCGTTGAAAGAGTACGCGTCGGATTTGTTGGCGAATGGGACGGTATTTTCCACGCCAATGCAAGAAATTCCGTTCAAGTCGGAATCGTTCGATATGATTACGTCTGTCGAGGTGTTCGAGCACATTCCAGAAGCAGATATCGATCGGTCCATTAACGAGCTGAGTCGAGTGGCTAAACCTGGAGCGAATGCTTTTATTACGGTTGGACAGTCCACGTCTAGGTTTGACACGGCTGATGGTAGGAAGAAGTCTGCCGTGGCGCAGATTTCGACAAAGTTCAAATTTCACGAAACGGTGAAGCCGAGACAGTGGTGGTTGGATACGTTTTGTGCGCATGGGTGGTTCGCGGATGACGATGCGTACATGCACATGGTGAAAACGAGTAACGAAGGTGGTTTGTCTCGACCACCACCGCGAGGATGGTTTTCGTTGACGAAAGGGAAACCGAACGGGAAGCCGTGCAAGTGCAAAGTGCCTCCGGGGAGACAAGCGAGTTGGTTCTGCGGTGTCGGGAGACCGAACGCGAAGAAGGATGTGGCCAAATTGTGGAGCGATTTGAAGAAGGAAGCCAGTGCTTAAGCGTGAGATACATAAAACATAATAGACGAGAGGGAGAGAGGAGTATGTAGGAACATTTTTAATGTCACGCGTTGTTATTTTCATTTCACAAATAAAGAAATTACCAGCATATGATGGTGCTTTACATTACTGCGTGTTATTTTTATTATAAAATGTGCTAAAAGATGTAGTTGGGGCAATCTTTAATGGTACATCGGCGCTCTCCCTGCCATGCCTGCCTGTGGCGGCACCATGACGACCCTTTGCGTCGCTTGCGGTCCGCCGCTTTGATGCCACCAAACGTTCCGCTGCGGATTCTCTAAAATTCTCAGCAACTGCAACTCCTCCTCCGAAAACCGCTTCAATAACTGCATGAATTTAAACACCAGACGTAAAATGTAAAGCTCCACCATAAACATGAACATGTTGGTTAACACTTTCGCCGCGTCGGATTTGTTGATTATAAACAGTGCCACTCGCCAACACGCCATCCCGAGGACGTACACTAAATACGCCACCACGTTGCCGTACTTGAAAAATCTCGCGCCTTGGTACCCCAACACCGGTCCAAACAATAAAAACACGAATTCCCAACCCGTGAAGAAGGAAAACATACATAATATAATATCCACGCACGCGAACAGTCTCAACGTCCTCGATAATTGTCTCGCCACGACAAACTGTAACAAGTCGTTCGAGTTATCCGACGACGGTGCGTTGATGCCAATTTGGGAAAACGCGTTCCGAATTTCATCTCTCGCTCTTTGTGCCTCTTGCTCATCGTTTTCGTAGTGTTCTACGGATGGACCGCCGGTGTATAACTGACTGCTAAAGAACGGCGATCCGACCGCGAAGTTGTTCGCTCGACTTTCCTGCTGCGAAGGCACCGGGCCAGCGATTGGTGTTCCAGCAGCCGGTGCTGGCGTATACGTTGTCGCCGTAATCGCCGGTCGAGAAATTTCTGCCGCGTTATTCGTATTCATATTCTGGGATGCCGTGGTCGCTCCCGCGGCGGCGTCGTTCCTTTGTTGCGAAGAAGTTTCTTGCTGCTCCGCGTGCGCTAAAAACGGATTCATTGGCGTGTTGTTGTTGGACGTCTTTTTTTTCCCCTTAAACGCTTCTCGCTTTTGTGTTTGTGTGTGTGCGTGTTGTTGCTTCTTTTAAAACTCTGCGCAAAATCTGTAAGTCTTATTTCTCTTTCTCCCTCTGTGATGTGATGTGATGTGTGTGTGTGTGTGTGTGTGTGTGTTGACGACAGAACGTTTCGCGGCGCCGAGCGTGTAAAAAGTGTGTGTTATTAAGATTTCTAAAAACGAGTTAAAAGAATCAGTTGTTGTCCTTTTCGAAATCCAATCATCAAACGCGAGAGAGAAAAAAAAAGGAAAACAAAAATTTGAGTTCGTCGTTCGCACGACGACAAAAAAAATATCCAACCTGGACTTTTGAAACGTTGTGTTGTTGTTCGCGGACGCGATGACGTCGTCTGACGCCAACGCGAACGCTGCTGCTGTTGGCAACGATGGAGACGACGACGTGGAGATGACGGAGACGACAGCAAGAGAGGAAATACAAGAAGAAGAAGAAGAAGACGAAACAAAGAAGACAAAGAAGAAGACAAAGAAGAAGAAAGAAATAGAACTCGTGCAAAGACCACGCACGCACGAGTTGGAAGAGACGCTCATATGTAACGGCCGATATCAAACGGAGCGAGAAATCAACCGCGGCTCCTCCGCCGTGGTCATTAAAGGATACGACGTGACGAACAAGCTTCCGGTGGCGTTGAAAATCATGGACGTTTCGCAGACAAGCGAACTGTCTTTGCCGTTAAACTCGATAACGAGAGAGGTGAAATACGCTCACAAGTTAAACTCTCCTTCTTCTTCCTCCGAGTCCTCAAATACTACGGATAATTTTGCGCGTTTGTTGAACGTGACGAACCACATCTCGCCAGAGACTAAGCGCGAGTACGTCGTTTTGGTTTGGGAGTTATTGGAAGGTTTAGATTTGCTTGATTACATAAACTCTAAAGGCGGCAGATTGACCAACGAAGAGTCGCGAGCGCTTTTCGCGCAGCTGTTAAACGCCGTGGAAACGATTCACGAGCGAGGATTCGCGCACAGAGATTTGAAACCAGACAACTGTCTCGTCGTTGATACAAAACAGAAAAAGACTTTAAAAGTGATTGACTTTGGTTTATCAAAAGGGTTAGATTCCGCAAAAACGCTCGGCATTGGTACTCCCGACTACATGGCGCCGGAGTTGATTGGCGCTCCTTCGCGGATGAAGAGCGGAGGAGGCTATGATCCGATTAAAATCGACGTTTTTGCAATGGGTGTAACTTTATACCTGATGTTACTCGGACGTTATCCTTTCGAGGATCCAACGAATCATTCAACGTTGTCAACCATGAAAAATATCCGCGCTGGGAATTTTGCGAGACCGCAGAAAGGCGTCATCGACTCGGATGCGTTGAACTTGATTGAAAATATGTTGGCGCCCGACCCGGAGAAAAGATTTAGTTTGAAAGATATCAGAAATCACACCTGGGTTCAACGAGAGCGAGAACAAGAGATTTTGCTTCAAGAATACGACGAGTTTGAGAAACGGTTACAGGATGTGCGAAGACAAAAAGAACGCGAAGAGGAGGCAAAGAGACAACGCGAACAGGAAATTTCACTAAAAAGGTTCAAAGAATACGAGAAACGTTTGATACAAGCGCAAAAAATGAAAGAGGCGCGACGAGAACGCGACGAGAACGCTCCAAACACTTTACTTGGTCTACGACTACGTCTCGTTGAATCGAAGATAGACCGCAAGCAGGAAATCCCAAAGGAGAAGAAGAAGAAACCGGCGGCTTTTGGGATTGCCTCGCTCTTTGGTGGCGGGCGGAAGAAGTAAAAAATTTCGTCGTCAATAATAATTATAAACACTTAATGAATACAAAAGAATTACACTTGGATGAATCATACTACGCTATACGGTGAGATATTATCGTTTCTATCATCGTTGTTCGTGTTTTCGTCGTTTGTTGGGCGGAATACCGAAGTCAACTCGACGTTTTGTTGTTGTTGACGATGATTACCACTGTCCTCCGCTCCCCCTCCTCCTTCTTCACCTACCACCGGCGCTCTACATAAAGGACAATTGTCGTGTTGCCCCAACCATTCATCCAAACACGCCGTGTGAAACTGATGACCGCAAAGCGTCAGTTGACGCAATCGATCGCCGTTTACAAATTCGTCCAGGCATACCGCGCAGGAGTAATCGCAATCGTCGAGCTTCGGTCCATCACCCGCATCTCTAAAGGTTACAATAGGAATTCTAGAAATCACATTTTGCGGCGTACCCCTGAACGATTCTATCCGCCGGTTACCCGCACCACCAAATGTAAACGCCAATTCTGGATTAGCAGCGATTTGAGCCGCGCGAAGCGCACGCATCCTTGCCAATTGTCTGTTTTGAACTATTCTTTTCGCGAGCGCTATGAGCATGCAGACGAACAAACTGAAAATCATCACTAAAGATACAGAGATGAAATTCGGAAGCTTCGTGCTCGAGGACTTACCAGCGTTAATGACGATGTTGTACGAAAAGCCATCGTGTACGTAATAGTTGATGTTCAAAATGCCGATGTAATACACGCCGCTTCTGCTCATGATGTCCGCGGGAATGTGATATTCCGTCGGGCTTCGCATATTCCGCGAGCTAGATAAGATGTCATCTGCGTTTTCGTACGAGGGGTAGTCATTGTACTTCACAATCAGTAACGGGTGTCCATTGCCTTGGTAGGAGAAAATCACTCGCAAACCATCTTTAGTCGCGTCTGGAAAAAACGCGGTATCAATTTGTATGTAGTTCCATTCGCCCGGGGCGATGACGCCATCGATACCGCTCGCGAGATGATCATCTGTATCGAACGGAATGACTTTACCTTGACAATATTCTCCTCCATAAGAATTTACCTCACACGTACACACGCTCTTCCCGTTCGGAATATCCGCGTCACACGTGCCGTGACTGTCGCCGAAACAATCGAAAGGACACATCGGCGTTTCCACTCCGGCGCCGTTGTTATTCCATCTCGCACGAAGATAGTACTTGGAAACCTCTTTCAAATACTGATTGTTGTTAAACACACCGACGTAATATAATCCCGAATCTGCATTTGTCAACTCAATGTGATGGTAATCGAGCCTGGAGCGAAAGGAGTTCATGTCTGCCATGGTTGTAAAATCTTGGGTCGACGGCACGCCATACGCGATACCGCTCCCTCCATTCGCCTTTCCGTCCGCCGCTCTCTTGACAAACAGAATTGGATCACCAAAGAGTCTGTTTAACTCTACAATGATCGTCGATTCCGATCCGACTGGCGTGGGCGGCGACACCGTACGCTCAAAAA
>JACLAB010013780.1_pt1 | contig 15177 bp, 22 predicted proteins | sample 8027921 | NCBI WGS metagenome assembly JACLAB01 (sample SAMN15725117, study PRJNA655200) | protist metagenome | isolation source: fluorescence activated cell sorting (FACS) single amplified genomes of... | place: USA: West Boothbay Harbor, Gulf of Maine | collected 2000-07-19 | reverse complement strand
ACTCGCTTACAGAATGCAACCATGATAAGAGTCTGTTTCAAAACAGATTCGATTGTTGAGTACATAGAACCCGAGAAGTCAACCAACATCAACATACCATGACTTTTCGCATCAGCAAGTTGAGTCACCTGCTTGAACAGATTATCGTCATACTTGTAAGCGTGAAGTTTTGTAACATCAAGAGAACCTTTAGTCGATGTTCTCGCTCGTTTTGTGCGATACGCTGCTTTGCGCATCTCAAACTCTTTTACAAGAAGATTTACTTGAGCAGTCGCCTCTTTCAGCCATTTATCGTATCTGCTTTGCGGGAAGTGAATCTCATTCGCATGGCGTTTGATTCTTTGCTGTTGTTGCTGTTCAAAAGAAATCTTAACCTCTTCGAAGATCGGGCGACACATACCTTTCACATATACATCCAAACCGCCAGCGGCAACATTGTTAGTCAACGTCTTCTCGTTTTTGCGGAATGCATCGTCAGTCACACTAACTTGCTTGGGTGCTGTCCAATTCTTTGACTTCTCATCGCTGTCGCTTTTTTGACCTTGGTCAACTTGTTGCTCTGAGTCATCATCGCCTTGTGCGCTTTCTTCATCACCCGCACCTTGCTGTTCTGAGTCATCAGAATCGCCTTGGTCGTCAGTTTGCTCTGCGCTAGCACCTTCGTTTTCCTCGTCAGACTCTTCGCTGTCTTGGATTTTAGGTAAGTCGCCAGTTTCTTGCTCGCCTGCGTTCTCATCATCTTGACCAGAAGTTTGTTCTGTTTGTGATTCTTGATTTTGTTGATCTTCCTGTTCATTGTCAAGGCCCATCCAATCAGCGATCTTAGTACAAACAGTAACAACATCTTCCCACGACTCAACTCGCATCGCTTCCTCAAGGTAAGGAATCTCGTCCTCAAAGAAGTCAACAGGAACAGCGCCTCGTGACTTAGAATGAAGATTCAATCGGTCAAGGAAGTTCAGAGTGTTCACATCTACGTCTTTGATGCCAAAGAAGTCACGATTTAGTAACGACTTGTAACCACGCTTAAAGGCAGCAACAAGACCTGGATACTCACGTAGAACTTTCTTCTCGATACGGATGTCTTCAACAATGTTGATAACCGAGCGAGGAACATTGGGAATTTCTGTCGCTGAATCATGCCAACCTTCAGCAGGAGTATAAAGTGCATGTCCGACCTCGTGACCTACGAACAGATCAACTTCGTCTTTAGACACTTCGTCTTTAAAGTAAGGTAATCCAAGAACACGGTTCTCAACATCAAACCACGCTGTCGGATAGTTGCCCTGTCTAACCTCAATGTTCTCTTTCGAGAGTAGACGGGCAAGCATTGATTTTTGGTTAAGATTATTCATTAAAGGGTACCTGCTCTGAAGTGGTGCATACGGTCAGCAAGAACAATATCACGGACAATCTCACGATCTCGTGAATCGCCATCGAATGGTAAGTCAGCATATTTTTTGCGTGCTAGACGATTTAGTGTCGCCTTGTAAACTTCATCAGCAGTAAAGTCGTACTCAGGGTACACGCTATCTTCAGCGTTGCTGTAGAAGGATAAAACATAATCAACAAAACTATCTAACTTCATAATCATTCTCTCATTCAATTTATACACGTATTATAGCACATCTGGCGATAATGTCAACCGGTTTTTGCATTTATTTTGAAATAAATTTGTAAGGTTGATCCCACTTACCGAAGTTGACGTCTGTGTAGTGACTACGATCATAATAATCAATCATCGAATTATCATTGTTATAATACTGAGGACCTTTCATCGCTGAAAGTAGTTCAGACAAAAATGACACAAGAGTAGGATTGTCTGCGTAATGATTCTCATAGTGATATTCATTCACTTGATAATGACTGGCGGGGTTAAAAGGAACCTCACCTTCTTTAATATTCACAACTAGAGTAGAATGGTTTCGAACAGCAATAGATGCTTTTACTTTGTATTTCTTTAGGACTGCTTTGATAGCAGGAGCAAGTGAACTTTTCTTTTCTTGGGATACATAAGCCATAATATATTCTCTCTTTCAATTCAATTTATACACGTATTATAGCACATCTGGCGATAATGTCAACCGTTTTTTGTAAATAAATGCAATTATTTTTATATAAATATTATTGTAGATTGATCTGCTCTAAAGATCCGCATCGGTTCATGCGTTAAAAGACTACTAATCCTATTCAGGAGAAGTGTTATGAACAATACGTTAATGTACAGAGGCGCAAGCCAACAAGTAAAAACCTCAAAAGTGAACAGCGGGTCAGAAAAGACCTATCGGGGTGCTGTTTACACAAAACTTCCTAAACAATCAAAAGCGAAAACTGCTCACACTTATCGTGGTGTAGCGTTTACTGCTTAGTTTCGTTCAGGTAAAAAGAGAGGGGGCATTGCGCCCCCTTTCAACATTATGCGCTTGCTAGCGCACGATAACCGGCGGCTATCACTTTACGACTTGGAGTGCTGAGACGATAAAAAGTCTTGGTACGACCTTTAGTGTCTGTATGCTCATTCGCATATACTGGAAAACCTTTCATTCTTAAAGAACTAACCATCGCACGAGCGTTACCTACGCTGTAGCGTGATTCGATTTGCTTACCAGTCAAGCCTTTTTCTGCTCCGTTAAGTGCTTCTAGAACTCGGGCTTGTTTTGATTCAGGGTTTACATTCAAATTCATACTAAAATCTCCATAAATTATAAAAAATGTTACTTCTGGTACAACTTTCCTATAAGTTCCCAGTCATAACTGACAACACCGGTTACAGGGTCTTTCTCTTTTCCCATCTCGAATCCGGTGACTTCTTCGAGATACTTTACTGCTGATACTTGATCAGCAAATTCTTGGTTTTCACGATTGTTATTCAAATTAGGTTTAGCAACCCACATAATTTATCCTTATAAAATATTCTGTATTATTCCACTAATTAATAAAATAGTCATTACAACATTCAACAATATTAATGCTGTATCTTTCCAAACGATTGCAACCCATGCCCACATGATTGTTCCTGCTGTTCCAAAAAACATATCATAAGCATACCATTCGGGTCCCATACTCCTGAAGATGACCGCAGCCATCACACATATAGTTGCGACCCATTTGATATACCATACGGGCGGATTAGACGCCATCTTCGTCAAATACATATCCACTATCATCACATTCTGTTAGTTTAACTTCACAATGAACTTGCTGGAAACAATCAACGCTTTCCCAACCGTTTGCTTCAAGATTCTCATGATAACCCTCATCCCACAAGTCGGTGACCATATCAATGATTTCTTCAGTTCGATCTTCATCGACTTCACCCTTAGGGTCTTGCAGATACCAATCACCTGAACAACCATCCCACATCTCGATAAATTCGTGGTCATAGTCAATGAGTTCATGAAAGTCCTCATCGGTCGCAGGCAATAATGGCATGTCATCAACGCTTTCATAATCTTCACGTTCTTCGCCACGATTCTTTAACCATTCATTGATTTCTTCTTCTGTTTCAGGAACATTGATAATCCATGATCCTGATCGGAATACTTCTTCGTGAACTACACGATAAGTATGACCATCAATTGTTTTTTCGAACACATCATACTCAGCAACTGATTTTTTGTATTCTGGTTCCATTAAAAAGTGTTTCATAATATAATCCTAAATTGAGTGATTCTTTCTATACAATTCTCGAACATCTCCTAACTTCTTAAGATGCTTGAATACAGGTTCAACAAACACTTGCGGTTCGTTGTCATCAACAGCAATGATTATCGCTGTTTGTTTAATCGCAATGCCTGTTTGCTCGAAGAAAGCAGCGGCATAGAATGCACCTTGCATAAAGTAGCTTTCGATCCATTCTATCTTTTTAGGTTTGCGGCTTGTTTTGAAGTCAATGATTGTGAGTTCGCCATCAAGTTCAGCGATACAATCTACACGACCAGCGATTTGGAATTTATCGCTGTACAAAGGAACTTCTTGTGCCCAGATGTTATTCACCCGAGATTCTAATACAGGTTTGATTGTGTTGAAAGTAAAGATGTTGGCAGGCATGAAACCTTTTGACCAATCCTTTACGTTGTTGAGATAGTTCTCGGCGAGTTCGTGAACAGCAGTTCCACGAGTAGATGCTTGCGCAGATATCTTGTTAGCAGTTTCTTCGCCAACACGCTTTTTCCACGCTTCGATTCCGCCTTTAGACAATTCGCCTAAGACGGTTGTGATGGAAGGATATTTATTTCCTTCGGGAGTCACATAAGTCCTTCCAGAAGATAATGTTTCACAATCTAACTCTGGGAGGTAGTGATCTGTCTTTACATGATCAAACATAGTATATCAAGTTTCCTTATTCAATACGTGTATTATACGTTAAATGAAACCTTTTGTCAACCGTTTTTGAAAAATAAATTATTATAATGCGGCAATCATAAATGCGAGTAATTGTTCGTATCTGACACCCATTGCTGTGTGTTCTGTCGCATTTGCACGATGCTCTTCTGGAACATCTTCTAATGTTGGATACGATACTACACCACCTTCGTATTCATACCAAGTATCTTCCATGAACATTGCGTATCGATGAGCATCTAAACCTTCTGCTGTAAACGCATCATCAAGGTCTTGAGCAATGATACCAAAGTGAATACGAGCCGCTTCACCCTTTTCTTCATACGCATCGATTCTACGATACTTGCGAAGTAGTGGTTTACATCGAACTGCTACTCTTAACTCAGCGGCAGTCAATTCTTCAATATCTCGCTTTTCGTTTCTATCAGAAGATGTTGTTGTACCACTTGAGAATCGACCTAGTTTCCATCTGGCACTATAACTACCTAAATCACAAACGCCATTCGTGCCTGCTCCAGTATCAGAATGAGCAGGGTAAATATATCTTGACCCAAACCCATCAAAGAATGTCATTGCGGCATTGTCTTGTCCAATAATCATTCTTGATGGTGCGCTACCAGAGCCTAATGTTGCTATTCTGGCTGCCTCATACCAAGCTGAGCTAGTACCCTTTGCTTGAAAACTTACTAGTTGATCATATACGCCCTGTGTTGATGCATCCGATCTGAAAGTAACCATCTTTTTAAACTCTACATCACCAAGATCGAAATCAACATCAGTGTAAATGTCAGTCTTAGCAGTTGTCGTACCGCTTGATGGTCCTATTGTAATGTTTGTCGTGCCACCATTGTACGCACCAGTACCAATATTGATCGTTTTCACATTAGACGTACTGCCTGTTACTCCGCCGGTACCAATATTAATAGTTTGAGATGCCGTACTACGACCAATTGTAATAGTACCAGTTTGAGTTGTTCCACCAATCGTGTGAGTAGCGGCAACAGTAGCATCATCCATCAAAACTGTACCATACATCGTAATGTTACTTGATGTGCCTGATGATGTACTTGAGTTACCCATATTAATATTTTTAGTATGATAACTTGTGGTTGTAGTACCTATATTGATTGTTTTTGAACTACCTGCTGATCCACCTGTGCCAATATTAATAAACTGATTTTGACCTGATGATGGCGTTTCAGCTTGAATATTAATTGTTTGTGGACCTGTACTACTACCAAGCGTTACTGTTGAGGCATTCCCACCAAAAGATGTTGTGTTACCTGCGAGTGCGGTTGTAGAAGTTGTACCTAATTGCAATAATGATGTATCTCCTGCAAGCGCAGTTGTAGATGATGTGCCTAACGCTAATGCATCTGTTATCCCATAGCCAGATATTGTTGTAGGCGTACTTGTAATTTCGCTAAATGCAAATGTCGTATTGCCTGCCATTGCTGTTGTGCCAGATGTGCCAATTACCAATGCATCAGTAATACCATAACCAGATATTGTAGTAGGTTTTGATGTAATATCTGCGAATGCAAAAGTTGTGTTGCCTTCCATCGCAGTTCCTGCAGTTGTCCCTAAAGAAAGAGAAGTGTCATCTCGCCAGGCAGGATTACCAGCAGAATCTGTTTTCCACACCTTAGTGTTTTGACCTGCTGCTGATGCTACATAACCCTCTTGTGAACTTGTATTCGCTTGCCAAGTATTCGTGTCTGTATAGTTATCGGCATGAACTGTGCCTGTTCCAGAAACAGTCAAATCAACAGGAATCGCTGTGTCACCTGCGAGTGCAGTCGTTGATGATGTGCCTAATGCTAGCGCATCAGTAATTCCGTAACCCGCAATCGTTGTTGGTGTTGAGGTTATGTCAGCAAAAGCGAATGTTGTATCCCCTGCCATTGCTGTCGTGCTTGATGTACCTAATTGTAATAATGCAGTATCACCTGCAAGTGCTGTTGTTGATGTTGTGCCTAATGCTAACGCATCAGTAATTCCGTACCCAGCAATCGTTGTCGGTTTGCTTGTTAAATCTGCAAAGGCAACAGTCGTTAGATAGTTCGAGTCATTTGTGAATGAACTAACAGTAGTTGGAACAGTTGGAATATCGCTATCATTTGCTAATTGAACCCATGATCCACCATGAGCAAAAAACATTGCTCCGTCTGAGTGACTATGAGCAAGCGCACCATGCCAAGTAGATGCACTAGGGAATGCGGCTTGATTGCTGTATAATTGCTTTATGGGTTGTGCATCAATCGATGAATTAGATGTGACAATAGTATCTGTGATGCCGTAACCAGAAATCGTTGTTGGTTTTGACGTAATATCAGCAAAAGCAAAGGTTGTATTACCTGCGAGTGCAGTTGTTGATGATGTACCTAATTGTAGCGTTGTAACCGCACCTGTGTTTCCGTCAACACTTGTAACAGAATCTGTAGGCGTAGCAAGCAATGTGTAATCTGCCATTGTTCCTGCTGATCCGCCATTGTGCATGTATGTCTTGTTTTCATCTGATCGAACAACAACATCACCTTCTTGTGCTGTTAATGCAAGATGTGCTGTTTCGTCCGCAGCAGTTTGCACTGTTGTGAGTGCAGTTGCCGCCATGTTGCTTACAGGTAATGTTCCTGTGACTTGCGTTGCGAGATCAATATTACCCGTCAAACTTGAAGTCGCACCATCAAAAGCGTCTGTAATTCCGTACCCAGCAATCGTTGTGGGTTTACTTGAAAGTGATGCAAATGCACCATCAAAGGCGTCTGTGATTCCGTATCCGGAGATTGTGGTTGGTTTACCTGTTATGTCAGAAAACGCAACTGTCGTTAGATATGATGAAAGATCAGGTGGTGTATATGTGAATACACCTGTTGTGTTGTCATACCCAATACTGCCATCACCTGATGCCGATGCTTCAGTTCCGATACTTAGATCAGTTAGTGCGATACCTCCACCGCCACCGCCAGTTTGAGCAACAAAACTAAGTTGACCATTACCATCAGTTGCTAAAACATAATCCGCTGTTCCATCGGTTGCGGGAAACGCATAACTACCATCTCCACCCAAATGTGTGAAGTTTGCATCCATCTCTGCGTATGTTAATGATGTGCCTTTTGCCGATCTTTTGGTTAATGCCATTTGTTATTCCTGGTTAATTATGGACCCGTAATGCCAAACTGATAGTTTCCTACATAACTATCTCTTGTTGCTTCATTCGGGTTATCTTCTATATATCCTATTGAAACATAGTCAAACAATGTTTGTTCTGCTATCGTCATTTTCCTGAAAACTCTTCCTGATGCTTGTGTAAACAAAGCGTCTCTTGCACCGTCTGGTTCATGCTCTGGACGTATAAACAATCCAGTTTCAAGCACATTGGATACATTAACTAATTCTAATTTTGTTCCATCATAATGAATGCGTAAACCCAAACCAGTAACTTCATCAGCATCACTTTTATAACTTATAACAACAGTTTGTTGTGTAAGATCTTGCGATCTTGTGCTTGATGAAGCGTATACAATTTGTATATTCGAAGCGGACAATGCAGGTGTTGTCACGCCTGATACGCCGTCAAAGTTTATTGTATGATTTTGCCCATCAAAGGTAAATCCTGCCGCAACACTAGTTGACATAATGTTAATGGGTGTTGTTCCTGAGGGAAACCCATTTTCAGTTTGAATAACATTAAAGGTTAATGTCATCAAATCTGTTGTAGTCGATCCTGGCCATTCACCAAATATATCAACCCAGGCAGCCAACAAAAAACTATCTGTATTCGTATCTGTGTCCAGATCCTCTGTATCAGAATTAGGAGGACTAGTTGCAACAGGTATTTGTGCTAATATTGTTGCCCAGTCAGGGTTTTGCGGGGAAGTCATTATTGAACGCTCGCATCTTCATCATCTGCATCAGTATTGCTGCCTACACCATCTCCATCTTCATCTTCCCATTCAGTCGGATCATATGGGAAAACATCAGGTCCGTCAACAACACCGTCATTATCATCATCACTGTCTTGATTGTTTGGTATGCCGTCACCATCTGTATCAGTCGTTTCGCTGCCAAATCTACTATCGTTAGGGAATGCATCAAATTCATTAATTGTTCCATCGCCATCATAATCTTCATTTTCATATTCCAACGTAATGTCTGTTGGGTTGGTAGCAGTATCTGCGAAAACTTTAGATGAACCGCCTGCAGATGTAGACGGGTTGAAACAACCTTCGCCGACAGTCGCATCCCCCATTCTATGAACACCTTTTCCGTTTGCAAAAACTTTACTTGATACTTCAGCGACCGTATCTCCACATGCAGCACTACCATCTTTGTTTACGACAAGTGCACCGTCAGAATACACTTTACCTTGTCCTGCAGACGTGTAAGTTTGAGCGCCATGACTCGTAGGCACGGCCGGGCACGGATGTCCCGCTTGCGTATCTAAACCTTGTCGTGTAACTCCTGGCATTACAACCCCATTCTGTCTCGTTCTATAATGTACGATTTTACAAGATCGCTTCGTACAATATCTTCTTTTAAAAACTCTATAAACTTAAACTCTTTCATATTGCCAATGATACTCATGAATGTTGTGAGTCCCGATTCTTCTTTAAATCGAACAGAAGTCAAATCATCCTGTTTTACGTCACCTGCAAATATGATCCTACAATTCTCGCCCACCCTTGTCATAACGGTATGCAGTTCTTGATCATTCATATTCTGCATCTCATCAACTACAATGATACAATCATCAAATGTTGATCCACGTAGAAATGATGTTGATATAAATTCTACGTTGCCTCGTTGTTTGAGGATCTCGTAAGCGTCACCTCTTCCGAATAGTTTGTTACAAATATCGTAATAAGGTCCTTCGTAAACCTTTGTCTTATCTTTCGCACTACCCGGCAAGAATCCCATATCTCTTGACGGAACAACAGATCTAACAATGTAGATCTTCTTATAGTGCGCATTCTTTTCTAGCAATTCCATGATACTAAAATACAATGCAAGGAACGTCTTTCCTGTTCCTGCGATGCCGTGTAACATTAAGTTGTTACCTTCTCTCCATGATTCAAAAGCAATCTTCTGATTCATTGTCATAGGTTTAATATCTTGATCAATGTTAAACCCTGGTCCAAATGCTACACTGTTATCCTTATCTAATACTCCCTGTTGCTTCAATACTCGTTTTTGTTTTTTTGTTAGTCTTGACGATTGGTTGTTTGCAGGCATTAGTATCCTTATCTTGTATTAATAGTTGACTTCTGTCCCGGTGCATCAGCATTTTTCTTAATATTCTTAAGCAAACTATTGAAACTATCAGGCGTTTTAGTCACACCTAATTTTATCGGGTCGCCTATAGGTGGTGCAGAGGCGATATGAGAAGTCATATGTGGGTTGTCTTTCAAATATTGCTCTCGTTGAGAAATAGACATAATCTTATTCTCTTCAATCTCACCCGTTTCAGTATTTTTAAAATCATAAATTGGCATTATTTGCTCCTATAAAAAAGGCGACCTTTATGGATCGCCTTCATAATCCATCAACATTATTTATACAATACTATTGTAGATTTCTTTCCAGTTTTTCAATACTGGGATTTTACTGTTAGAATAATCTTCGTTGTGAGTATGCTTAACAAGTAATGATCTCAAACCTAAATCGTAACCAACCTCGGCGTTTTTGATCTTATCTTCAACCCAATAACATTGCGTGTCTTTATACTCAGCAAGTGCTTCGTCTTTGTCAGCACCTGTATCTAGATAAGTGTATTTTTCGAACACAGAAGGACCAAACATTTCAATTAGGTTCTTTGTTCTTAAATGCTGAGCGTATTGATCGTTGCTCAAACTCGTAACACAATGGAAGATATAACCATGTTCTTCGTGCAATTTTTTAACGTATTTGATAGCGTCTCGTAGAGGAGGAAGTTTGCGAATTGTCGCACTTTCATTAAACATGCGAATCAGACGTTTTATGTCTTTTTCAGGCATGCCATATTTCTCTTTCATTTGATAAGGACCATCAACAGCGATCTCATAACCGTGTCTTTTCATCCATTGATCAAACGAATACTCCCAATCGAGTAAAACACCATCACAATCTACTAGAATAACTTTATTTTTCATATTTTTCCTTAATTTCTCATTTCAGTGTGTATTATAACACACTGAGCGAAATTGTCAACCGGTTTTACCCGAAATATGAATCTTTTTGCCTAGCTTTTTGTTTTCTTGCTTTCTGAATATCGCTTCGCTTTTTGTCGTATCGCTTAGAATCAGTTTTCTTAAATTTCTCAGAAGGTTCTGACTCTTCGTACCAATCACGAAATCCTTTCTTTTTTGACATAGTTACTGCTCTTCTTCTGTTTCTTTGTCGCCTTTCTTGGACGGTTTTTCAGGTACGAGACCCGGTTCCAATGCGTTAAGAACTGATGCAGGCAAACCTTTCAAGGGTTTTTGTGCAATCATCTTAATAAGCAATTGTGCATCTAATGGGTGAACACTCTCAAGCATTTCGATAAATAGGTTTTCACGCTTTACATCAGGCAAATTATCGCCGGCATAACCCTTAACAAAATATTTAATCTTTCTTGCTTCACGATATAAAGCACCATAAGTGTCCGGATGCTCTGTTGGAGTATAAGGTGGCGCAGTATTAGGAATAAGCAATTCCTTGGTTTTATCATACATCACCTGAAGAATTATTCTTAACTCTAATGAGTTGTTCTTTTTCAAGTATTCAAGTTTATCAACTTTCTTTTGGATTTTGATTACTTCATCCACTATCTCAGCAATTGCTATTGTAGTCATTTTAAAATTCCTGTATATTTTCCATTAAATGTCTTAATCTGTTTTTGATGAAGTAATTAAGAAGTTGACTTCTATCATTTACATCATCACTTTTGTATTTATCAATTGCTTCATTTTTAATATCTTCGGGAATCATCGATAAATCAATAAGCATTTCATTACGCTTAAAGTTACGTTGCACCTCTTCATTGCGATTTTCAGGTGTTCTCCATTCAGCAATGCGTTTCTTTGTGACAGGTTTTTGTCTTGTATTAACTACAAAACAATTGTCAGCAGAAAGCACATTAGGTACACCATCAGATGCATCACCCTTAAGGATGTGTTCGTATAGGAACTCATCGGGATCAGCATGTCGAATCCATCGCTTACGTGTTGGGTCGTATTGCTTTACGTTTGCGTATTTGTGCAACTGAACATAATCCTTGTCGCCTGATAGAATCAAGATAGGTTCACCGATATTTAACTCACGACCTTCAAGGTGAACAATCGCACCAATAATGTCATCTGCCTCAGCAGTTTCGATTTGAATAACTTTGTAGGGAAAGAACTCTTTTAACTCTTCACGAATTTTATTAAGAGAGTTGAATATTGCAGACCAATCCATTTCTGAATCTTCACGACTTTTCTTTCGTGCCGCTTTGTAATACGGGAACATTCGCCTACGCCAATAGTTCCTATCATCAGCACAAATAACAAGTTCTCCGAACTCTTTATTAAACTTGTTTCGATTGAATCGTAGTGTATTTAAGATCATATGCCTAAGCATACTTTCATCTAATTTCGCATCAGTGTGGTTCCCTATCTGTGCCATCAGATTTGAAATCATCACCTGATTAAGATCTACTAAGATCATAACTTACTCCATTATTTTTCATTATCATAAAATTATATATTCATTCTGGAAACGGTTCTTTTCGTATGGCATCAAGAATGTTGTCCAGCGCTTCACGAGGATCGTCAATATCAAATACCGTATCAGCAACTGCCTGATACGCATAATCTTGATTACTAGCACGATGAAACAATGCTCTGATCGATTCGACAATACTCACAATATCAAAAACTGTGTCCGGATTACCTTCAATGTCATAACCCATGACTTCCATTGATTCAATAACTTCTTTAGTAATCACATAAGCGAATGACAAACTAAATGTTCCATAGTCATTCTTTTCGTCAATCGTTTGTCGCAAATAGCTAAAATCATCAAGATCATCTATTTGCTTTTCTAATCGCTCTGACTCTAATTTCTCTTTGAGTTTTTCTGTTGCTGAACGAAAGTCAATTACTTTACTCATTTGTCTACTCTTAACAGGATACAATCTGCGTTAATTCTTCCTGTCGGTTTCGTCTCTTTAGTCGTCAATGCTTCGAACAATTTATCAAACTGTCGAACTGTCTTTTTCAATGCAATCGGGATAAACTCTTGAGGTTTACGCAGGGTCTTTGTCCTACCTTTATCAAAGTCAAATCCTTGTAGCGTTGTGCCTTTAATCTCAAATCCGTCACGCCTATCAGTAACGTACTCAGTTAACGTGCGTGTCTTCGTGTTTAAGACGAGTAAGCGTCCAGCGCCTATGATCGTTGCAGGATTAATCGAAACAACCTTTAGATCACGATCTTCTTTCTGGTATTTCAAGGTTGCAATTTGCTTATCTGCTGTCTTCGGTTTAGGCGCTCGTGTTTTACGTTGTGCCTTACCTGCCTGAACAATACGATCAAGATCTGCTAACATATCTAAGCAAACTTTGATGCGTCTTTTGAGTTCAGTTCGTTTTACGTGTTCGTGCGCTTCCATTGCCTGTTCGCACTTCTTGTCATATGCATCGGAGTATTCGAGTAACCAAAATTCTACGATCTGTCTTGCGAAAGGAACGAATGCAGGTTTGAGGTCATGTTTCTTAAATCGAGCATATAAATCAATAGTCGACTTTTTGCCTGATATCCAATCTTCTTCTAGATCATCAAGTTCAACAGCAAGCGTTGCGTTAAACTTGTTTTGCATCAACTGCTTAGGGTTCAATCGAACAACAGGTGTTTTTGTCTCTTCGGGATCACCTTTTCTATCTTCGATGATTTGATTTCCACGATCAATCAATCCTTCAAAATACGGACGACACTTATCACGATACTCTGCATACTTGCCTTCAAACTCCAATCCATTGTTCATCCAATGAATCGTAGCAGCATGAAAAGCAAACATGTATAACGTGTATTCTGGATTAGCAAGGATTGACTTAGCATCATCTTTACTGAAATCCTTTCTTACGTAATCTTTTACAAGAGCAACAATCTCTTTGCGTTCAACCTCAAAGTGAAAGTAGTCCTTACACTTGACAAAGGAATCCATTGGCGCACCTTTGATACCTGTAAGTTTGCGTCTACGTACTGTTTTCTTTTTAGGTTTTGCAACTGGCATTTATAACTCCGATTTGTTTCATATACTGAACATTATATATTATATGAAACACTTTGTCAACTATCCTGCTAAAACAAATTCAAATAATTTATTCCATTGTTCTTTTCTGACTTCCCAATCATACTTATAATCAGCAATTGTTTTAGTTGTTTCAGTGTTGCTTTTCACATAATCATAGTTCAATTTGTGTAGCATGATCGCCTTCTTTAACTCAAGATAAAATCTGTCAACATGATTTTGAGTGTTATCAGTAAAAGGATACATCTGAGTGATGCCTAAACTCGTTTCTTTTAATGCACCCAAAGATGAATGTACGCAATAACAACCTGCTGATAACGCTTCCATCAAAGGTAAACATGCTGTTTCTTGCCAAACAGAAGGATATGCAAAGATATGAGTATCCTTTAACATGTTTCTAATTTTATCGTGTGATGACTTTTCCCAAAGGGTCATATTCTTGTTGTTTTTTATCAAACTCATTAGATCAACAAGATCTTCGTTTTCTTTATCTATATCACCTGAAGGAAACACGTTAAGTCGAATATTAGGAAACTCATTCGACAACTCTTTAACGGCGGCGTATAAGTAATCTAATCCTCTGTTAGGATCAGTGTGATATATTAGATTGATTTCATCTTTAGGATCTGGCTTGTCGTTAGGTTCAAACAATTCAATACCTGCATATACAACCGTTCCTGCATAATAAGGAACCTGCAAATACTGATAATATTGCTCTTGCAACCAATGCGAAACAAAAACAATCATACTATACTTTGTCCATGCACCATCCTTTAACTTTTCAGCAATGTCATCGTCAGGTAACTTGTGAAGTATAAGTATGGTTTGTTTTTGTTTGTCAATATCGCCATCACAATTGTATATCAACTGAAGTTTATCGAGAAGTTGTGGATCACAATCTGCTTCGATTCGATCCTTTAATTGATGTATCCCAATCATAAATTATCCTTTATAGGTGACGCTTTTTCCATTAAGTGTTTTTAGTCGTGACAAACAGAATGATCTCCAATCGTCTAAATCAAGATCCCAAACAGCAAGTGCTGTTAGTTGCTTCTTGGCATCTCTGCTTTCTGTCGCATTTGCAATGCTTTTATCAACATACTCTGGCGGCAAATAATCCTCATGTAGTGTTCCGGTCATTTTTCGCAATGATCCGTCAAGTTTCTCAAATTCAAAATTAACTTTGCCATCTTTAAATGCTTCTATAAGTTGCTCTAATGTTACATTGTTTGACATATTATAATGCTCCTGTTTCCATTTCATGTTTAACCATTTCTGTAAATCCGCCATAACCACTGACATGTGTATTTTTCCATATCACTTGCGGGACATTTAGTTCATTTGGGAATAACTCCCTAAATTCAGTTGTAGTAGGTTCTTCCATCACGTTCTTATGCGTATAAGGAATGCCTAATGATTGACATAGCTGTTCACACTTTAAACAATGTAAACATCCAGACATCCCATAAATTATTGCTACGTCATTATTTTGCATCTTTTTTCTTTGCAACACTCTCAGCAGTTACTTTTGCACAATCATCTACAGCAGAAGGTTTATCTTTCTTGCTAAAGATTGCATCC
>JACLAB010010446.1_pt1 | contig 15178 bp, 13 predicted proteins | sample 8027921 | NCBI WGS metagenome assembly JACLAB01 (sample SAMN15725117, study PRJNA655200) | protist metagenome | isolation source: fluorescence activated cell sorting (FACS) single amplified genomes of... | place: USA: West Boothbay Harbor, Gulf of Maine | collected 2000-07-19 | reverse complement strand
AACTGCGCGAATCTCAAAAGATTTGGCGAGATCAGATTCGTGGGAACGACATTTTTGGTACTTCGTTTGTCGACGCGCAACACGCCAAGCGCAAGGTGGTCGAGGGACCAAAGGCGACGTTTTCGTTCCAAGCCGTCTCCGAAGCCTTTGAAGAGAACAAGGCGAACGATGCAACGAACGTTGTTGCCCCTGTTGAGGCACCTTATGCCGACGACACGGCGACGGAGCCCGTCGTGAAGCGCAAGCGCGACGCGCGGGGGGAGGATGAACCATGCACAAAGAAGCAAGAACTCGACGAAGCGTCTGAACCCAAGGCGATGGCGGATCATCGCAAGTCGGCGTGGCAAAGCTTTCACGGGGCTGGCTTGTTTTCCGAAGAGTGGGCCAAGGAGCAAGAAGGCGAAGAAATGGCTCAAGGCGACGCGACGGCGACGCTCGTGAAATCTACGACGACTGAGACGGGCGCTTGGAAATCAATCGATTCCGAGGAAGAGGAGGAGGAAAAAGAGGAGGAAGAAGAACGAATCGAACGAGAGGCGCCCGTGACGACGTTGGTCGACGACGAGGAGGAAGAGGAGGAAGAAGACGAAGAGGCGCGAGCTGAGAGAGAGGCGGATGAAGCTGTGGCGGAAGCCGAGCGACTCCTCGCCGAGGAGCTCGCGGCGGAGGCGGATTAAAACCATCCTCTCGATGAGCTACGCGTCGCAGAAATGCTTCGTGACGACGAGCAAACTTTCTTATACCAAACGATGAAATAACACAACGAGCTGTACTACAAACAAACGTCGCCAACACTTTACTTTTTTCGGCGACCAAACATGATTTCTAAATCCTCGGCGCTCGTCGCGCGTCGAGACTTTTTCTTTCCGCGTCTGTGCTTACCAGACTTTTGGGACGGCGTGGCGTACCCATCTCTCCAACGCGCGCTCACTGGTACACCGCTGAGCTTGGCGAGCTCTTCATCCACTAAATCGCTCACCTCCTTTGTGATCCCCGCGCCCTTGTTGTACTGCGCCACGTGCGCCGCGATGTGCTCCTCCTTGTACCCGAGACAGCGTCCGATGAGCGTCTGATAGTACGGCGAACCAGCCACGATGGCAGCTTGTGCACCGAACGAGGCGAGCATCTTTGCGCGTTCCTTGTACGGGGACCTGTTCGGATAGATGAGCGCGGTGAGTCCGAGCTTATCCGTAGCGCCCGGCGGAGAGACGACGACGAAGGCTAAATCTTCATCCTCCGTCACCTCTTTGAGCAGGCGCGTGACGTAGGGTAAATCCACGTTTTGACACCGCCCGAGATCTTCCTCCCACCCGGTCCACAGCTGGCACATCACCATCGGTCGCTGCCCAGACATGAGCGCCAAGAGTTCCCCGGCGTTGAGCGTCGCGTGCGCGTTCTCAGAGAGTCCTTTGAAATCTTTTGGGCTTCCATCCGCCCACTCGCTCGGATCCTCGAGCACGCGTCGGCGAAGCTCCTCGAACCCACACACTTTCACCACATCCACGCACGGCACCTCGCCGTCGCCGATTCCAGGGGATGGATACTCCCCGCCCCGTCGAAGACGCTCCAGCGTCGTCGTCCACCCGCTAAACTCGCGCGTAAACTCCTCCCTCAACAACCGCGTGCTCTTCCTCCTCCCATCGCCGTCCAAATCCCTCTTCGTCTCGCTCAAACGAACCGTCTGCGTCTCCGCGTCGACGCGAAGCCTCGCGTCGACGCCTCGAAACGCCCCCACGCACTCGTCCTCGCTCGGTTTCGACTCCACCTCGAAAAAACACCCTCGCGACTCCCCGAGCGTCGCGAACCTCAGCGCGTCCCCGACCTCGCACTTCCGTATCACCGCCACCGACGCCGAATCTTCCTCCGAAAACGCGCGCGAGGACCCATCCATCGCCGGCGGCGCCACCGCGCGCGTTCGCTCAACCTTCCATCCGTCCGTCCGCGTCCGCTTCGTCGTCGGTTTCGTCGTCCGGCTCCTCCACCGCCCGTTCGCGCTCGCGAACCACCCGCCCGTCGTCACCGCGCGCGCGCGCATGTTTCGTTCGCGTCGACCGCGACCGCCGCGTCGCGTCCTCCCGTCGACCCGACCGCACCCGAACTCGAACTCGGTGGTCTGTCTGTTGGATACAGAAGACAAGATAAGACCCGGAAAAACTAACCTAACGACAAGGCGAGGATGATTTTTTCCGGGTGTTTTCGTCGTACCAAAACCCATAATCCATTCAAACACGATAGGTTTGTGATTTTGGTTCGCACGCACCCACCTCGGGACGACGCGAACGAACGAACGAACGCGCGAACGAACGAAGGAAGGAGGACGGGAGGGAAACCGCGGGCTCGCGTCGGCGCGCGCGCGCGGTTTCCTCGCGCGCTCCTTCGTTCGTTCGTTCGATTTCGTTCGTTCGATATCGTCGCGTTCGATTTCGTCGCGTCCGTCGGCGGGGTTCCGTCCGTCCGCGCCGTCCGATCGGGCGAAAAAGTCGATTCGACTTCGACGAAGGGGCCCTCTACACGGGGCTTTTTCGCGGTGCGACGCGGGACGGATGGATGGGATGGATGCCGCGACGGACGGACGGCGCGCGACGCGTCGGAGACGTCGGGCGACGCGCGCGCGAACGATGAGAAAAAGGAGGATACCGCGCGGACCGGCGGCGGCGAGCGGCGGCGACCGGGGCGGCGGCGACCGGGGCGTCGCGCGATGGCGCGCGGTGTCGAGCGATGGCGCGCGACCAACCAACCGCCCGTGTGCGTGTCGTGTGTCGTGTGTGTGTGTGTCATGTGTGTCGAGTCGTGACTCGTAGAACATTATGTTTATGTGTGTAAACAGTGTGTAGGGTTTAGTAATGGGTGTGAAGACGCGAGTGGGCACGTCGAACAGACGACCGCGTCGACGACAGATTACGAAGGATGACGACGACGACGACGATGCGGTTGCGATGCGGAACGTGCGGGGAAACGTTCGCGAGCGTGGACGAGGCGAAGAAACACGGGGCGGATACGGGACACGAAAACTTTGACGCGGCGGAAACGGCGACGGAAACGACGACGACGACGGAAACGACGGCGAGCTGTGACGAGACGATGACGGACGCCGATGCGCGAGTCAACGTTGAAAACGACAACGAGTCTTCGGAAGGAGGACCGACGACGAAGGAGACGACGACGGAGGGGACGAAGATGATTGAACCGAAAGTGCGGGAAGATTTACTCAAGGAGTTGACGGAACTGATGGGGTTCGGGAGAAACAAGGCGGTGCGGGCGCTGTACTTTTCAAAGGCGGAGAACGCCGAGCGGGCGATTGATTGGATTGAGAAGCACGAAGAGGACGCGGACGTGAACGAGCCTTTGCTGATTGAAGACGAGGAATCGGTGGTGAAGACGGTGAAGACGGTGAGTAAACTGACGGCGGAGGAAGCCAAGGCGAAAGCGGATGAGTTGAGGAGAAACGCGGCGGCGAAAAAGGCGGAGCGGTTGTTGGAGGAGAAGGAAATGGAACGTTTGAGAGAGCTCGAACGGATTCGCGCGGGTAAAGAGCTCGTCGAGGCGAAGAAGGCGGAGGAAGAGCTCAGCTTGAAGCGAAATGCCGAGCAAAGAGCGGCGGAGAAGGAGGAGATGGACCGGGCTCGAGCGGCGATTCGAGTGAAGATTGAAGAGGACAGACGCGAACGCCGGCGTAAACTCGGTTTGCCCGAGGAACTCTCTCCCGAGGAACTCGAAGAGGAGCGCAAGCGGGAGGAAGAGAGAGCGCGAGAGATGGCGGAGGACATTGCTAAAAAAGCTGCGGCGGGCATGTACGTCAAGCCGGTGTCTAAACTTGAGAATTTGCGTAAGCACTTGGTGGACATTAAAAAGGCTTTCATCGAAGACTTGGACGCCGTGACGACGTGCTTCCAAACCTTGCTCACGTACCTAGGCAACATTGCCCGCGCCCCGGATGAGGAAAAGTATCGCTCCATCAAGATGTCCAACGCCGCGTTCCAAAAGCGCGTCGCCGCGGTCGGGGGTGAGATTTACCTCATAGAGTTTGGTTTCGTCGAAACCGTCGATCAAGCCGGCGAGAAGCGTCTCGTGCTCTCCAGACAAGACGTCGATCCCGTGTTGCTGAAAACCGCGGGCGAAGAGCTTCACGGCGCGATTTCCAACCCATTCTTTGGGACTCTTTGATCATGACGAATGCTTATTCTTTCTTCATTTTATAATACAGACACGGACAATACAAAACGAAACGCAAACGCGAACGCGGAAAACTCCCCGCCTCAGAGCTTCCCTCTCAGATTGAATCCCTCCCGTCAAGACCCATGGCGCGCAAAAAGGGCGGCGGCGGCGGCGGTGGTGGGCTTAAACCCAAACGTAAAGAATCGCGTCCGAAATCTCGCGCTGAAGACGCTCCCGAGACGACGACGAAGACGGACGGCGTCGAGTTGAAGGATGAAGAATTGATTTTAGTTTCTCAAACGCATGCGAATGGCATTCACGACGTTCTCGACGCCGGTGAACCGCGCGAGTCGACGCGGAGAGAAGATCGAGACGGTGACGGTGTGGAGTACGATGACGACGACGAGATGTGTGTGTCCACCACGAGCGAGAGCGTCGTCGTCGTGGAAGAACAAGAAGAACAACAACCAATAATCAAGTTGGTCATCGCGTTGAAGAACAAGTACGAACTCGCCGACGACGCCGAAGCGACGATGCGCATAGAGGTACTGGAGGAGGTTGTGGACGATTTGAAATTAGAACTAGATGGATACCGGGCCGCGGCGAGAGAACTGGCGATAGAAATCGAAGCCAAGGAACGCGCGCTCGAAAACGCGAGCAGAGCGCTGCAGTTCGAGCAGACGACGGCGCGCGACCGCGCGGTGCGAGAGGCGACAGAACGATTAGAGGCTAGGCTGGCGAAGGCGGAAAAAGCGATCGAACGCGAACGCATGGATGGTGAACGCGGTCGCGGCGCCCTCGACGCATTACGAGAGATGGAACTCGAGCTCGAACGCCGAATGTTATCCCAGGATGCCTTTTTCGAGCGGAAATGGGCCGAGCGCGTCGAACAATCCGAAGCCAACGCTCGCGCGTTCAGAGACAAACTCGCCATCGTCGAGCGCGACATGCACCAAGCAAAAATGGATGAAGAATCCGCGCGAAGCGAGCTCGCCCGCGCCGTCGAAGAGATTGAAATTCTCAAATCGCGTCTTCTTCTCTTCCAAAACGCGTCATCCAAAACGCCGGCTGACATCCAAACCCAGGGCAAGGACAACGACGACGACGCACCGTCGCCGCCGCCGCCTCGCCGAGGTTTCTTCTCCTTCATCATCGGTGTTCCATCCGAGGCGTACACCGGTCCCAAGGTTCCCACGTCGTGATCCGTGTAGCGTAGCAGATTAGACTGTAAAATAATAACGACGCCCGCGCGCGCGCAGCTGTCACAGCGTGCGCTTTTGAATGCTTTTGAAACGACACCCGTGGAAAGATCAGCACAGCGGCTCACTGCGCGTCGTTCGTCCGCGATGGAACCGGCGACGACGACGAAGACGACGGAGGGCATCGGTACGACGGACGCGCGCGCGACGGATGTAACGAACGGTGCGGATAACGACGACGACACCGGGTCCACGCTTCGTCGTGGACGTTCAGCAGCGCGAGAAGTGGATGTGAAGGATGAAGATGCCGGTGCCGTCAAAGAACCGGACGACGCGGACGATGGAGAACCCGGACGGAAGAACCCGTTGAGCCACTCGGCGGCGATGGCGCGGGTGCGTCGGGAGTTGAAAACGCTGGCGTCTCGCGAACCGTACTACGCGTGCGAAACCTGGCGAAGAACTCCGTTTGACGCGCTGCCGTACGAACCGCTGCAAACGGGTAGGTATTGCGCGGGCGCGGATGTGAGCGAAGAGGATGCGGCGATTTTATTTGATCGATTTTCGACTTCGGTGTCGAATGGATGGACGGATTACGTTGCGCCGGCGCCGGTGGAGGAAGGGAAGGAGGGCGCGTCGATTTCTTGTCAACCGACGGCGAAAAAGTTGAGCGAGCACAGGTTGGATTTGACGCGGGCGTTGGGCGAGCCACTGCGAGTGGGCGTGGACGTCGAGGAGCGACCGCTTTGGGGGATGGATTGTTACACCCGTGAGGCGGTTTTTGCGAGCATATCCGTGGTGGAGCACTACGATGGGGAGGAAAACTTGCCTAGACGGATCGAGTACTTGGAAAGGTATTTCTTGCCAAAGCTACACACGCTCGGCGAGGATGGATGGGATATGGCTCTGGTGGCGCGTCTAGTCATGGAGGACGCCCAGGCGGCGGGAGAGGAGCACATTGTCCTCGCGTCCAAGGCGCTGTTAAAGGCGATCACCATTCTGGATGATGTGGAATATCTTCCGCCGCCTACTAAAAAGGTGAAAAAGGCGAAGCGAGACGCCGAGGCGCAGCAGACGGCGCCAGAGACAGAGACAGAGACAGTAACGGCGGCGGAAAATGAAGAAGGCAAGAGCGAACCCGTGGATCCGAGGTTTAACAGGGTACGGTTTAGGCTTCATCCCAAGGGTACGGGCGTCGTGTGCATCAACAGGAATGGCTTGCCCGCGGGGACGTTTGTCAATTATTACATCGGGGAGGTTTTCCCTCCGTGGAAGTGGTACGAGAGACAGGACGCCATCAAAAAGTGCTTCCCAAATATGGATTTACCCACGTTTTTCAACATAACCCTCGAAAGACCCGCGCACGATGAACGTGGACGACACACCATCTTTGTGGACGCGATGCACAAGGGTTGCTTTGCGTCGAGACTTTCGCACTCGTGCGAACCAAACTGTCAAACCGTCACGTTTGCAAAGGATGGCAAGTTGTGGTTAGGGATGTTTACGACGCACGACATTGCGTACGGTGAAGAGATGACTTGGGATTACAGTTGCATCACCGAAAGCGCGGAAGAGTTCCGATCCGGGTACTGCCTCTGCTCGTCGCCAAGGTGTCGCGGATCTTTCCTCACGTACGCAGGAAGCGGAGCCTTTACCGCGGTGATGAGTTCACGACACGCATTTTTACATCGTAACGCCATTCTGTTCAAGGCAAGCACGATTCCGGTGACTGATCTCGATCGCACTCGATTACACGAGGCTGGCATTCGAGCGTGCGCCTTGGATGGTTCCCCAGATTGGTTGGTGAAGTGGGCCGCTTTGACTCTCGAGTACATCAGACTGGAGGAGAAAGAACTCCCCTCAACATTAATGAACTTGCCGGCGACAGAGTTTGGTGGTTACAACGAATTGGGGGCTAAATATGAAACCATGGGTGTCACCTCTACCAGGTTTACGAATCTCGTCGTCACGTTGGACAAGGTTCGTTACGTCCTCAACCGGCCAGACCAAATTCGTACTCCGATGTTCATTGTGTTGACTGAAGATCAAATCATCGATCATCTTTGGAGCGGAGAAGAGAGCGTGATTCGACGACTGATGCGGGCTTGGATCACGAAGGCCAACGGTGGTAAGCCCAAGGCGTTGAAGAGCCGCGGAGATGTTTCAGTGATTGAGCCTTCTTCAGATCCAGTCACAAAGCTTTTGCACGAGAAAATGGACGTCGACAGTCGACCAACTTCTGCGAATGAAGCTCGTCAGCGTATATTGCAAGCGAGTGCGTTACTGAGAAGTCTCGGCAATGAACACACTCAAGCTGCGGATTGTCTTTGGTTTTACGGCAAGACGAAGAATTTCTTCACCGCCGAAAGTTACAAGTTGACGACGTCGCCTCCCGTGAACATTGACGACGTCAAGGACATCTTGCCTGGCAAGCACAGAGCCGACATTCCATCGGTGTTCCGCGGGCAGAAGCATCTCATGTTGGCGAAAAAGTACGGCCCTACGTACGCATGGGGACAACTCGTGACGTGGTTTAAACAAACCATCTATGCGCCGGATGCATCTTTGAGCGCCGACCGTCGCGGCACGCTGTCGCTACCAGATCCAGAGAGTGCATACTCGGCGGGCCCGGCTGCGTACACGAACAAGGAGCGTAAGTCATTGATCAAGATGCTTCGTCAATCCATACACACCAAGTGGCCGACATCCATGTCGTGGAGCTTCAAGAATCCCACCAAGGTTTACGGCACTCCAATGTTTGACGAGGCGTTGCGCACAATCGATCCCGAGCAGTACGCAAACGGAACTTCGACCACCGTGTCCGATTTAATCAACGAGCTCGAAAAGCTCGTGTGAGAGGGAATGTTTTGGTCATCAGTACTACACATTTATTTCATAGAATTAGCCAGTACCAACAGACTGAAATGTGACCTTCAAATGTAGCAAATATCGACAACGACGCGTCGCTACGCAGAATCGCCCCCCTCGCGGCTGCGCCTCAGAACTCGACGCACTATGGGGCGTAAAATTCTGGTCGCGCTCGATGGTTCGCGCTTTGAAATTGAAGCTCTGATTGAGCAAACGTTAAAAGTTCTCCATCGACCGGAAGATGTCATCTTTTTGTTTCGAATCCAGACTTCACATCAAAGGCGATACGACGACGCTTTGTTAAACACTGCTGCTGAAAAGCTTCGCGAAGCTGGCGTGGCGCACGTGGAGATGTTAGTACACGCCAAGGACGACATACGAAGCAGGGATATCGCCCTTGCCCTTCTCGAGCACGCGGAATCGATTCAACCATGCGTGCTCGTGTTGGCCAGAAACGACATTCGACGCTCGCATGTGGCGCTCGTCGATGACCCATCCACCATCCTTCTCCATCGTCACGCGCTCAGAGACGTCGCCCTTATGGTTGTAAACTTTAGTCCCGAAGTCACCGATCGTTCGAGTGCGAACGAGGGGGGGCGCGGCGGTGCTGCGTCGATCAACCAAAGCTGACGTAGCGTTCGCCGTTACTGTAGTTGTACGAAGGCGAGTCAAAAATCTCACTCCAATCGTCAGTTGGTCGCGCGCGACTCCTTTCCGAGACGCATCGTCATGGCTACGGCGCGCTTCTATCCTAAATGCGACGTCACCGACGCCGCGTCCGTCGTCACCGACGTCGATCTTCTCGTCGCGCCCGCGCCGGGAGCGTGTGGGAACGCTGGACAACTCGCGTGCGACATCCTCGCTCTCAACTGGAACCTTCGTCGCGTCGGCGCGATAGACTTTGAGCACGTCGCCCCGGTCGTCGGACGCGATGCGTTATATGACGACGAGGGTGATGCCTCGGCCGGGGGTACCCCGTCGGGTTCGATCGCGATGGCGTGCGAGGTGTACGCGGGTTTGGTCAAACTCGCGAGCGCCGCTAAAGAAGAGTTTCTTCGAGTCGTCGTGGTGCAGATGCGAAGCGATGCGAACGTCGGTGGACGCCGCGCGTTTTGTCGCGAGTATGTTGACTTTTTGATGACATTCGGTGACGCGAAGAGAGTCGTGCTCGCGTCGTCGCTACCGTCGACGTACGGAGCTTCGGAAGCGCAGATTGGCGGAACAAAGTTGCGTTGCGCCAGAGGCGACTCGACGTTTCGTGCGATGTGTGGCGCCGCGCAGGTGAGCGAAATGGAATCGAACATCAAACTTCCGGATGAGGAGATGGCGGAGAGCGTGGATCCGCACTGGGCGCTCGTAGACACCCTGAATGGGAGAGACGCGGAGGAGAGAGTCGGTTGCGTCTTAGCCGTCTGTAGCGAAGGAGATAATAGCGCCGACGGCGCCGCGGTCGCGCTGGCCATCGCGCGATCGTGTGAGGTGAAAATAGAGGAGCCTCGCGCCGACTCAAAGGTTCCGGTGACGTACATCGGGCCGTGGCGGGTACCGCGATCGTGGGAAATGGCGTTTGGCATGCAGCCGGTGAATCGTGACATGTACTATTAGCGCAACAAATTTATTTTAACAATCACATCCTCTGATTTTAGTCGTTACCCACGCGCAAGCTGTGCACGAGCTGCACGAATCCCGGTTCATCCGGCGTGATGTACCCGTGTCTGATGCAAAAGTCGATAATCACCAAGCAACAGTTGGGTTTGAAATCATCCGTCGTCGCCATGATTTCAATGACGTCTCGAACCTTGTATCGCTTGAAGCTCTCCACCTCTCCGTCGTCCGGGACGGGAACGAAATCCTCCGGAAGCTCCAAATCGTAGCAAAACAACACGTCTCTCTTGCAGCACCCTTGATAGTTCATCGAATAGCTCACGAGTCCCACCGCCTTTGCGTTTCGGGCTAAACTTTCTGGAACGCTCGCCTCTTCGGCGCACTCCTTCACCACGCATTCGCTCGGTGGCATGCCATCCGGCAACCCACCGGCGACGAGATGATCCAACCTAGACGGAAACGTTTGTTTATTCGCCGCCCTTTTCCCAACCCACAGTTCGTGTTCACCGTTCTCGAGCGTCACGAATCCATTGACGTGCACGCCGTACGCTCGCACGCCCAACAGAGACGCCGCCGCTCTCTCAATCCTCAACAGCGGCGCCCTCCCGTAACCCATGGTGACTGGAAATATCTCATCTCTCCAACCCGTGATCGTTCCATCGTCTCGAAGCGCCAACAGCCCGGGTTTGATCGCCTCAGATCGCGCATCCGGGGTATCTAAGCCGTCCACGAACCTCACCTCTCCGCTAGCGTCGTCTCGTCTCAAAACCTTCTCCCCGCACGCGTCGACGAGTTTGTCCGCGAACCAGGGTTGAAGCGCCCCGACGCGCTCTCCGTCAACGACTAATGGAACGTATTTCGCGTAATCATCCGCCGTGATTTCGTTACACGCGTCCACGCGAGGTTGTAAACGCTCGGCGTTGGATAACGCCGGGGTTGAACGCATCTTCTGCGCCTCGGCTCGGTTCCGTCTCGTCGTCGGTTTCGTCGTCGTCGTCGTCGTCGTCGGTTTCGTCACCCGTCGCACCGAAGACGCGAAATAGGATTTCGTCGGCGCGTGCGGGACGAAAACTGTGCGATTCGAAACGCTCTGCATGACGCGTTGTGAGCACTACGCGTGGTTGGTTGAAAAAGCGTCTTGCGTTGTTGTTATACATCATACAAATCACAAACTCACACACGAACACCCCGACGACGGTGGTACCCGCCCGCCACCGCGCGCGCGTACGACATTCGCTAGCGCGCGCGCCCCATCTCCTTCCGGGTACCGATTCGCGCGACGACCGGGGTTATCAATCTACCTTCTTCGCCAACGAGCGAGACAACGACCAAACCGCCGGTCCGAGCGCGCCTCTCACAAACCTCTCGCTCCCCGTCGCCGAAACGATCGCCCACGCCGCCGCGCCAACCTGCCCCTCGTACAAATCATCCGTCGACGCGAACGTCAACCACGTCCCCAACGGCCAGACGCACTCCATCGGAAGCGTAAACATCGCCGCGTCGGCGTTTCGAGCGACAAAGACGCACCCCAACGTCGCCTTGACGACGCTCGCGTAGTGACACGCCCGCATCATCAACCGCGTTCGCGGGCTTCGTCGTCGTTCCACCGCCGCGAGTTTCTCTTCTAATCGCGCGATTCGTCTTTCCCAGCGTTCTTCCGCGTCCGCCGTCGTTCCGTTCGTCGTCGAGCCTCCTTGCTGCGCCAACGACTTGCGCGTGCGCGCGATCTCCTTTTGCAACTGTCGGACGGGTTCGAGATCGAACGCGCGCGAGACGGCGTACTTGAACGCATCGAGGAGGAAGAACGCCGTGAGTATCGCGTACGCCGGTCGCATCCCGACGCTCGCGCGAGTGTCGGCGTCGCGCGCGGTGTGACGACGACGACGACGGTCGGGACAGTTAACGGTCGGTCTAAACCCTAATATAAACCCTAGCCCGGCGAATTCGAGACGCGCACGCGCACTCGTCTTCGTCGTCGTCTTCGTCGTCGTCGTCGTCACACCGCGAACGGACCGGACGGACGAGCGGAGACCGCCCGCGACGAGGCGTCGTCGTTTTCGTTCGCGCTTCTTCCACCGCGTCGGTGGCGGTGTCGATCGCGCGCGTCCGCGTCGCGTGAAACGCGAAGAACGCGCGACGAGGTTCAACACCCAACAAATTCTGATTGAAGAGGAAGATGGTTCGTAAACCGAACGAACCGCGAGACGCGCCGGGGAAATACGGCGCGCTCGCGAGGGAAGGTGAGAGCGGGGTGGAGAGCGCGTGGAAATCGCACGATGCACCGTCGGGGGACTTGGAGACGGGGCGAGGCGGGAGGGCGGCGGCGGCGACGGCGACGGAGCGAGACGAGCCGAAACCGCGAGGGCGCAAGTCGAAGAGACCGCCTCCGCCGCCGGGGAAGCCAAAGCCGAAGCTCGTCGCGCGGGTGTGCGGGTTCTTTTATAATAATCTGTGGATCGTCGGTTTGGCGTGGTTGTTCGGGGCGATGGGGTCGTTGCAGAGGCTGGAAGAGCCGGATTTCGACGACGCGACGAATGCGTTTTATTTCATCGCCATCACGGCGACGACGGTGGGGTACGGGGACCTGACCCCGGCGACGGAAGAGGGGAAGATTTTTGTCATGATGTTCATCGTCTCTGGCGTCGCGTTGGCTGGCATCTTTATGACAAAGGTGACGGATTGGATTCTCGCCGCGCAGGAGCACGCGGTGCAGCGCGCGGCGGAGAGGAACAAGGCGCAGGTTGAGAAGGACATGCTCAAACTCAAAGCGCAGCTCGGCGCGCAAACGAGCGAGAGCGACAAAGCGTCGGCGTTACTACGCCAAAAGGAGCTGGCTGAGAAGTCTGTTCGCAAAACTCTGAGTCCACGTGCCAGAGCGTTCATCATCGTCTTGTGCGTGGTGGCTTCCGGATCCATCGCCATGCGCTATCTCGAGGACATTAGCTTTGTCGATGGATGTTACTGGGCCATCGTCACCTCAACCACGGTCGGGTACGGTGACGTGACGCCACAGACGGCGAATGGAAAAATTTTCGCGTCGTTTTACGCCTTTTTGACCATCGGCGTCATGGCTTGGGCCGTGTCCACCATCGCGTCCGCCGCCGTCGACGACAAGGTGGAGGGCGACCAGGCCATGCAATCGTTCAAACTCACCCCAGAGTGGTTGGCGGAGCAGGGCGGCGAGAAGGGCTACGTCAACGAGCACGATTTCCTCAAGGCGATGCTCGTCGCCATGGGCAAGGCTGACAAGACGGATTTGGAAGAAATCGACCGCAAGTTTGAAGAGCTCGACGTCAACGGTGATCGCACCCTCGACGCCCAGGATTTGCTCGGCTCTTCTCGTTAGTCTCTCTTGGTTTCCTAGGATGCCCCGAGCGTCGCGAGCATCGAGAGCGCCGTGATATGGATGTATTATTCAAGAGTAAGTATAACGACGATGCGCGCGCGCTGGGTCCCCTCTTTTCACCTCTCTCTCCTCACATGTGGGCGCTCCGAAGCATCCCCTCGACGACGCGACTCGCGACCGTCGCCTCGACCGCGACGACATCTTCGCCTCGCGCTCGACGCGCCGTCGTCATGTCCGCGACGCCGTCGTCTCGTAAACCCGGCGTCGCGACCGACGAAGAGTTCGACGCCTTTCTCGCTCGAAACGCCGAACGAAAAGTGTACGTCTGCGACGCGAGAAACCCAGACTTTAGCGTCGAACCGGACGACGAAAAGTTTGGCGGCGACGGTAAATCCGCCCCGATCGCGGATTGCGGGACGTCCAAGCGCCCGCGGGCGGTGAACGTGCCGTATAAACGCGACGAAAACCGGCTCGACCCGAACGCTTTGAAGACGCTCGAAGACGCCGTCGGCGGGGATAAGACGACCCCGATCGTCACGCACTGCGGAGGCGGTGGGCGCGGGCGAGAGGCGAAGGAGTACCTCGAGAGTTTGGGGTACGATGACGTCATCAACGGCGGCGGACCCGCCGTGGCTGAGCTTTGGGCAAAGTTTGGGTCCGCGTGAACGACTTAAAAAGTCTCTTCGTATCTCTCTCTCAGTCGTCGCGTTTCGTATTCATCACATTCTTTGCATCTTTGTCTCTAGTACCCTCTTTGTCAGTCGCCGCGTCGATCGTTGTCAGCGCACGAAGGAAAACACCACCACCCGCGTCGTCGTCGCCGTCACCGGTACTCCTATGGTCTACGCGAGCGCGAGCCCGGCGTTCCGACGACGTTTCGACGACGACTCGCCCTCGTCGTCTGGACGACGTCGCGCGCGGAATACGCCAACCACGAACACGACGCGCACGCGCACGCGAGAAACAACCAAAACCCCCACCCGATGTATCGATGAAACGCGAACCGGTGCACGCCGTACCGCGTCGGCGTCGACCGTCGCACGCTCTCCACCATGGACGCGAACGCGACGCACGCGGCGGCGCCGAGCGCGGACGAAACCGCCCCGTACGCCACCGCGGACGCGCTCGAAACCCCCAACCCGCGCCGAAGTCTCGACGGCGACGCGCCGTAAAACACCAAACACGCCAATTCGAGCGCGCCGTACCCGACGTACCCGATCGCGCACGCCCGCGCGGTCCAAAGAGTCTTCATTTTCGATCCTCCGAACGCCGCCGCGTTCCAATACGTCGCCGCGTCGGAACACCGCGCGAGCCAATCGTCCGCGGTGACGCCGGTGAACCCGCGCGCGGCGTCGCGCAACCACGCGGGATCGTGATTACCGTCGTCACCACCGTCGCGTCCACCCGTCGCGCACGCCCTCCAGAGCCCGACGCGCGATAGCCCGGGGACGCCAATCTGTGTTCCACGCACCGGTCCGAGCATCCAACGCTCTGAAAACAGCGCGACGATCGCCCCGGCGAGGGCGACGACGCGCGCTAGGACGGCGCACGCGAGGAAGAAACACCGGTAAAACCGCGCGTACGACGACGCGTACGACGACGCGCGATCGTCGGCGTCGCGTTCGCCCCGCATTGATGATGATTCCCGTCGAGGTGTGACGGTTCAACTACCTTTACATTCCGACGCGAATCATCATCATCATCATGTTCGCGCGGTCGACCGCGTTTACCGTCCCCGACGCGCGCGACACCGGGGTGAACGACGTCGCGATCGCACCTCCGTCGTCGTCGATCTCGAGCGCGTCCGCGATCGTCGCGGTGGCGGCGTGCGAAAACGGCACAGTGGTCGGGTTCGACGAGCGCGCCCCGAGCGAGGGTCGTTGCGCCTTTGAGGTATCGACGACGACGACGGGACGACGGGACGACGACGACGAGGCCACATGCGTGGTCTGGGGCGTCGACGGGTCGTCGTCGCTTTACTTTGCCCGCGGGTCCACGGTGTTCGAGA
>JACLAB010014288.1_pt1 | contig 15199 bp, 8 predicted proteins | sample 8027921 | NCBI WGS metagenome assembly JACLAB01 (sample SAMN15725117, study PRJNA655200) | protist metagenome | isolation source: fluorescence activated cell sorting (FACS) single amplified genomes of... | place: USA: West Boothbay Harbor, Gulf of Maine | collected 2000-07-19 | reverse complement strand
CTGTAGAGTATTCTGATTGGAGAGATGATTTTAAGGCAATGGAATATGAGTTCGTTGATATTATCAAAGCAGAACCAATCAAAGGTGGACAGGAACAGCAGTATATCTCACTTCACGTTTTGCTGTCTTAGTATTTGTATCAGCATACAAATCAACCTGAACTTTCTTGATAAGTCCATCAGTGCTATCTGCAACAGGACCGAATATGTAAGTTTTTGCAGTAAATCTTAAAGTGTAAATTAATGCTCTACGAGTTTGAAATGAACCCTCATAATCATCTTGAAAATCAATACTATCTAAAACAATAGGAACATCTCTTTTTTCTCCAATAGATTCTACTAAATCAACTGTAACATTAAATGATGGCTGGAAAAATGGTAGTATTTGCTCAACTATTTGAAGGGCATCATCATTTAATTTGGTGAAAATATTTAACTCAAATCCAATATTATAAGGAACTGGCATAAAAACTTTTTTTACCTTTCCATTTTTATCACATGCCTTAAATGTCTGTACTATTCCAGTTTTTCTTGACGAATCATATTGAATACTAGTCATCTCAAAAGACATTCTTGGTAAGGTAATCGCAACAGGTTTTGTTAGATCTTCCTGCTGCTCAATTTTTGCAAGAAATTTCTGCATTGGTCCATAGGAAAGACCAACTCTCATATCAGAAATTACATCTTCAGAATTATCTTTATGTTTAATGTGAATGTCATTAAAAAGAGTCCCAAATGATATAATCGTTTTTCTAATTATTTCGTTATAATAGTATGTTCCTAACATTAATATGTACCAAAAGGATTTGTTTCTGTAAAGTCTAATATTTTGTCTGCTTCTACCTCAAATTCATCATTATCTGAATATTGATCACTTGATGAAGTATCTGTGTCATATGACTTTAAAGTGTAAATTGCAGAGGAAGAAGATCCAACTATATTTTCTCCTTCACTAAATGTTCCACTATTTAGTGAAACTCTGAGAATCTTATCAATATCTTGTCCTGGATTAGTCCAAGATTTGACTTCTGCAGTAACTCCAGAAAGAGAACCAGTGACTGTCTCCGAAACAATAAAGGTTCCAATTCCTACAGCAGGTGGTGGAGAAACTGTGATATTTGGTTTAGAAGTATATCCAGAACCTGCATTTGTTAATAATACTTCTGATACTCTTCCATTGAAAATTCTAGAGATCGCCGTTGCGGTTGTTCCTCCGCCAACTGGTGGATCTATTGTGATAGTCGGCGCTTCATAATATCTATCTCCCTTATCTGTAATTTCAATTTTAAGAATTGGACTTTCTGATATAACACAAGTAGCAATTGCTCCAGAACCACCTCCTCCAGCAATAGTTACCGTAGGAGGTTCAGTGTATCCATATCCAGTATTTGTAATGACTATCTCTTTGACAGATAATGCATCTCCAACTGATGTAGTTATTGCAACTGCAGTAGCTGTCAAAGAAAATTCATCAACTCCTATGGCACCAGTAATAGTACTAACATCTACATCTGCAAAAAGTGGAGATCCAAGTCCTGGAGGACTTATTGTTACCGTAGGTATTCCAGTGTAATTGTATCCATCATTCAGTAAAACAACATTAGTAACACCTGAAAAACCAGGAACAAGTATTGAGTCACATTCTGCAGTTCCACCAAATGCAACCAATTTCAAATCTGTGATATAACCAACATCTTCTAGAACATCATCTATTTCAGGAATTCCGGTATCAATTTCCTCATCTTCATATTCGAAGAGTTCGCATGATAATTCATAAACATAATTCCTACCTAATTGATAGAATGGTTTTTCTACTTCAACTCTTTTAATTTCAAAAAATCTTTCTCCTAAAGGAAAATAAACTAAGTCTCCTTCTTTTGGTCTATCGACAAATGCCAGATCTTCTCCTGGATAATATACTCTAGATATTGAAGCAATTTCTGCCAAGTATGGTGAAATTGATTCTTCAAATCTTTCTTTGGAAAGAACTAAAGTTATTTCATTTTTAAGTCTTAGACCAAATTTGGTCATGATATCACTATCAGGTGCATACCCATCATAATTATTTAAGTATGCCTCGATTATAAAACTTGTATCAAATTTTGATGATTGAACTTCATTCAGTATATCATCAGTTTTTAATAGTTTTCTTGGAATATAGTAAACCTCTATTCCATACATTTTTAATTGTTCATTTACCAAGTCTTGTACAAGACTCTGTTCACCAGATGAACCTTGAAGAAAATAGGGATTCAGTGCCATAATTATCCAATTAGATCTAAAGGTGGTAGTTCATATTCAGAAGACATTCTTTGTTTTATATCTTCCAAATCTCTTTGGGCATCTTCATATATCTGCCTTCCATTTAATTCAATTCCACCAGGAAGTTTAACACCATTAAATTTAATTAAATTTTGACCCCATTGTCTTTTTATCAATGCCGTCAAGTATTTTTTTACAAATGAATCATTATACACCTGAGTAAATGATTCGGGATCTAATGCTCTGTAACAATCAATCACAAAAAAAGTATCTTTAGATTGTGCTCCCCAATCTATATCTAAGTATAATCTATCTTGCCTTTTATTATATCTTATCTGTTTATCTGTGGTAAGTAAAAAATCAATATCTTCAAGATATGTTTTTGTCATTGCATAAGTTAGTAAGTCAACAGAACTAAAGTAATAAAGATCATTTAAGAAAAGTTGATATTTAATACTAAACATTCCTCCAGAAATTGCACTAGTATCAAACTTAAATATTTTCTCAACTCCTATTACAGAATCTGGAACTTGTATATAATTCGAATTTTCGTAGAAATTAAAAGTAGTTGCAGTTCCTACAATATTTGAAGTTCCAGTAGTTGTTACAATTCCAACTCCATCTGTTCCACCTGCCTTTCCTCTATCAATATCATCTTGAGATACTTTGTACTTTAAGTACATTCTTTCGACACCATCATAATGTCGTTCATTAAAATATTGAATAGCATCATCAACTAAATCATCTATCTGATCATCATCAACGTTGATTTCTAAAACTGGTGCTCCCAGTTTTCTGAGACAATAGTCAATTAATCCTTGTCTTGTACTTGGCTTTGCCATCAGTATTCTCCTCCATCAAGGATACTTGTCCAAGTAACGATTCCGGATGGTTCATCGGTTGTTAATATAAAATTACTTGTTTCTATTGCTGTTGCAGTGCTTCCACTACTTACCAATTTTCCATCATTATCAAAATATCCAACTCCATTTGGACCATCAAAGTTATTTTCATAAATTAGATATTCGTCAACATAAAGATCTGAACCTACAAATAAATCACCTCTAAATGTAGTGATGCCAATAACATCAAGATTTTGAGTTGTTGTTGTATCAGTTACATTAATATTTTTTACAAATCTAAATGTATCGGTGGTGATAAATTTAGAAGTATTTGCATTATATTCTAAAAAGAAACCATCTGCTAGAGATGATACATCAACATCACTTAGATCTACAATTTTAGATACTGATGACCCACTAATATTTGAGAGGACTTTTATTACCCCCTGTCCACCAATTCTATCTGGTATACTTGGCATTACCTTGTTACTCCCGCTCTTACTAAAGCCATACCCTCAAATGCTTTATATTTTTTTCCTCCAGAATCTAATCCCCCAATTTCAACTAGAACATCATAAACATATCTACCAGGTTTTAAACTTAGAGTTTGATTATCAGTTAGTGAAAGTTCAATAATACCAACTTCAGAATCTAAAATTGTCGAAGCAAAAGAAACTGATGTTGAACTAGAAGGACTTTTTCTTAATTGTGCAGTAACACCATATCCAGTAATATTCAGACTGGAATTGGTTCTAGAATCACCTAAGGCAAAAGAACTGGAAAAGTCAAATCCCTGCTCAATCACAATATTAGATGCATAAACTGCCATTATCTTTATAAATTATAATCCTTTAAATATTTATATGAATTATTGGTAGTAGTTATTTGTTTAAAAAATCTTTGAGTAAATTTTTTATTTCTTCAATATCTTTTTTCATATTATTTAATTCTTCTTTCTCCGAATTTTTTCGTTTCACTCTATTCTTGTATCTGTCATAAGCAATATCATCACAATTAACAATTGCTCCAGTATCCTCATCTCGGTAAAGATGAGGATGATCTTTAACTTTTATTAAATTCTTCATGCGAGTGCGATTGTTCGAAGATCACTGATAATTGGTGCATTTGCTTGATCAGTCCCTGACATAATAATCTTGATCGAATATCCACTAAACTCTCCTAAATTATCAGCACTAAACTCATATTCTAAGAACTGATTAGCAGAACTTGCAGGAACTCTAACATCAGATTTTCCATTATTTAGAGATGGATCAACAACTCTAAATCCACCATCAGAAGTTGTTTCAAGATTCTCATATCCAGGGAACAATTCAAATTCTTGTTCAATCTCAGATGAATCATCTCTAACGAGACTATAAAGAACTCTAATGTCAGAAGAAGCAGGTCTATATGCTCCAAGTATAACTTTCAAGGAAGATGCTGGTTTAGATAGTCCAACAGTATCAGAAACATAAATTGCTGAGTGTGGATCATCTAAAATAGAATTTACTCTAGAATCAGTAGCAAAGTTAGTAACAGGTCTATTTAAATAATTTGATGCGAATTCAATAGTAGAATCTTCAAGATTTATAATTGGAGATAAATTTTCATCCGTACTGTTTAATGTAACTGCTGTGGTAAATGATCTTCTGCCAGAAACATTATTGAATACTGGTTGTTGTAATTCATTCACTCTAGAACATACTATTCTGGTCGATTTTAAATTATTAAAGGAATTCAATTCCACTGGTTCTACTTCATTCAGAAGTTGGAAAGAAGTTTCAGTACCATCAATACTAGTTCCAGTTGTTGTTCTGATTACGGCACTTACTGAAGTTGAATCTCCAGGTGCCTGAACAAAGAATCTTGGATTTACTGAATTAAATTGAATATTCTCAGTTGCATAAACATTATTTCCACCACCAACAAACTGTCTATTAAATGATAATTGTGGTAGAGTTGCAGTATCTTCAGATCTTCCCACTCCATATGTAGCACTTCGATCTATTTCAACATAATATCCATTAGAATCAATTCCAGTATCAGAAATATCATAAATTATATTATTAATTCTTCTTAAAGATACTCCATTAAACTCATATTTTTGAACCTTAGAATTAACTTCATGCGATTCAATTTTTCCTTCAATACCTCTAGTAAGAGTTCCTAACTCATTTGAAGATGCCGTTTCGTATGATATAACTTCATCTCCAATTTTTACATATCCTGGATTGGAATTGCTAACAGGAAGACCTTCAAAAGTTTCAAAGACGGAAGAATCTTCAACAAATATTGTATTTAATTCTGTTGATAATAAACCAGCAGTAAGAATTGATGGTGAAATGTCGGATTCAACACCACTCAATTGTAATTTATTATTATTGGCATACATTCCATGATTAAAATGACTTACCTCTAAGAAATTTCCGGAATTTGTACCTGATCCTTCGGTCACACTTGTAATTACAGTACTACCTAAAGATACAATAGTTGTATCTGTATCATAATAACTTACTCCAACTCCAGCATTAGATCTGAATGCTTTTGCTGCACCAACTTCACCTTGAACATTAGTCAAGTAAAGGGTATCTCTTCCGGTAATTGCACTAATAGTAATTAATGCACCTCTTCCGGTTGTGGCACTATTGACAGTCACTACATCACCAACTTCATATCCGGAACCACTATCAGTTATTGTGACCCCAGTAATTACACCAGCAGTTTGTTCAATAGTCAGTCTTAATCCACTACCTTTTCCGACCAGAGTAGTTGTTATTAAATCAGACTGAGTTGTATAATTTTCTCCTCCATTAGTAACTGTTGGTGTGCCACTAACTGGACCTCCAGCATACTCAATATATCCATAACTATTTGGAATAGAACCGGCAATTTTTCTACCAGTATTTAAAATATCAATCAGTTCAGAATCTGTGAATGTTGTAACTCCAAGATTGACAGTTTTTGGTAGACCTGTAACTGGGTTTGCAAGTAAATTATTTACATATCCATTACTTTGATCTAAAGGTGGATTTCCAAAATACGCAATACCAGTGTTTGCAGTGAATTTTGCTTTATAAAGTTTAAATTTAAGATCTAATTCTTGTGTAGGAGTCCAAATAGATCCATTTTGAGACTTAAACAAACTACCAAGTGCGAATTGCTTGGTATAAATGACTGCTTCTGCATCAGGTAGAGATTGCGTATTAACAGTTCTTTCTCCCATTTTTGCAATCCAAACTTCATATTCATCTGAAGTAGGTGCAAGTAAAACTACAGCATATTCATTACCTGGAGCAAGATATTTTGGTTCATCAAATGTAACTCTTGTTGCAGTTTCTCCAGTTGTTGATGTTGTAATTTGATCTGGATATAATGTTTTTGATTCACCAACCAAATTTAAAGTTGGAATACCAAGTTCTACTGTTCTTATTTGAACTTCAAGAGGTTCATTTCCTTCTGGTTTGTTAGCAAAAAAGATATCCAATTCAGTAAGAACTACACCTTTATCATCACTACTAAATCCATTTAAATCAGGAGCATCAATATCTCTACCAACAACAAATGATTGTGCAAGAGGGTCAGATCTTCTTGCTCTGACGACTTCACGTCTAGTTGTTGTTATAGTTGTAGTACGTCTTACCGTGGTGTCAATAGTTGTAGTTACTGTCGTCTGTATTTGTCTTGTTAAGAGAGTTCCAACAGCACTATAAGATCCTTGACCGGTAGAAATTAACTTACTTCCAGGTAATGGTTTGGTATTTGTAGAACTACTAGTCAATAAGTATGTCTTTTTACCAGTAAGAAGTCTTGGATTTGGTGCCGGATTTGTATGAGGATTCTTGATAAAGAATGAACCAAAAAGATCTCCATAATTATCAGTTATCAATCTTAAATCTTTTACATATGCAATTGCACCACTAGTCTGTCCAACGATCTTTGCTCCTTTGGTAACATAACCAAAAAATCTTCCTTGTGCTTCATCAGATAATGAATTTAGGTCAATATTTAATGTTTTGGATGATTGACTGTAAGAATTTGGCAAATTCTCCTTTCTTACATATGGATTGATATTATATGTTCTTGATGGAGAATTGAAAGTTCCTTCTTTGTGATTAGAATTCGCAAGTCTAAAACGACCTGTTTCTCGACCATCTTTATATACTTTTACTGTTTCACCTGATGTAAATGATCCTTGTAAAGTGCCATATGTATCCAAAGATGTGCTATTAGCAATTTCTATAAGTTTCGGTATAAAGTCTACATTACTATGATTATCTAAGAACTGATAATGTCTTGTGAGGGGTTTTAGTGATCTTCCGAAGAAAGAAACATTTCTAGATCTAATATACTGCTCATCACCACTTGAGATTAGAACATCTCTGGATCGTACATCAACTCTAGTTCTAGAACTTATTGAAGTTTGTGTGGAAGAATTTGTGCTACTTCTCCAATCTGTTCTTCGCCTTGCTCGTGCTATAAATACTAATAGATCCAATCTATTTCTAAGACGAGGTATTTCAGGTGTTTCATTCTGTAATGGTATCGATACTGTATTTCTAACAGTGTTAGTAACAACATTGGTAGTTCTTCTTGTTATATTCTGTACAGAAGGGGGAATATAAATGGTTCTAATCCAAAAATCATTTTCTGGAGATAGTTTTACACTTCCAACATATTCTACTACATGGAATGGATTGACATTTTCAACACGAGTAGCAAGTGGTTGCTCTAACCAACCGATAGAATCATATTTTAGAGTAACAACATTTCCAGTTTTTTGGATATTTGGGTCTAATAACTCAAAGTTAGTTGTCAAATCTAAATCTTCTTCAGAAATTTCCGATGAAGGTAAAACTCTTTGTCTTAAGGAATTGGAAAGAAGTCTTGGTCTCAATTGACCTTCACTAATATCTGCTGAGGTTAAATTTTGATCACTACTTGTTCTATCAGTAAAATTATCTACAAAGAAACCAGACTTAAATCTATTATTACCATCTTCATCTTCAATACGCAATGCTTCAGTACTCACCTCTAATAAACTTAAAGATGTAACTCTTTCCAAGTTTTCTATTCTATCTTCAAGTTGACCAATATCCCTCATGGTATATCTTCTATTATCAACCAAATTAATAGAAACATCATCAGGGTCATAAAGATATGGTGGAAGTATAATGGTTGCCAATTCCATCAAACTTTGATCATTACTTGGAGATTCTTTTGGATCTTTTGCCGAAATACCTTTACTAACAATAAGATTTTCGAATTTATCAAGATATAATTTATCAATTCTTGGGAGATAAAAATCAAACCCAATCAGTGAACTTTCTCCAGGTTTTAAGTTATAATCTGTAGTAAATGTTCTTGAACCAAAATCAAATGGTGAAGAACTTATTCCCGAATAATTAACAACTCTTGGTCTAAAGTCTAATGTATCAGAAGCTCTAACATCATTAGGTCCAATTGTAGGAATATCATTTAAAAATCTATCAGAATCATAACTTAAAACTGTAAATACATCTCCAGTATCTGATGCAGGAACTATATAATGATCAAAAACGACCAATAGTCTCTTAGATGGTTCTGAATCTGATGTTCTGATCAATCTCGAATAATCATAATATTCATTTTTCTGTCCACCATCAAGAACAAAATTATCTGTTACATTATTATATTTTCCTAATGTAATAGACTGAACAGTAGATATAATATTAGATTCTTTGAATGTTACAGTTTCTCCAGCAATAAAAGTATTCTGGTTTAGATAGACTACACCTAGTTTATCGTCCTTAGGTTCATCAAAATATGATTCTGTAGAATTCTGATTTGTTACAACTCTCCCAACTGCTCCACTCTCAGAACCAATGATATTTTCACCAATAATCGCATCTGTTCCAACATTGGATATTGAAGAGAACTTAATTGCATCTAGTGTAGGATCTGCAGTGTTTGTTGATTCGTATACTACAAGAACTTTTGAGACATCAGGAACATTTAATGAAATCTGATCATCTTGAACTCTGAGTCCATAATATGGATTATATGTTAGTCCATCATTGATTGATATGCTAGATGCAGATCCAGATTGTGCTAATTTTGAAAGATTAACTACTTTTACTGCACTTCTAGTAAATTTTTTAATTTTACTTTGAATTCCATTCTTCTTCAGTGTTACATTTACAATACTATTTCCACCACTAGAATTCAGATTAGTAACGGCAATACCAGTTCCTCCCCCAGTAAGAGTAAATGCATCAGAAGTTATTGTTCCGATTCCACCACCATTATAATGAATCGAATATCTTTCTTGGTCGAATGTCTCATAAAATGAACTAGTAAGTCCAGTATTAGATTGATTTAACTCAAGTTCAACATCATTAATGTTTACTTCAATTTGTTTAGATATTAATAATTGAGAATTAGAAAGATCAACAGAGGAAATATTAGATTCTGGAAGATTTGCATAAAGAAATCCATTTTCACTGTTTCTTATTTGTGCTTTTCTAAGATTTGCTATGTAATTTCCAGTAGAAATTGCAGTTCCAGTAAATACTCCACTAACATCTGAAATAGTTCCAAGAGTTAATGTTGATAAATCTGTAGAAATTGTTATAATTCTATTATACTTTAAATTTCCTCCATCTATAGCACTTAAAATATCACCAGTACTAATACCAGAGAATAATTTTCCTGGACTTGTTACGGTTGTTCCATTAACATTAACTTCCGAAATTCCATTAGAGAACTTTTTAGGATTTAATACTGCATCTGCATTAAAATCTGGAAAGTCTGATACAGTTTGCTTAACAGATTTTAATTGATTGATATTATTTTGAACAAAACTCTTAATTGTTAATGCAGTCTCAACTCCGTTAACAATCAATTTTTCTCCAGTTACAAATGTTCCTGAAGTTTGACTGAGATTTAACGGTCCAACACCACCAGCGACAACAAAACCACTCGCACCACTACTCTTTCCTTTTATAAAAGAAGATGTTGGAATTTGATCTGCGGTTACACCTACATTAAAGGTTATATTTGTATAAGTTTGAATATCATAAAGATACAAATCCCATTGAGTTGCTGCACCAGAATATGCAGCATCAGTCAAGTTAAAGGTATATACTCTCGCAGCACCAATTATCGACCCCCCTCCACCAAGTTGATCATATAAATCTAAAGTTTCATTTTCTTTTGGAGCACCACTGACATTATTAACTCTAAGTAAATGCCCCATCTCAAATGGGATATTAGCACTACTTATACTTTCAGTATCTCTTGGTTTTTCTACATCTATAGCAGTTTCTGTATCTAAAGTAACATCATAACCATCAACATATGCTCTTCCAGGACTTACCTGTAGACACATTAAATCATCCGATGGAGTATTTCCTTGTTCTGTAGTTTCTCCCTCTAAATATAAACCATCATTATCGATTTGATCATTTAACGAATTGAGTGCTTTAACACCAAACTCATCTACGGCATAATGACCAGATTCATCAAATGTTCTTTCTGCAATATAATCTCTTATTAAATTGTAGACAGGTTTATTTTCAATTTTTTTAATTCTTCCTTCATCTACTCTCAATATCTCTACAAAATCAGTATCTGTATTATTAGATATTTCTTTTTTTGTAAGTGTTAGTGCTATTTTTAATCTATCTGCTCCTGGTGCCGCAAAATTAGTAAAACCACTGGCATTATCATATAAAGATGGATCATCTTTTGCATTTACAATCGTTTCGGATATTTTTAATCCTACTCTATACGAAGGAGTATTGGTATAATAATCTAATATAAGTGTTTGCTTAGAAACTTCTACAAATGTTCCTCTGATAAAATAAACACCATTATCAATAGATGCTGCTGAACCAACAAATGTTGCATCCTGAGAGATTAATGATGCAAATGCGGTTCCTGCGGCAATTGTAGTATTACCATACGTGACATTTTCACTTGCAAATAATTGTTCCCCATCTTGAAATGTATCTACATCTGCATCATCTCCAGATTCTCCATATTTTACATAAATTGTAATGTCAGTTACTAAATCACTATCAGATGTAAGTGCAACTTCTTGAATAGATGCTGTTACACCCGACATCTGTCCTGTAATTTTCTTTCCAATAAAATTCTTAATATAAACAGAGATATCTATACCTAAATTGACCGCATTTAATTTTACTGCAGAAAACTGATTATCAAAAGTTACAGATCCTGGAAGAACCATAGATCCTTCTTTAAAAATATTGCCACCAAAAGACTCTACTTGATTCTGTAAGATGGACTGAAGAGTTGTTAATTCTCTAGCCTGAACTGGATATCCTGGTTTAAATAAAACTTTATAAAAATTTTTATCCCCATCAAAATCATCATAATATGGGCTTATATTTAAGTCGGTTTTTTGTGCCATCTTTTTTTAAAATTCTAGAATGATTTTGATGTCTTCTTTTTGTCTAGAGTCTCTCTCGACAATGGGTCTATTATCAATATAAATTATATCCCCTGTCTTTTTATTTATCTCCGGATTTGCAAGTCCCTTCGTGAAATTAACTCCCAAATTAATCTGCTTATTATTAACAACTACGACACTAGTATTATCTAATAAAGTATTAATATTTGCAGAACCAGTGGAGGGGTTTGGTCCTTCTGTAAAGGAAATGGGTGGTGGATTATTACCAGAAATAAATGGTATTATATTTTTTGTACTGTTACTAAGTGTTTGATCTACCTTATTTCCAAAACATAGTGATCTGTCTTGATAATATTTCAAAACTTTAGTATCTTTATCAAATGATGCTACATAACCTTTTGCAATACCATCAGCACCTTGATCTTGCGTTATTACTTCTCCAATATTCACATCTCTAGATTCTGATAGTCCAATACCAGAAAGGGATGAGAATGTATTTCCAGTAAAAGTTACCCCTGCTCCAGAAAATGTTTCAGGATTTTTTATAATTCCAACTTGAGCAAATTTAGTGTCTATTGGAAAATCTTTAGTTGAATCGTCGAATCTTGCATACATCAATACTTTATCTGTTCCCAACTCCTCATAAATGTTATAACCATGACCTTTTGATGGGGGAATTATAGGTATTAATTTAGCCGGATTACCAGTTGCAGGTAGATCGAGAATTCCATAAGTATATCCTTTTCCACCATTTGTAACCGTAACATCAGTTATTTTACCTTCACTATCTGCTGTGATTGAAACTTTACCTCCAGTTCCATCTCCCAAAATATCTGCAGTTGTACCTGAAGTATATCCTGATCCACCATCTTCAATATATACTGCTTTTATTTGATTATTATTAGTATCAGAGTTTCCTCCTTCTCTAATCGTCTGAATACTAGAATCCGTTGTGGTTAACCAATCATTAGGAACTGTAATATACTCTGTAGAATCAAATTTAATTACATCTGATGGAGAAATACTGAATAGATATTTCCATCTATATCCATCAGACCCTGCAACAGATGGTTCTACATCAGTCTGTGTTGGTTCTATTGTTGATCCTGTAACAGTGGGATCATTGCCATCAGGAGTAGAAGAACCATTATCTATACAAATATAAACTTTAAATTCACTTGTAAGAACATAATAATTTGCATCATATAACCTTACTGTTTTAGATACAGGAGATTCATTACCTTGACGATAATCATGGCGATACATGTCGTAAGGAGTATTTGCGACCCATTCAACTTTTCTTATGACTCTTCTAGCATTTTCTGATGTAATTTTCTTACCAAATAAACTAGTATCTCTATAATGCGACAAATATTCAAAATTATCTACAGGATTATTAGTTGTGCTTGTATTCCAATTATCGGTTCTTCCAAATCCAACTGATCCTGGAGTTGGATTTGATAAACCTAAGAAGGCATAATAAGAATTATTACTGATAGACTCTACAAAAGAACCAGCATTCAATATTCTAAATTGATCTGTTACGAATGCGGACATATTAATAGTTTTTTATATATTTATAAGATAATTTTAATTTTCAATTATACTTCTCTTTTGGGTAATGCTCCAGTTTTTCTAATGCCAATACCTCTTCTCTGAATTGTTGGATATGTTGTCAATCCCGATACAGTATTGCCAGTAACTCCAATTGATATTGGATTTGTGGATCTTGTTCCTCCTTCTAATAATCCCCATGAGTATTTTCCAACAGGATTTAATATATTTCCAGTAGTTACAAGACCGACTATATTAGAATTTGAATCTACATTACATGTAATAATTCCAATTGCATCATTATTAGATATGGCGGAAACATAGTAAACATTGTCTAAGAAAGTAGTTCCAATCCCAACAACTGCAGAATTTGAATCATCAATTGAAGTGACTCCACTACCAATTTGTGTATCGTAGATATAAATTGGATATCCTGTGGATAGTCCTCCAGCGAACTCATTACTATCAATTATTGTAAATTGAAGTGCTAAAGGAACACCAATTCCAGTTGTTGTCGTAATACCAGTTACAATACCAGAGAAACCTTTAATATTATTGAATCCTGTGATTTTTTCAATATTAAGATTTGGAGTTTCGGCAAATATTATGGGATCAACTGTATATCCAAGTCCAGGATTGGTAATTGTAGTTCCAGTAACCACCCCATTCGTAATAGATGCCGTTGCTGTTGCTGTTGTTGATGATATTCCTACAAATTTCAGATTTATTGTCGTTTGATTTGACAAATATCCAAAACCAGGATTAGTCGTAGCTATTCCATTTACAGATCCATTTCCATCAATCGAAGCAGTAAATAAAGCAGTGACTGGATTAGTATCTTCTATAATGACTGCATCTAAAGGAGTGGAAGAATCTGTATATCCATTATCAGTTTCGTAATTAAATAATTCTATATTATCAACAAATATTTCAGTGTCTGTTGTAGATACATCTTTAATAATTCTTGCAGTTGGGAAAATTAAAGGTTCTAATACATCTCTTGATTTGTAAACATATTGACCGTTAATTTTCTTATCTGTTTTTTGTTTTGTCCAAGATAGTGGTTTATAATTAGTTTCATCAACTCCTAATCCAGCATAACGATTAGTTTCAAATTTATCGGAGAAAGTTAAGTTATAAACTGTTCTTTTATCTTGAGTTACTGTATTTGGATAAATGTTATTACTTATAACTTGAACAATATCGCCAGTTTCTATGGTTGGTATAATATCATCAACTAATGTAGAATCAGTTCCATCAACCCCTTTATAGAAGTAAATTTCAACTTCATCTTGAGGTAATGGTGCTCTTGTAAATACAAATGATGTTCCACCCTCAAAGACATAATTTTCTACTGGTTTCTGTAATACTCCATTAATAAAAATTATAAGAACATTGTTAATATTTTTTTCAATTGGAGAATTTTCTTCAGGTTCAAAACTCAAAAGTTCTGAATTGTAATTAAGTGGGAATCTAACTCTTGATCCATCTTGTAAGTTTTGAATAGAATCAATATAATCAAGTTCACCAAATTCCCAAGCAGCAAAATTGTCAGAGTAAGTATCAACTACTGTAATCTCAAAATCTGATATCGGAGAAGATAAAGAACCATCAGTGACTAATCCAACTGGTTTGAATACATCACCTCTTCTGAAATTATATCCTGGTCTTGAAAACTTAACTTCACTTACTTCAAATAAAGTAGATCCTATTCCCGTAGATCCACTAACTTTTAAATCTACTAATAATCCATTACCGGTATCAGTTGTTGCTCCAATTCCTAGCCTAGAAACACCAACCACTGGTAGATTACTATATGATGGATCTGAAACAAATATTTCCGGATTACTATATCCAGTTCCTCCAGCACCAACATTAAATGATAATGTTCCACCAGCACCAACAGATGCTGTTATTGTGGCAACATCTCCAGTATGTCCATCTTCATATACAGATATTCCGATAGAAACTAAACCATTATATCCAGAACCATGTCCTGTCGTTCCTAGTCCAACAGATACAATAGAACCTCCAGCACCAACAACAGCAGTCACAGAAGCACCTACAAGTGGTGCAAACCCAAGTCCAGGTGTAGATCCATATGAAACTATAATTCCACCTCTAGGAAC
>JACLAB010011104.1_pt1 | contig 15199 bp, 10 predicted proteins | sample 8027921 | NCBI WGS metagenome assembly JACLAB01 (sample SAMN15725117, study PRJNA655200) | protist metagenome | isolation source: fluorescence activated cell sorting (FACS) single amplified genomes of... | place: USA: West Boothbay Harbor, Gulf of Maine | collected 2000-07-19 | reverse complement strand
CCGAAGACGTGTGTGAAAAGTTTCCACACGTCGCCGCCGCGGGGTACGTGGCGATGCGCGTGCCCGCGGATACGTCGTACGCGCGCGAAGCGTTGAAATGTCAGCTCGCCGTCGCCGCGACGGATTCCTCTGGTACCCCTATCGACGCCACGGGCGTACAGATTCAAGGAGCTATCGATGATTTGTACGCGTACGATGGAGCACTCGGGGCAGAGTTTCATCGCGACGGCCGTGATGAGGTGACACTTCGAGTATGGGCGCCGACGGCGCGCGACGTTTGTTTGGCCGTATTCGACGCGCCTCGAGGGGATGAGGCAACTCGAACGCCAATGTCGTTCGACGCCGACACGGGCGTGTGGTCCGTCACTGGACGATTCGTTGATAAATATTACAACTATGAAGTTACGGTATTCAACCCAATGACGGGGCAGATTGGTAAGAACACGGCGTCGGATCCGTACGCTCGCTCGCTCGCCGCCGATGGCCGCCGAGCGCATGTGTGCGACATCTCTAACGCCGCTCTCAAACCGAGCGATTGGGAAACGTTTCAGAAACCAACATTTACGCATGCAGTAGATTCGTCGATTTACGAATTGCACGTGCGCGATTTTTCAGCGTTGGACGCCACCGTGGACGCGCCGTATCGAGGAAAATATCGCGCATTTTCACAAAGTGGCACCACCTGTGTACAACATTTGCGAAAGCTCGCCGACGCCGGCTTAACGCACGTGCACCTGTTGCCTTCGTATGACTTTGGTTCTGTTCCCGAGCTGGAAGAAAACCAGCGAACGGTTGATTTCGAGGTACTCGCAAAGATGGCACCCGACTCTGCCGAACAACAGAAGCTCGTTCGAGAGATTAGTTGGACTGACGCGTTTAATTGGGGATACGACCCAGTGCACTACGGCGTGCCCGAAGGTAGCTACTCAACCAATCCCGACGGCGCACAACGCGTGTTGGAATACCGAGAAATGGTGAGAGCTCTCGCTGACATGGGCTTGCGCGTGGTGTGCGACGTCGTGTACAATCACACGTTGTCCTCTGGCCCGAGCGACGTCAATAGCGTATTGGATAAAATCGTGCCAGGGTACTATCATCGTCGCAACTTTGACGGCATCATCGAAGCGAGTACGTGCTGCAACAACACTGCAAGCGAACATTTTATGATGTCTCGCTTAATCGTTGACGATTTAGTACACTGGGCCAAAAATTATAAAGTTGATGGTTTTAGATTTGACTTGATGGGACACATCATGCTCAGCACGATGACGCGCGCCAAGGCGGCGCTCGAGGCATTGACGCTCGAAAACGATGGCGTCGACGGCAAGTCGTTGTATTTATACGGTGAAGGATGGGACTATGCCGAAGTCGCGCAAGGTCGAGTGGGTAAAAATGCGTCGCAATTGAACCTCGCGCACACGGGTATCGGGAGCTTTAACGATAGAGTGCGCGAGGGATGCATAGGCGGTACGCCATTTGGAGATCCACGCATGCAAGGTTTCATCACAGGCTTATACTACACCCCGAATGGTAAAGTTGATCAGGGAGACGCTGATTCGCAGCGGTATAGAATGATGGAGGATGGAGAGAAAATCATCGCCGCTCTGTCTGGAAACGTGCGCGACTTTGTCTTTGTCAATCGACACGGCGTGGAAGTTCCGGCGAGCTCAGCGGCATGGCCGAATTCGAATGTTGCCTACGCTGGTGAGCCGGCGGAAACTGTCAACTACGTGAGTGCGCACGACAATGAGACGCTCTTTGATTGTATCATGTTGCGCGCGTCTGACGCCGTGTCCTTGGAGGATCGATGTCGTATGAATCATCTCGCAACCGCCATTGTGGCGTTGGCACAAGGCGTCCCGTTCTTTCATGCCGGTGATGAAATTTTACGCTCAAAATCGCTCGACCGCGACTCGTATTCGAGCGGTGATTGGTTTAATCGTTTGGATTACAGTGGCGAAACGCACAACTTTGGCATTGGGCTTCCGGGCGAGCAAAAGAATGGCGACCGATACGAGTTTATCGCCCCAATGCTCGCCAACACGAGCATGCGTCCTTCGAAAGCTTTGATTCACGCTGCAACGAAAAACTTTTGCGAGCTGTTGAGTATTCGCAAGTCGACGCCGTTATTGAGGTTGCGTTTGACGCGGGAAATTCAGCGTCGCATGAAGTTTTATAATCGAGGCCCGGCGCAAACACCCGGTTTAATCATCGCAAGCATCAACGATGGTGATGCCTCGACTCCAGGATTGCCCATGCTTGACGCGCAATATCGTCGAGTGTTACTCGCATTCAACGCCACACCGAACGCATTGACGCACAAAGAAGCCGACATGGGCGTCGATTTGGCTGGCGTCGATATCGAGCTTCACCCGCTCGTTGGCGACGTCACCAAAGATCCCACATCCATGAAGAGCGTCATCAACGACGGCGAGCTTTTCATCCCCGCATATACGTGGGCGGTGTTTGTCCAACACCGCCAGTAGTAATATACAAAGCACGCGAGCGCCGCCGCAGTAGTACGTCATTTGTTTTAGTATTACACACAAAAATTCTGTTACGTCAACGTCGAATCGAAAAACGTCTTTACGCGATCCCACGCGAGCGCCACAGCTTTTTCATCGAGCACCGGGAATCCTTGCGTTTTCTCGCGCGCCTCGAAATCCGGATACGGGTCAGGGGTCGTGTTCATAAACGCGTGACCGACGCCTTCGTACGTGAGCACGTTTTGGTTCTCCCCGCTGAGCGCTTCGCTCAACTTCTTCGCCGCTTCGGGATCGCTAAACCCAGCTAAATTGTCCTTGTCACCGAAATGCGCTTGAACAGGAATCTTTATCGCACTCAAATCGCACGCATCGGCGCCTGGAACGCCATAGAATGACACGCACGCCTCCACGCCCGCCTTTTGCGCCGCCACGAGCGCCAGAGCTCCACCCATACAAAACCCAATCACGCCCACGCTCGTCGCCTCGAGCGAGATTTTCAAGTACGACACGCAATCGGTAATTTCAATCGTCGCCGCGGGCCAATCGAGATTGGACATCAAGTGATGCGCTTCCTCGACATCGACGCCGAGCTTGCCTTTGTACAAGTCGGGAATGCACACCGTGTACCCGAGCTCGTGCAAGCGGACGGCGTGCGCCTTGACGACGTCGTTGACGCCCCACCACTCTTGTAAGACGACGACAGCGCGCGGACCACCTTGAAGGATTAACGCGCGGGCGTCGCCGATGGTGACCGTTTCAAAGTCTTTGCTCGGGGACATGGTGAAGCTAATCAATCGAGAGTGTGATTATGGGGACACGAGGACGCGATCGGCGTATTCATATTGCAACGAGGAGCTAGACTACGCGCCGTAACCAAAGACTTGGCGAATGCGGCTGAAGATTAAATTCTTCCAACCGTTTTCGGTGGTATCCATGACGGTTTCGTTGCCGAATCCGTCGCATTCGGGTACATTGGTTTGCACCAGGTCGACGAAACAGTTGCCGGGCTCGGGTTCGCGGAACGAAATCGACACCAGGGAAAAGTGTCCTTCGGGCCAGTTTCTAAAGCGCCACTTTTGGACAATTTTCTCGCCTGGTGCGTACTCGATTGTTTCGCCGTGAATGTTACCGTCAAACATTTCAAAGGCGCCGAGCGTGGGCGACACCTTTGCGGCGCTCCGCGTAAAGTGCATCACGCGGTTGCCGTCTAATAAGCAATCGCAGATGTCTTGCGGGCGGCAATAGAAGTTTTCGGTCATCTTGATGGTGTGATTCTTTTGAGAAAGCGGTGCAGTCTTATCGCTGCGCAACTCTGCTGCGGCGGCTTTTTTAGCTTTGGAATCCGCCTCCGCCTTGGCCGCGGCTTGCGCGGCGGCGTCGACGTTCGCGCCCGCCGATGGCGCGTCACCTCCAGGACCACCCGCAGCCATTTCCTCGACGAACACGCGCACGCCGGCGAGCATTTTCGGAACGAGCGTCTTCAACACGCTCGATTTTACCGCGGCATCCTCTTTGCTATCCTTGGACGTCAGCACATTGACTTCTGGGTCCTCATCCGCGTTTTCGTCAGCTATGTATGGAAAACGCACCTTACCCGAGCACACCGCACCACCGTCGCCGACGTCGCCCTCGTATCCGATTTCCAATTCCAGTTCATACCCAGGGATAATCTTACCCTTTCGCTTATTCACGTACGCTTCGCCGTCGCACTTGAGCACCGTCGTCGCGCGCACCGCGCGCACGCCCGCTTCGCACCCATCCGTCATCTCCATCCCGCACAACAACGCCTGAAAACGCTCTCGCGCCCATGGTTTAGCATCCTTTTCCTGCCCTACGTCGCACATCCGCGCATGCATCGCGCCACATCGTCAGTCAACAGTCATCTTCTCCCATCTTCTCCAAACTTCCACCGCGCCGCGCCAGCCCCAAACCACCTCGCCGACACCCCAATCGCGCGCACCGCACCGCATCGCATCGCATCGCGCGACGCACAATGCCATCCATTCACATTCGCACCATCCGCGCGCTCATCAACGATCCAGCGCGCGTCGCCTTCGCCCAACTTGGCCATGCTCGCGTCGCGCAATGCCGCACCGTGGTCACACCGTCCCGAGCACATTCGCGATCGCCGCGCGCGCCGCGCGCTCGCATCCGCGCCGACGACGCCGCGACACCGTCAAACATATTTTTCCTCGCCATCGCGTCGCCATCGCGGCATCCATCGTCGCCGCGCACGCGCCGCATTCGGCGACATTGCGCGACATGTGACCACGCACACAAGCGTCGGGACAAAAAGCGCAGCACAAACCTATCCATCGCCCGACGCCGTGGACGCCACACCGCGACGACGCGGCGCCGGTTCGGACGACTTTAAACGACTTTGGACGACGTAGGAGGGCATGTTGCACGCGATGACGCACGCGACGGCGCACGCGACGGCGATGGCGGCGACGATGGGCGCGCGCAAGGCGCGCATCGTGGCGAGGCACACCGAGGCGCCGGCGGTCGGGCGAGGGATGGTGCGCGCGCCGGGGCGCGCCGGTGCGCGCGGTGCGCGGTGCGCGGCGTCGAGGCAACCCGCGCGCGGTGCGCCCGGACCTGAGGTTGAGGAGGAGGAAGGGTCGGTGTTGGATTTTCCCGAGGAGTACGTGCGCGCGGTGCCGTCGAGACGACCGGATATCTTTCCAGACCTGAAGGAGCAAAAGACGCCGATGCCGAAGAAGATGCCGGGGGATCCCGAGGCGCCTGATGAGGAGAGTGAGGAGAAGGAGAGAAAGGAGAATCCGGGTGAGCCGGGTGAAAAGCCAGAGGATGAAGAAGAGGAGGAGAAAGAAAAGAAGAAGAAGAAGAAGGAAAAAGAGGAGGAGGACGAATGAGAGACGAGACGCGGCGACAATTTTAATAGAATACAGAATACAGAATACAAATGAGATGCTACAGTTTCCTAGTCTATATCTCGAATGCTAATGTTTATGCGCGTGTGTGCGATGTATTGCGCCATGCCTGCGTCATCGGCGTCCCAGGCGTCGGCATGAAGCGCGTGAGGAAGCGCGAAGTGTCCGTCGTCGGCTTCAAACACGCGCGGGACTCCGTGGTAACATTTGCGCGACTCGCCGCCTAAAATCACCGCATCTCCCGATCGAATCATCATCGCCGTAGGTGGCGCATCTCTGTTTTCGTGTCCAAGTAGAAATATTCCACAACATCCCAAGCTAATGCTGACGATGGGACGATCTAGGTTGCGTTCGGCGTCGTCCACGTGCGCGTTTAACGTATCCCCGGGCTGGTAAAAATTGAGTAGACCCGCTTGCGCCTCGAACGTCCACGACGGCTCGGGCGGTAGACGCGCTATTCTTCGCGTAAGCTGTACTAAATCGTCTTCAATCGCCCTGCGTGGGACATTGGGTTCGTATATTCGACTCGTCCAGTTGAATGGCGCGCCCACGGTGCACCACCGAAGTTTACTCAACATGCGCGTGGCGAAAAACTTCTCGTCCGCGTCGCCTCTTTTAACCACTCGCGTTGGCGTTCCCCACACGCGCTGCCCTTCACCACTGGGTATCAGCATCAAATCATCCCTCGCGGCGTCCCATAATCCCGGCGGTAAGTCCCCGAGCTCTGCGCCGTAGTTTGTGCGCGCCGGCGGCTCGCACAGCTCTCTCACCGACTTTCTTACCCACAGCCGTTGTTCTTCGTCATCTAACGCGCGTGAGACGTAATAAAAACCAGGATGTCCATCGAACGCATACACCTTGCTCGTCGCATGCGCATCGCCGCTCACGCACGTGACTCCTTGAGGAAGCGCGTCCCGCGCCGACACGTCGAGGACTTCACTCAAGTCCACCGGAGCCGCCTCAAAGCGTCCGCCTCGACGTCGTCCATTCGCGCCCGTACGAAACTGCTCGGTGAGTGTGAGTTTATACCTTTTCTCTGCCGCGCGAAATGCGGTTTGCGGGCGGTCGTCCGCCCCGGGCGGGGCGTACATGCGCGAGGCGACGTGTGAGGTTGTTTTGCTCTGTTTTCTTCAGTCACAACGGTGGACTAGTGTCGCTACTATGTCATTTCCCTTTGTCTCGCGCGTGGTAATACCGCTTCAACACCTCTTTGGCGGAGGACATTGGGAAATTCGAAAGGTCGTAGTAGTGCGGGGCTAAGTCGATGAGCCACTCGCCGCGAACGTCGGTGACGGTTCGAATGTAATTCTTCGACGTCAACACGAATTCGTTGTAGACGACCCACTCGGGCTTGCGGTCGAGGCACGTCGATGGGTGAAGCATGACTTCCTGGTTATCCTTGACGGTCAAGTAGCGACCACCCCGTTCGAGGTGCGCGACTTGCATGAAATATCCAGATAAGATAGCCTTGCGGATGTTCGGGTAGTACTCGCGAGACGCAAAATCCGTGCTCACCAAGGGCAAGTCGAAACGCTGGCAAATGCGCACGAGCTGCGTGCGGACGTTATCTGCGCTCTTCATCGCTCGGTGACTGATGTAGTTGTTCCAGCACCAATCTGGATCGCCATTCGCTTGCTTGTAGGCGTGATAGACGTTCAATAACGTCAAATGATCGCCATCGACGTGGGCAAACTGCGCCTTGGCTCGATCCGATTCCTCCGCTTGGTCGCGCGGGCGAATGAAACACATCGGCACGGACAACATGGCGACGATGGATAAAACTTCATTCGAGCACTTAAATTCGCACGATGAGACGAGCATCTTTGCAAGCTGCGGATCAAGTGGGTACTCTGCCATCACCTTACCCACGGTGGTCAATTCGCCTTCGTCGTCCAACGCGCCGAGGTAATTCAACAACTCGAGCGCGCGCATGAGCGTCTCTGGCGCGGGCGGATCCATAAAGTCAAAGTGCACTAAATCATCTATCCCAAGTTTCTTGAGCTGTAAAACCACCGAACCAAGGTTTGATCTCAGAATTTCTGGGTATGTTTGCTCTTGTAAGTCCTTCTTGAACGATTGCTCGGTGTACAAGCGGAAGCACTTCCCTGGTTGCGTACGACCGGCGCGACCGGCGCGCTGGTGCGCGGATGCTCGTGAGATCGGTGATACCAAGAGCGACTCGACGCGGATCCGCGGGTTGAACACTTTTTGCTTTGAAAACCCAGGATCGATCACGTACACGATCCCATCAATCGTCAAAGACGTTTCAGCTATGTTTGTGGAGACTACGATTTTGCGACCCGGCGGCTTGCCAGGTTTTCCCGCCGGCGCCTTGTCAAAAATTTTCTGTTGTTGTGCCGGCGGAAGCGATGCATACAATGGAATGACCAGTGCTTCACCAACTTCGTCACCAAAATTCTGAATCTCTCGTCGAATCTTTCCGCACGCATCCTCAATTTCTTCCTCACCAGTTAAGAAGAGCAACACGTCGCCCGGCGGCTCGCCCCGGTGAATTTGCACCACCGTACGCACCGCCGCTTCCAAGTAATCTCGTTCGGGTTCTTGCGTGTAGAAAATTTCCACCGGGTGCATACGACCGGGGACTTTCATCAACGGTGCGTCTAAAAAGTATCCTTGAAACTTCTCTGCTTCGAGCGTCGCGGACATGACGACGCACTTCAAGTCGGCGCGCTTCATCAACACCTCCTTTAACAAACCAAACAAAATATCCGTCGCCAACGTCCGTTCGTGCGCTTCATCGATGACGATGACGGAATACCTAGATAACAAAGGATCCGTCATCGCCTCGCGCAACAGCATACCATCCGTGGCGTACTTCAAAAACGTCTTCGGCCCGGTGGTTTCCTCGAAACGAATAGAGTAGCCAACCTCCTCGCCAATCTTCACATCCATTTCATCCGCTACACGCGCGGCGACGCTCATCGCCGCCACACGTCTCGGTTGCGTACACACGCACATCTTACCATCCGCAGTATACCCAGCATCGACAACAAACTGCGGGATTTGTGTCGTCTTCCCCGAACCCGTCTCCCCGACGAGAATCATCGTCTGGTGCGCGTTCAAGTTGGCAATAAAGTCCTCCTTTTGCAACCACACCGGCAAGGTTTTCCTCTTGGCCAATATATCATAATACTTTTGCGATAGTTTTTCCCCGGTGTGTTTGTTTATCCCGTCGTCGCCGTCGTCCGCCGCGCCCGCGAGTTTAGGTTTTTTCGGTGACTTTTCATTCGCCGCCGTCATGGCGTGCGAATGAAATGCGTTGAATGCGTGAATGCAACGCGCGCTCGGCTCGTTCGTCGCAGAGGCGAAGGTGAAGTCGAGTGCGCACTCGCGTTCGCTACTTTGCGCCGCGCGCTGTCGGTGCGTTGAAGTGCGCCGAGCGTGCGGAGCGTGCGCGCGTGTGTGGGGCTTGGGGCTACACTCACCACGCGCGCGGTCTCTTGTGGTTGGTTTCGAGCCGAGCTCACAAACATCGCGGCGCGTGTGACGCGTCTCGTGCACGCACGTAGGCATTGGGACGTGTGAACGAACACGCGGAGTGATTGCACAGCGCGCGTGATTCGTGATGAATGTGGGTAAATCGCGATTACAACAAAAGCGTCGTTGGTTACTACTAGAAACGCGCGCTCGAGCGTTTACAACATCATCCCGCCGGACGCGCCTTGATGACCATGTAAAGCCAACGCAGGTCGTCCGCGGGATTGCGGGAGTTCACCTAAGATTGGAGGAATATCATTCCCTTGAATAAACGTGCGCGTGATGCCGGTGCGGTCGACGGTGTTTAATCGAATGCAACCGCCAGAGGACCCGTCGACGGACATCGCGAGCGCGATGGCTTTGGCGACAAACTTCTCACACTCCTCACGCGTCATGTTTTCGCGCCAACCATCATCTAAGAAACCCCAAATATACGTCGATCCACTTCCATCGGTGGTCCATCGCTCTTTAATCATGTTCCCGCCCGCGGTACACGCGTACACTTGCGCTCCGCGTCTCGCGTCCCAACCGCCCACAATGGTGTACGCGCTCATCCCCGCACCATTATTCATGCCTTTATTCTGATACCCGAGCTGATTGGTAATCGTCGCCACCGTCTTCACATCCGCCATTTCGTCCAGTTCCATCTCGTGTTGGCTGATGATGTGTCGCACGTACCCCGCCAACGCCTCTGTGTCCGCCGCGCTCCCCGATCGACACATAATCGAGCAATCGTTCAACGCCACCATCTTATCAGACGCTCGGTTGGAGACGTAAATCCCTGTCGTTCGCGCGCGCACACACACGCACGCGTCAGTCAACCACGCATGGGCTCGACCGCATCGTCGTCAGCCGTTCTCTCGTCCGCGCCAAGCGTCAACGCACAACCAACGAGCGCGCAAATCAATCACGCACGCGCGCGCGACGACGCGCAACGTACCCGTACTCACGCGCGTATCCGCGCCTAACACCACTCCTCCATCGTATTCACACGCCACGATCGTCGTCCCCGTGTGCGGGGCTTCGTTCTTGCCGCGCATCGTCGCGCGTCGATCTCTGTCGTGCCCTCAGTCGTCGTCGCGCGTTGCGCGTTGACAGTTCTCGTCGTCGTCGTCCTCGTCGTCGTCGTCGTCGCCGACGAGCATCGCACAGCGAGCATCGCTTGAAGCGCGTGCGTTCATTCGTCGGTCGTCGGTCGTCGTCGTCGTCGCCATGGATGCGGACGCGCGCGTGCTCGGCGCGCCACACAACGCGCTCGTGACCGCGCTGCTCACGGATACGTACCAGCTCACGATGGCGTACGCGTATTGGAGGAACGGCACGCACGACCGACACGCGGTGTTCGAGCTGTTCTTTCGTGCGAATCCATTCAACGGGGAGTTTACCGTGTTTGCGGGGTTGGAGGAGGCGTTGCGGTACGTGAGTAACTTTGGGTTCACGCGCGACGACGTGGCGTACTTGAAATCGACGCCAGTCGGTGCAAATATGGAGGAGGAGTTTTTTGACTTTTTGTTGACGCTCGATGGGAGAGAGTTGAGGGTGTACGCGCAGCACGAAGGGTCGGTGGTGTTTCCTCGAGTGCCGCTGTTGCGCGTCGAAGGACCGCTCGCGGTGGTGCAGTTGTTGGAGACGACGTTGTTGTGCTTGGTGAATTATGCGAGTTTAGTGGCGACGAATGCGGCGAGGCATCGCTTGGTGGCTGGGCCGGATGCGTCATTGCTCGAATTTGGGTTGAGGCGCGCGCAAGGCGTAGACGGTGGGGTGAGTGCGAGTCGGTACGCGTACTTGGGTGGTTTCGACGCCACGAGCAATGTTGAGGCTGGGCGACAGTTTGGTATTCCAATCAAAGGCACGCACGCGCACTCGTACGTGCAATCGCACGCGGGGTGGGATTGCGTGCGTAATCCAAAATTAGCACTTTCGGCTAAAGCCGAAGGCGAAGGGAAAAAGGCGTGCGATGACTTTCCAGCGTTGGTTCGAGACAAGATGCGGCAATTGGAGCGCATTCGCGACGACATGGAGGTGGACTTGCAATGGACCGAGACGAACGAGAGCGAACTCGCGGCGTTTACGTCGTATGCGTTAGCGTTCCCATCGTCATTTTTAGCCTTAGTTGATACGTACGACGTGTTGAAGAGTGGTCTGCCAAACTTTTGCGCAGTCGCGCTCGCCCTTCGCGAGCTCGGCTACGCCGCGCTCGGCATCAGATTAGACAGTGGGGATTTGTCGTATTTGAGTAAACGTGCGCGAGTGTTCTTGGTGAACGTCGAGCGATTGTTAGGAACGAAGATTGCCGATAACTTGAGCGCGGTGACGATCACGGCGTCGAATGACATTCACGAAGAGGTGCTCTACTCGTTGCGCCAACACGGGCACGAAATTGACGCATTTGGCATCGGCACGCACCTCGTAACGTGCTTGAAGCAGCCGGCGCTGGGGTGCGTGTACAAACTCGTCGAAGTCGATGGCGTACCGCGCATCAAACTTAGCGAAGACATAGGTAAGGTGACGATTCCTGGGTGCAAGAATGCCTATCGCATGTTTTCGCAAACGGGTGAAGCCATCGTGGACGTGATGACACGGCGAGATGAACCCGCACCCAAGATTGGTGAACGCATTTTGTGCCGACATCCATTTTTAGAAAGTAAGCGTGCGTACGTCGTGCCATCCAAGGTTGAGCCGTTGTTCCATTTAATGTGGGATGGCGCGCGCGGCGTCAACGCCGACGTCGACTTGTCTTTGGAAACGTCTCGCGCGCGATGCGCGGAGTCTATTCGTCAGCTTCGTTCGGACCACTTGCGGTACACGAATCCAACACCATATAAAGTGAGCGTATCGGCATCGCTGTATGATTTCATTCACACTCTGTGGCTCGCCGAAGCCCCTGTCGGGGAGTTGCGATGATGACTACTGTAACTACTATTCGTTGGTATTTATTAATACACCACTCACTGCTGCTAGAGCTCTATTCCTATCGTTCACGACCGACGTTTTGTTGCTAGACATCATAATCGTCATCATCATCGTCCGAAGACGTTACATATTTCGGCTGCGCCTGACTCAACGGCAATACCTCAAAATCATCGTCTTCTTCGTCTCCGTCTTCGTTGTCGTCTTCCTCGGCGGCGTCATTGTTTGGTGGCGGCTCTGAGGATTGTCGCCGAACCTGTTTCTGCTGTCGACTGCGCACTTCTTCGATGAGTCGCGCAAACGTTTCGTTGTCTGTTCGCGCCGCATCCGCGGCTGCCTTTTCCTTGTTCGTAGCTACGGTGTTGAACATGCGAGCCTTGGCGCCCGCGCCCGCTTTGCGCGCCTCTTCGCGGTTCACCTCGCGCGCGATGGCGGCGAAATCCGGCACCCTTCCGTACTCCACGATGCCATTCACCCTAGTGGTGAATTCTTTATGACGCATCTCGAGTTGTTTCTTGTCGCCGCTCGAATTTAGCCCTTCTTTCTTGCACATTTCGCGTAATTTCGTCACCGGAAACACGTGATAGGCGAGCTTTGGAAGCTTTTTCACCTGGTGCGGTTGCTGCGGGCTATTCGCCGTGGACGACGGCGGGGTTTTACGCTTCCTCGCCGGCGACGACAGCGCTTCATTCTTCACCAAGCACGTGTTCAAGTGCGCATTCATCAAACTCAGAGATACGTGCGTGTTGCACACCGGACACGGCGCCGACGTCGTCGACGGCGGCGTCGGCTCGACACCGTCGTACTGATCGCTCTCGCTCTCACTGAGCAACAGCGTCACCACGTTATCACCACCGTCGTCGTCGTCTTTATTACCGTTGTCGTTGTTACTAGTAGTGGTATTCTTTCGTCGCGTTGGCTGCTGTCGCTGCTGTCGAACGCGACGACCGCTCGTCGTCGTCGTCGTCGTCGTCGTCGTATCGCCGCGATGAAGCGCCGCATCCAACATCTCCCCACGCGCATCCTTAAAACACCGCACCGCGTGCTCCAACGCCTTATTCGGAATCAAATCACTCTCCAACGCACTCTCCCGACACTGCGGACACTTGCCCATCACCGGCAGCGCCCGTCGTATGCAATCGCTACAAAACGTATGCGCGCACGCGCGAAAGCTCACCGGCATGGCGAACAAGTCGCCGCAAATCGCGCATCGCACGCTCGAATCGAACGCGCGCTGCGCGGGCGTGGGCCACACCTCGGGAACGTCCATGCTGTGACGACAGCCCAGCGCGCGTCTGTCCCCTCCGTGAACGTTCAAAATTTCTACCCATAACTTTTGCCATGTGATCTCGACATCCTGAAGCGGTCGTTTTTCGCCTTTTTTCATGCATGCACCGTCAGACGTCGTATTGTGCGGCCGAAAGCGTCAGACTATGGGTTTGTAGCTCAATTGGTAGAGCGCGCGCTTAGCACACCTTTCAGGCATGTTGAAGAATGTGTCAAGATGAGAAAAAACTTGCGCGAGGTACCGAGATCGAAACTTGGCAGATCCAAAAAACTTTTGGATACGGAATACTGTATTGATTATTTTTGTTTTACAAACTAGGTGGTAGAGGAATAGAGGACGGCGGACGTTTGCAAACTATCTATTCCATCCATCCATTCTCGTGTGTCGAGCAAGACGAGCGACCGCCAGTCGCCGACGCCCCTCTCGCGCGTCGCGACGCCCCACGCGAAACATGCTCCTAGTGGTGGTGATCACCGCCAACGCGCTTGTGAATGAACCATTCGTTACCAATCTTCATCGCCGGCGCACCCTCCTCGAGTCGACCCCAGTGAATGATGGAATCGTCGTCTGGGTCTGGCGCCCCCACGACTCTGTACTCCATGGTGCTCTCCACCACGCACGGCGCCTCCTTCGTCCCCGTGGGCGCGCGCAAAAATGCATGGTGATCGAAAACGTCCTCACCCTTCAATCGCCCCTCCAATTCAGCCTTGTACAAACCCGTCGCATTCTCCAAGTTGGTCACCACGCCGCCCGAAGACGCGCGCGTCGTCGCGAACAAAGCCTACGCGCGCGAAACGTACACACACAGAACGAACGGTCAGTACGAAAACGACGCAAACGACGACGCGCGAAACACCACTCATCACCACACCCATCATCACCACACCCCCGACGCGATCGCGCGCGTGACGCCACCCCTCGCCGCGCCGCGCGCGCGCGCTCGATCGGTCCGATCGACGCCACGACCTCGCTCTCCGCGCGCGCGCGCGCGAACGAACGACGCGCGCACCGACGCCGCCCTCGCTCTCCGCGCGCGCGCGATCACCGATCACCGACAGAGCGCGACATCACCGACGTACGTACCTCCACGCGCGCGCGCGCCCGTGCGCTCGAAATCACCGCCCTGCGAAGCATCGTCGCGTCAACGTGTGTCGCGTCGCGGCTGTTCCCCTCGTCGCTCGGACGGACGATGGGGCGATAAACCCCATCCGCGTGGCGTCCATGGACGATCGAGGGCGCGCACTATGGGATGTGGATGAAAACCCTAATTTAATCCTCCCTGGAAAGCGTACCTATCTGGTCATGATTGGCGAAATACCCCTCATGTGCGCTAGGGCTTATAGGTCGATGTCGCGATCGGCGCGCGGTCGATCGCGTGGAGGCGCGGCCGGGGGCGATCGCGCGACGTCTCTTTGCGTCGCGCGCGTCGGTTGTCGTCCGGAAAGGTTCGGCACACGAAACGTACATACGTCTTTAACTTTACCGTTTACGTAAGACACTCACACGCACCATGGGTCGCATGCACACCCCCGGTAAGGGGATGTCGGGCTCTGCCCTTCCCTACAAGCGCTCTGCGCCGTCGTGGTTGAAGATCACGCCGGCGGAGGTGACTGAAACCATCGTGAAGATGGCGAAGAAGGGCATGACGCCGTCTCAGATTGGTGTGATGTTGCGTGATAACCACGGCATCGCGCAGGTGAGCTCGGTGACGAACTCGAAGGTTTTGAGAATCTTGCGAGGGCAAGGTTTAGCGCCGGCGCTCCCGGAGGACTTGTACTGCCTCATCAAGAAGGCGGTGTCGGTGAGAAAGCACTTGGAACGTAACCGCAAGGATATGGATGCCAAGTTCCGCTTGATTTTGATTGAATCTCGTATCCACCGTTTGGCGCGTTACTACAAGCTCGCGAAGAAGCTCGAGCCTTCGTTCAAGTATGAAAGCGCGAACGCGTCGACGCTTTTGACGCAAGGTTAAGAGGAGGATGCTTTTAGACGGTGAGCGCGTGAGGCGTGCGATCTAGTTGTGATGAAACGATATTGCGTACGTTGCTGTTGCTTTGGCGTCGATGGTGTCGTGTGAGAAGATTTCGAGCAGTCGAAGACGCGCGATCGCGTCGCTCGGCGCG
>JACLAB010014876.1_pt1 | contig 15200 bp, 13 predicted proteins | sample 8027921 | NCBI WGS metagenome assembly JACLAB01 (sample SAMN15725117, study PRJNA655200) | protist metagenome | isolation source: fluorescence activated cell sorting (FACS) single amplified genomes of... | place: USA: West Boothbay Harbor, Gulf of Maine | collected 2000-07-19 | reverse complement strand
AATCGATACAATGCACGGACGCAAGCGGGAAAGCACTGCCAGTCGTCTCGAGCGAAGGGCGAAATCCTTGCCGAAAGTAAAACTGTTGCAAAAATTGCACAAAGAAATCGTGCACTTACAAAACGCCGACGATAACGAGAAAGGAAAGGATGGCGGCGGCGGCGACGACGACGACGACGACCACGATACGAAAACTCAGAAGAAGATGGAATCGTTAATGCTCACTTTGACGCAAAAACTGGTCGAGATTCAACCGGAAATGATCACGTGTTGGAACAAAAGGAAAGCACGTTTTTGTCTTTACGTTGTTGTTCGACAACAAAAAAACGAGGAAGAGGAGGAGGAAAGACTAAAAAATGTCGCGAAAGAAGAATTACACGTATCGGAACAAGGGTTGAGGAGGAACCCAAAAAGTTATTGCGCCTGGGAACACAGGAGGTGGGTAATTGCTCGGTTGTACGATCGAATCCTTAGTTCGTCGTCGTCGTCGTCGTCGGAAAGAGGAAACGAAGACTCGTCGCTTCTTCCTTTTATGAAAGATGTCGTCCTTCGCGAGCGAGAGATGTTAGAGACGCTGTTAAACGCGGACGATAGAAATTTTCACGCGTGGAATTACCGGAGGTTTGTAGTGGATAAGATTACTCGGTATTATTTTAATGGCGAGCACGATAGGATGAACGAGGAAGAAGTAGCTGATGACGTTATAGAGAACAGGACGAGAGAGGAAGAGGCGAAGTACGCTCGCGAAAAGATTTCAAAAAACTTTTCCAATTATTCCGCCTGGCACCATCGGTCCGTGCACTTCGAACAGTTGGATGATGATAAAAACCAAGCAGCAGTAACGACAGAAACGTCGTCGTCATCATCACCGACGCGATTCCAAGCCGTGCTGGACGCGGAATTCGAACTCGTCTCTCAAGCATTCTTCACAGAGCCGGAGGACCAAAGCGCGTGGATGTACCATAGATGGTTACTTTCACAGCTCGATGCGTATTCCTCCTCCTCTTCCTCCTCGTCCAAAAATGCGTACAAAATACAAACGCTTCAGCGAGAATTAGATAGAATTACCGAAGTTTCTGAAATGGAACCGACGTGTAAATGGCCCGCGCTCGTCTGCGCTCGCTTGCACAAACTCCTGGCGAAGGAAATGAAACTCGACGACGATTTCGAGCGGCGCGCGGATGTGATTTTGAAGCACTCGATCAAAGCGAAAGAGCTTTACGAAAAACTCCTCCTCTTGGACCCGCTCAGGAAAGGGTATTACAGAGACGTCTTAGATAGAATGTTGTAGTAGTAATAATTTGCATGTACTCCTGTAGTAGTAGTAATAGAGAGAGAACACACACACACACAAAAGTCTTCTCTCGAGAACGAGCAGACGAGGGAGTTTTGAATCTTTTTCACATTTTTTTTTCTTCTTCAATCGCTTGAAAAGAAGGGGCGCGTCCAAAGAATCATTATTTCGCGCGCTTTGTTTGGACCGTATATACAGAAGGGAAACACACACTTTGCGTGATCATCGTCATGCCCTTCTCGCCGAGGAAGGCTTCGTCGTTTACCTCGAGATTCCACGCGACGACGAGCAGGAAGAACCCTACGTATTATCACGAAGAAGAAGACAAACGACGAAGAAATGATGAAAACGAAGATGCGAATAAAAGAGAAATACCGAACGAATCGACGCGCCTCTTCTCCGTGGAATCGGACTTGAAACTCGCCAAAATGACGCGCGCTCAAGGCAGTTGGTCGCCGTTGAGAGCGTTTTTGTCCATTTTATCCATAGCCGTAGTCGCGATGATTTGTATTTATGTCGGATACGCGGAGGATGTGTACGATTCGGAGAAGGTTTTATCGACCGAGGCGAAAGAAGCGGCGGAGGCGCTGTACACGAGAGAGAAGTTTTTGTTCTTCGGGAAAGAAGATGGAAGGTTAGGGAATCGAAATTTTCAGAGATGGGAGTTACCGACGAAGCTTTGGTAACGAACGAGCGAATGAACGAACGATGAGAAAGAGAGAGAGAGAGAGTCATCGTTCAAGTTAATATTTTTTAGCGCATTTGATGACCTGCGGTGTATTATAATAGAAGTAGTAAGTTCCAGCTAGGATGAATTTGTAATGTTAATATTGGATTGTTTTGTATAGATCGTTTTTATTTCACGGTGTGTAGTCGTATACATATTACATACCCTTCCGCTGCCTTTTCTTAATCTTTTACGCCGGCGAGATGCCGTGCGACTGCAAATAGTCTTTCAACTTGGCGAGGTTGATGGCGCCTTCTCGTTTACTCCCTTTCACCGGCTGACCATCTTTAAACACCATCAACGTCGGCAACCCGTACACCTCGTACTTCTCCACTAAAATTGGGTTTGGATCCGTTTCTATTTTCACAATCTTCAAATTCCCTTTAAACTCCGGCGCCGCTTTCTCCACCACTTTGCTGATTAACTTGCACGGCCCACACCACGTGGCCCAGAAATCGATTAAGACCGGAGTCTCCGATTGCAACACTTCTTTCTCGAACGACGCGTCGTCGACGATGATGATATCTTCTGCTCCGGATGCTCTCGTTATGATATTTACTCTGTTCGTTCTTTTGTTCGCCGCTGCTGCTCTCAACCCGTTGTTCGCATTGGAAACAGAAGATCTTCCTCCAAATCGATAAGACGTGCGATGATGATTTTTTTTCATCGTCGTCGTCGTCATCGCCGCGCTGCTGTTGCTGATCGTCGTGGCCATCTTTGCGTCTGTTTGTGTGCGCGTACTCACGGAAGATAAATGCGCGAGATTAGTAAACTCTGCTGAAAGATGATATGCGACGAATATATATGTTGTGGTATATATATATCTGAAGATCAAATGAAGACACGCACTACCTACTTGTTGCGGTGAAAAACGTGACGTGGTACGAATTTCGACCACGTTTTGAGAGAGAGGAGAGAGGAGAGAGGAGAGGAAGATTTGGCAAGGCTGCTCTGTTTTGTCGAGCAGCTCTCTTTTTCGTTTTTGTTTTTTTGTTTTTCACGACGCAAAATTTCGTCAAGTTTGAAGTTTGAAAGGACAAAACTTCGGTTCATAATTCCACACAACAACACATTTTGTCTCTCAAAATCAAGTGTAATTATAATAATAATAATAATAAGAACGAAAGAACGCGTCGCATCTCTTCGCAGCTCTGGTTGTTGTTCGCTTCGATCTTTTCTGGTAGAGTTTTAGTATCTTCACAACGCGACGAAGAAAGAGAGAGAGAGAGACTTTAAAAAACTCTTTTATATTTAATAATAATAATTCACACACACACGTAAAAGATGGACGTAGATAATTACGGAGACCAACAGGCGTACGGCGCCTCTCGAGCGAGACGTGGAGGCCAACGAAGAGACGACCCGTATTCAGGAGGAGGAGGAGGAGGAGGAGGAGGGTACGACGACTATTCCAGAGGTGGTGGTGGTGGAGGAGGAGGGTACGATCATCGCAGAGGAGGCCGAGGCGGGAGAGGCGGCGGAGGCAGAGGAGGTAGAGGTAGCAAGCCGTACGATCGACAGAGAGAAGGAGGAAGAGGAGGTGACGAGTATCATCACCAAATGGAAGACCCGTCCGGGGCGTTGACCTTCCGCCAATTCGCGTTTAAACACTTACCGAACGACGCGACGCCGCAAGAAGCCGAGGAGAAGTACGAGCAATATAAAATCGAAAACGCGCACTTGTTTCACGAGCAGTATTTTATGCGACAAAAGAACGACCCGTGGATGCAAAGAACGTTCGATCCGAGACTGTTAGAATCGAACCAAGGAAAACGCTTGGAGTTGGCGAAGGAACAGTCGGAAAAGTTTGCAAAAGGGTTCGCGGAGATTGGGTCGGTGGAAGGGTTGCCAGATTACAGCGAGGCGACGACGGAAGCGGCGGCGGACGGAGGCGAAGAAAACATGGAAACAGAAGATCCGGAGAAAAAGGCGAAAAGAGCGAGAAGAATCGGTGGGTTCGTCCCGAGAGAGGCGTGGCACATGGACCGGTTAAAGCACGATTTAACCGTCGCGAGAAGTTTAATCGAAAAGTTAAACAGCGAGAAGGAGATTCCGAATTCTCCCGAGCTCGCCAACGCGTTGCAAAACAACGTCTCCTTAAATGCCAAGAGTTCCGCGGAGGATATCGCGAAAGCGATCGACACGTGCGTTGTGTATCTTTGGAACGTGCACGGGATAGACTATTACGGCGGGAGAGAAACGAATCCTCACGATTACATTGAAATCGCGGAAGGGAGGAACGTGAGAGCGAAATGTTCGTTTCGCAAACCGTTGTCGACGTTTGCGTTGGGCGGAGGCGAACACGCCGTTCCGGCGGACGCACCGATCGAGCCGATCGAAGCGAACGAAATCGCAACAAAATGGTCAAAGCGCGTAGATTCCACCTGGTCGGAACGTTTGACTTGCTTGAGCGATCCGGTTGTTTTACGATTAGTGGACGAAGCGGATTTGGAAAATAAAATCGAAGAGTGGATTAAAGCGCAAGTGGTCGTCTTCGACGAAAGTCGATTCGGGTCCACGTTATCCTCCAAACTCTTCATCGCGGAGGAGTTTGTCTTGAAACATATTAAAACGAAACAAACCGAAGCTATTGAGAAAGAACGCAATCGTTTGATTGACGAAAAGTATAAAGAGAACGTGTTCGAGTATTTGCGAGCGGAAGAGGCGAAAGGAAACAAACCGACGTTGCGAGGGATCAAAAGAGGCGGTAGCGGTGGCGGCCGAGGCGGTGGAAGAGGTGGCCGAGGTGGTAGACGCGGACGTGGTGGAGGGAGAGGGCCGTACACAGACTTAGATGCGACGACGAACGAACGCGTGGTTATCGACTACGGTGAAATATAAAAGAAGAGAGCGTTGATTTTTAGAAGAGGGAGAGAGCGAGAGAGAGAGAATAAACAAGAGTTACTAATAAGTCATCCTTTAAATATAACAATCGAGACGAAGATGACAAAGATGACGCGACACGATGCGCCCTAAAAGCTCTATTATTTCAAATCAAACTACTTACTAGTTTATTACTATCATACTACTATCATCCAACCGATATCCTCGTGTTCAAAAGCGCTTTACACACTTTTGCATATTCTTAGCCGCTTTCGCGCACTTCCGTTTCTCCTCGTTCGATTGCTCTCTGACCACCATCAGTTTAACGCACATCTCCTCAAACTTTTCAGCTTTGGCGGTGCATTTGTCCACCAATCTCGCTTTGCACAACGCCAAGTCCTCCGAGAGTTTCTCGCACGCTTCTTTGTTTTTCGGATACGCAGAAACGCACGCTTTTAAAGCGGATGTTCTTGTCGCACATTGGGAGGAGATTTTCTCCCGCTCTCGCTTCGTTTTCGCCGACGAAAAGATTGAAGAGAGGAATGAGCCCATTTCTTTTCCTTCCTCTTCTTTTAATCCTTGTGATTTTTATTGAGTAGTTAACGCAGTCGTAGTTGCGCGCGAGAGACTGACGAAGAATTTCTCAAGAACAACTTTCACATAGTACGTACTCAACGAAACGTCATCGAAAACGAGATCTCGATAGATGCCGTGTAAAACGAAGAATGGCTGTTGTCACGTTGGAAAAAAACGTATAAAGTACTCCAATCCTCCCGGTTCTTGTTCCATTAAGCTTAAATTAAATAATTGCTACGTGTGTATATATTCTCTCTCTTTCTTTCTCTCTCTCCTTCGTTTGTACGCGGCGGCGGCGTTTACAGAAAGTCCATAAAAGCGTCATCCTCTTCCGGCGCTTCTTCCGATCCAAAGTCAACCGCGGTGAAGAGCATGTCCGCTTTACCACCCGGAACAACCAACCCTTTAAACGTCTGTTTGCCCTTCAACAATTTGTCCAAGGCGTAAAACTGTTCGTCGCCTAACTGGATGCCGGCGCAGTGGAACACCGCCGAGATCTTGTCCGTCTCCGGGTCGTTGATTTTGAAAATGACGTGTTGCTCCCAGGTCGGGTCCAAACCTCGCTCGTCGCTCGTTTTCCATTCCGCACCGTTGCATTTAATCGTCACTTGGCACGTGGCCTTTTCGATGCCGTAGAATTTCAAGTCAATTTTTTTAATGTTGCACGAAGTCGCTTCGATTTTCAACTCGTATTTACCATCGCCAACAACTGGGATGTCTGTTTTTCATTCATTTCATTTGAAGAAGAGAGAATAAAGAGAGAAGAATAATGAGTTTTACATATACACACACACAGAAGAAGAACTGATTATAATTGTTACAGATCATTTTCAGCTTCGAATATGCACGCTTATTAAAGAGAGCAACAGAAACGAAGAGACATTGTTTTAAAGAAGAAGAAGAAGAAGAAGAAGAAGAGATAAACGATCCGCCGACAAAAATAAAAGAAGAATAAAAATCATCCACTCGTTGTTGTGTGTTGTGTGTGTGTGTTTCATCAATATCTCCCAACAAAGAAGACTGATGATGCAAAGCCGCCCGGAAAGCATTAATGCGCGCTCGAAAACAAACGATCATCGATACCTACCTGCCATTTTGATTGAGTGTTATAAATATTAGTTTTAATATAAGTTTATTTCTGAAGAAGAGGAAGCACCAGCTCTGTTTGGTTGTCTGTCTCTTCTGTCTTGTTTGTTGTCGAGAGAAAACAGGAGGGGGAGAAAGAAGTCCGTTTTGGCGGGAGAGAAAAAGAAGCCCCTTCCTTCCTCTCTGCTTTGTGAAATCGTCATTTATATACAACACAATAGATCGAATATAATGGTGGTACGTATTATTCGCGTCAATTTTCTCTCGGAACAGATACTCGTGTATCTCTCGCACGCGCGCACGCGCTCATCGCGGTCGTTTTACCTTCGCGACGGGGCGCGCGTCTTTGGAGGAAACGCGACGACTCGTCGAAAATCGCGGTTTTACGAGGAAAAAATGCGGCGAACGAAAAGTTTTTGAACGCGCGAAAAGTGTTTTGGAGAGGACGGGTGAAAGGATAAACGCGGATATATTCGGATACATTTTATGTGTCAATGTGTTTGGAACGTGTTTATGCTTTTCTTGGCCTTTTTGTGACATCGCGGCGTGCTTTCGTGCGCGACGTTTGCTTTTCGTTGATGGGCGGGTGGATGGCCCTACATGAACGAGAACTCCAAAAGAGAGGCAAAAATTTCTTTTCTTCTCTCGTTATTCGTTCTTCGCGAAGATAATTGATTTATTATACCTGCGTACTGACCCATTCTCTCTCTTTACTCGCAATACAGCTCGCACAAGATATCGATTTGCTCAATCCACCGGCGGCTCTCGAAGCTTCCAAGCACAAACTCAAACGCTTAGTACAAGGTCCGAATAGCTTCTTCATGGATGTGAAATGCCAAGGGTGCTTTTCCATCACGACTGTGTTTTCGCATTCTCAGACTGTGGTTTTGTGCGGCTCATGCTCGGCGGTTTTGTGCCAGCCGACTGGCGGCAAAGCGCGCTTGACGGAAGGGTGCTCTTTCAGAAAGAAAACTGACTAAGAAGAGAAACAGCGCAGCACTCCTGTCCCCCCATAATATATTGTAGCAAACTATTTAGAGAGATTGAACCTTTTAGCACATAAACTTTGTCAATTCGAATGAAAAAGAATACGCAAAATTGAAAGAAAACTACTTACTATACACATAATCGTATTGGTCCTATTAGATTAAAAACACACGCTCTCATATGTTACTTGCTATCGTTCGCAGCCGCTCTATCCTTCTCCGCTTTCTTCGCCTGCCGCAACTTAATCATATTGTACATACCAACAGCCAGGAACGCAATCACATAACCTAAATAATTCAAAAACGTCACCGTATTGTGGAACAAGTGCTGCGACGCGAATATCAGCATCCAATCTTTGATGACGCCGGCGATATTCATGGTCAACGCCGATGTCTTTCCAATCAACAAAAAGACCGCCAGATTCAACAAGAATGCGCACGTCGCGTTCAAGAATAACACTTTCCAGTCTATAACTAAGTCGACGTTGGCCATGATTTCGGGTAACTCCACGGTCAAAAATGGTACCAACAAAAATATTCCACACGCCGGTGACACGTAATACAGCGATTGAATCGGATTCATCGCGTACCCTTTATTCTTGATCAAAATCTGCACCAAGCACAACCTCGTCGCCTCGAATATTAACGCCGAAAACTGTTCGATGACACCAATCCAAATGAAATTAATTTCCCCGTACGCCGCAATCGCTACCCCAATTGCGATGATAAACATGTTCAAAGTCGTCAGACCGTGATACTTCTCCGTTCGGAATATAATGCCGACGAAATATACCAACCCTGGCATCAACGCTTTCGTCATTTGAATAAACGAAACCGAGAGGTGTAAATATGCCGAGTTTGACAACCATAACGACGCTGCGTAAAACGCGCCAATCGGTAATACTCTGCTCACGTACTCTTTCCTCGGCATCGATAATCGTTTTGTCACTTTAAACACTCGCATCAATACCGTCGCCACGGTGGTACAAAATACCATGTGCCATAACGTCAACGCGATTGGATACTTAAACCCAGAGTACGCTAAAATCCACTTGTTGAATAAAATAACCCCCATGGAGATGGACATCCACACGATGACGTAAAAATACGCTCTGGCTGCCTGTTGTCGTCGATGATGAGAGAGGACACGCGACGAAAGAAAAAGGAGATCGAATTGGTTGGTGTTGGTGAGTACAGTTTTTTAACTCGTTGTAATTTTATATAAAAAGAGAGAAGAGAGAGAGAGAAGAGAAGGTGGAGAAAGGAAGACGACCGGCGCGTACCTGTTGCCACACCGTGCCTTTCGGTTGGTGTTGCTGCCCATCGTCTGCTTGCTCTGTTTTGCCTTGCTCTGGCATCTTTCTTTCTTTTTAATTATTACGATGATTATAATAATTGAAGCGACCCGCGTTATGAGAGTGAGGTCGGTACAAAAAAAATTGAGGAAAAAACACAAAAATCAGTTCGTTGTGCTCTACAATTTTATTTTACACCGGCTTGAACTTCCTGGCGGCTTTCATGGCTAAGACTTTCGCTTTGTCCGCCTGAAACCCTCTCTGCAAAGCGATTAAATCGTTCCTTCGCCTCTCTCGAGATTGAAACTTGTAAAAATTCTCCACGGGAGCTAAACCGAGCGTGCCTTTCTTCTTTTTTCTGTAAAAGGAAGAACTAGTAGTAGTCGTAGCGTCGCCGTCTTCGTTTTCCATCGTCAAAGCTTCTTTCCTGCGTCTCTCCACGGTGCTCGCTCGAACCCCACCGACGGTTATCCCTTGATTATCGCTCGTTTTCCGTCTCCCTCGTTTTTGTTGCACGACGGTCCAGCCGTCGTCTTCCTCTTCTCTCGCGCGTTTCCGTTTTTCTATTTCCTTTTCCTTGGCGCGGTTTCGAAACCACTCGTCGACGGTCGCTTTCGCCGCCTTGGCGCCGCCTTTGCGTCGGAGTCTGTGTTCGTACACAAACTTATCCAAACCGAACTGGGGAGGAGGAGGTGAGCCTATTCCTATTCTCGTCGTCATCGGTGCTTCTACGATTGTCTTCTCTTCGATTTTCTTCCATAACTTTTGTAAACTCTTGGTCTGTTCGAACGTCACCAAAGCGCTCTTCGCTTCTGAATTCGTTTTTAATCGAATCAGTTGCACTCGTTTCGTTTCACCGAAAGAGGTGGAGAATAAATCCTGAATGGAGAATTCGTTGTGCCACTCGAACGGGAATCCGGTGACTAATACCGTCGCGGCTGCAAACGATGCCGAAAATGCCGCCGCTTTTTCTTCTTCTTTGTCTTCTTCATCATCTTCTTCTTCTCGAATGTCTCGAATGTCTTTTTGCGTTTGTCGGTGCACGAACAGCGGGCGAAGAAAAGACCCGTGCGGGTACATTTTCACCAGAAGCTCACCCACATCATCATCATCATCACCTGAACCTCTTTTTCTCTTCCTCTTCTTCGTCGTTTCTTTTTCGGAGGAAACATTATTAGTGATGTCGTCGTCCAAATCGTTTTTCCTTTTCTTCCTCCTTTTCTTCTTCTTCGTCGTCGTCGTTTTCGTCGTCGCCGCCATGATGATGATGATGTCGTTGTTGTTATGATGAAATTTTTCGATTGAGAAGAAAAAAAAGTTGAAAAAAAGTTGTGAATAGTGAAGTGTTTACTCGTAATTTATCATTTATTTTATTATTCCAAGCTCAACTCTTCGTCGTTCGCTCTCTTCCCACTCTTTAAAGAGTTGTAAAACTCGTGCGTCTCTTCGATGACATCTTTCGCGTACGCGCTCGGCATGCACTTATCGTCCAAGCCGAACATGTTTTGCGGCTTACCGTCCGGCGTTTTGTAATCGCGAAACCAAACTCTGATTTTTTCCAACTCCCCCGGCATGTGTTTCTCGACATCCGCGACGTCGTTGATGTCAGAGGCTTTCGGGTCGCTGGTACTGATACAGATGACTTTCCAGTCCAACTCGCCCTCGTCAATCATGGCGTAGACGCCCAACGGTTTCACCGGAGTGACGGAACCCATTTCCAACTGCGTCGAGCCAATCTCGACGACGTCCACCGGGTCGTTGTCGCCTTTCACGTTCATCGTCGGGTGAACGTGCTGCGGGTCCTCCCACGTCTGAGGTAACATACCGTAGTTCCAGTTGATGTTGTACGGGTAATCTCTTAACTTGCCTTTTTTCGTGTCTTGTTTAATCGGAGTCAATTTCTCATCCGTCGCGACTTCCATCTTCGCTTTCGTTTCTTTCGGAATTTCGCAGATAAAGTTGAAAGAGCCGTCGGCGTTTTTCAACGGCACGTCGTGCCACGGGGAGATTCTCTTCCCGTCTTTTTCGTAAAAGCATCGAAAGTCCAAGGACGGGTAGTCTCCAACTTTCGAGGATTGGTACGCGGACATCACCGTCGTCGTCGTCGCGCGAAGGTGTCTGCGTTGATGATGATGTTTTACATGCTGTTGGATCGTCGTCGTCGTTTTGTTGTTGTGAATGGTCGCGCGGCGAGCGATGGAGTGCATCGCGCTCATCGTTAATCTGGTCATGGAAGAAGAAGACGTCATTTTAATTGTTGTAATACTAATTCCTTCTTAATTCGATGATTGTGATACTGCTCTAATAAAGAAGAAGAAGAGACGACGAGTTTATTCCGAAAAGGAATAACGAATGAAGAGAGTTGCGTAATCCTTCTTCTTCTTCTTATCAGGTCCTTCTGTCCTTTCATACTGAGAAAAAATCTCACCTCCGTCCTGCTCGACCACACCCAATTTTTTCTCTCTCTCAAACAACAACAGCAGACTGCGAGAGACTATTATATATCTTCACAAAAATCACCTCAAACGCGAAACGCATTAAAAACAGAGAGCACTTACAGCAGAATTATTACGCGCGATGCCGCCCGAATTTTCTTCGTATACATTCTTCTTCGTATCAGTAGTAGAGATAGTATTAATAGTATGTTGTCTCTCTCTGCGTGTATTTTTTCTTCTCTCTGTTTGTTGTTTCTTTCCTCGTTTTTTTTCTTTTTTTTTTCTTTTTCAGCAGTCCATCTCGACCGCCAATTTCTCTGCACCAGGACGGCGAGATATCTTCACACACACACACACATATCTAAACAACACACGCACACGCATAAATAAATAAGAAACCAGTATGTTATCCGTTACGACCATCACTACCCCGATGGCGTCAAAGCTGAACAAAACTCGATTCACGCAAAAAGGCGACAGCAGCGGCAAAGTTAGAAGAACGACATTAAAAACGACGACGATGGCGAAATTATCATCTTCCTCTTCGTCGGTGACGATTGCAAAATCATCATCATCACAGAACAACAACAACAACAACAAGAACATCAACAGCAGACGAGAACAACAATTTTTAATAAACAAAGGAAGAAGAAACACAGGAGTATTAGTAGTGAAAGCGAGCGAAGGTGGCGAGGAGGCAGACATTTCCGTGGTCGAACGTAAGCGCGACCTCACGGCTGGGGAATACGTGCAACCGGAAATCACCTCTCGCTCGACTGCGGGAAGATTAGTGCCAGAAGAAGGTTTCAACGCCGCGCGAACGTCGTTTGGGACGGTTGGTTTGTCCGTCGGTTTACCACTTTTGATTTACGGTTTCGGGGCGTATTTTTCGTTCCTACCAGGGACGGAAATTTCCGCGCTCATGCTCATCTACGGTTTTCCGATTTCTTTGATCGGTTTCGCGTTGAAATACGCCGAGCTGTTGCCGCTCGAGTGCGAGTCGTACGAAGACGCGGTGAACGTGAGAGATGATCAATCGACCGCGGTGTTGACCCAGTTAAGAAATGACGTGACGAGGTACAGATACGGAGACGAGCAACACTTGGAGGAGGCGATGAACATCATCTTCAAGTTTAACCGACCGGGCGGATTACAAAAGAGACAAAGACCGAAATTGGTCGGCGTGTCCGAACAAATGGTGAATGGAAGGTACGCGATCGTTTTGACCATGGAGTCGCCGAAAATTACGAAAGAAGAGTGGGACGGATTCATGGGTAAGTTTTCCAAGTTTTTCGGCCCGAACGTGGACGCGGTAGCCTTGGAGAAGAGCGAAGGCGTGGCGGAGATCATCTTGATTTCCAACGGCGGCGACGATTTGGGCGGCCCGGGTGACGATATGGAAGTCTTGCCGCCGCTCATGCCAGGTTTGCCGGCGAGGTACCAAAAGAGAGGCACGGCGTAATTATATCGCATCGTACGACAAAAGAGACGACGACGACGAAAGCATTCTTCGCGTGCGTGCTTCACTTGAAAAAGATTCATCATTGCATTTCGCTTTTAGACTAAAAGTATATAATATTTCTAAAAAGTTAGTATACGTACATTTATTGGACGAGTACTGCCGGTACCGGTAGATGCGTATAATACAAAGATTCTTATAAAGCTTTACCGCTCACTAAATCGTACGTTTGCTCGCTCGGTCGCACGCTATCTTCCGTGAACTTGTTACTTCTATACGCCGCACTCACCGGACTCCAGGCTAAACCTTCCCTGCCGTTCGGTTTACACCGCGCTCTAAACCGTAACTCCATGGAAATTCTACCTTTCGCGGCTTCCGAGCGCGCCTCCATGGGATTTTTCGACCCCTCGATCAAACTCTTCTTCGCGTCAGAATCCCACTTCCCGGACCCGTGCCAACAATCAAACGAATCAAACGCGACGAATGGTCCAGTCACCCACTCGTGCTCGTCGTCTGCGATGAGCTCTGGGCTCCCTCGTGCTAAATAATTCGGATCGGTCGCGTCGCCGAAATCTTTGCCTTTCTTGGTCGAAAACATATTCATAACAATCGGCGCCGCCGCCATCGGGTTCGATTTGATCTGCTCAAACGCCGACGGCGGTTTAATTTCGTTCCCATTTTCGTCTAAATTATCTTTCTCCGTTCGAATGTCGTATTTCCACTCCTTTGAGCCACCATCTTTCGGCAACAAGACTAACAATGGATTATCCCAGACTTGTCCGGTTGGATCTTTCGGCGTCCTCGAGATCCAAACGTTATAATACCGGTACGAATACTCCTCGGAATTTTCCATGGCTGTTTCCATCCAGTTCGGGGACTTGTAATCGATCGCATCTGGGTCTCGGTGTAATCTCGGCAACGGATTATATTTACAGTGCGTGAAATCGCCTTTTGGTCTTCTTTGCATAAAATCGATAGCGCGCGTCTTTTGAAACTCTGGTTCGTTTACGAATCCGACGCCGTTTAACACCTCTCCTCCAAACTCCGGCGAACACTCCTCCGGGAAACACTCCTCTAACAAAGCTTTTCCGGCTTCGAACGCTTCTGGCCACAGCGTGTGATGTCCGGCGTTTTTATTCTTCACGCCTATTCTGTCCCAGTCTTTTTCTATGACGTTCAACAATATTTTCAACTTTGGATTTTCGCCGTCGATTAACGAGACGTATTTCGAGCAGTTTCTCGCTATGATTTTCTCCTTCGCCTCGTCGTTTACGAGAACGTCGCAGTCTTTGTTCCCATCTTTATACGGAACGGATAATTTCCTCGCTCTCGTCTCTTTCCCTCTGAGTTCAGTTCTTTGTGTCGTTTTTGTCGTCGCAGCAGCAGCAGCAGCAGAAGAAGAAGAAGAAGAAGATGATGATGGAATAACTTGTTTTCTTCTCACGATGATTTTTCTCGATGATGATGATACGCGTCGTTTTGTGGTGCCTTTCAACAACGAAGGAGAAGGAGAATACGAATACAGTAATCTTGTAGTAGTAGTCGTAGTAATACTACTAGTGGTCAAACTCGTCGTCATCGTCCCACAAAAAGCGCGTGTAATAAAAACGTTTTTTTTTGTATGTGTGTGTGTGTGTTTGGAGGATAAAAGTGTTGTTGTTTTTCCCTCCTTTTGCAAAGAGCAGAACACAGAACTGACGGAAGAAAAAGAAAATTTTCGTTCGTTGGAAAAAAAAAATGAAGAAAAACTGGCACACGCTTTTCTTCATTTGTTCTATTTAACGCTCTTCTTTAAAAGTACCAACAACAACAACGTTTAGAACGTCACACACAAAAACACACAAAAACACACACACACACAGAAGTCGTAGTATAATAAAACAGAAGAAGAGAATGTCCTCCTCTTCCTCTTCAGCCTTCTTAAACTTCCTCTCGTTTACCGCGCAAATTCCTCTCAACGAGGGCGAAGATTTACGCTCCGCAGAAGCCAAAGGATTTACAAAGACAAAGTTAAGTTCGACGGAAGATTTAAAGCCTTCGTTCGACGGCTCGAAATGTTTCGCGTACGCGTTGACAGTACCGAAAGGGACGACGCACGTCGGGGTGATGGCGACATCGTTTAGTGGGCGCGCGCTTAAAATTAACGACGTGAATGGGAACATGTCCGTGGTTGAATTAATATCCGAGGCGAAGAATACGATTAAAGTGACGTTACACAACAACGAAGGGGAGGTGGAAACGTCCTACGAAATTCAAGTGAACGTGTCCGAAGAAGCGGCGAAGGACGGCGAAGTCGTCATGAAGGAGAAAGAGGTGCCGAAAGATACTAAAGCTGTTCACGCGCACTCGCACGACGGCGTGCCGTGCGATAAGGACCACTCGAAAGACGGCGAGCACACGGGTCACGGGCATTCGCATCACGCGCACGGTCACGGGGAAGAAAAGAAAGAGGAACACGGCCACGGACACCACGCGCACTCTCACGACGGCGTGCCGTGCGATAAGGATCACTCGAAAGA
>JACLAB010016043.1_pt1 | contig 15201 bp, 8 predicted proteins | sample 8027921 | NCBI WGS metagenome assembly JACLAB01 (sample SAMN15725117, study PRJNA655200) | protist metagenome | isolation source: fluorescence activated cell sorting (FACS) single amplified genomes of... | place: USA: West Boothbay Harbor, Gulf of Maine | collected 2000-07-19 | reverse complement strand
TGTGTGTGTGCGTTGATAGCTCCGGATGTGCGGTAGGCTAATATATTATATTCGTCGTATTTACGGTTACTACCAGAGCATTTAACCTAACGTAACCTCCAGATTAACGTATGACTTTAACAGGCAAACGGTTAGGCGACGCTTCGGCTTCCATGTATGAGAGCAGTATGGTCTAATAAATTCTCAATTTCTACGGGAGATTTACTCGAACTTTTGGCGGTCTAATTATAATGGCGCACAGAGTAAACAGTCAGACTCTCTTCAAAATACCTTCCATACATATATACTATCATAGATATCATGTATATATGTATATAATAATCATATATATATATTAAAATATTCTATGCAATGTGTAAAATACCTTATATTAAATATATTATTACGAGCGAGTTTCATACAGTATTATTTTAATTTATAATATATACGTACGAACGAACGAAACTTACCTTATTATTATACCATCTGCAAAACTATAGACATGTCTGTGAAAAACTCGAAAAATTTTAGCGGATTTGGGGGAAAATCCGGGCAATGGTCGTCTCTGTTTGTTCAATGAAGATGTCCGAAAAAGTCCGGCGGATATCCGCTTTTCAAAATCCTCGAAAAAAAACTCGGCACGGGTTCAGCCATCAGTTGTGCAAATGGTGATATATTATCTTCAGGATATGATGATAATTAAATTGTATTCTGGATTTCAACCACCTGCGCTGCGCACACTTATTAAGTAATAAAATGAGCCCGAAATAAATATTAATGTGATTATTACGTAATTATCAATCAAGCTGGATGTGTGATATATGTAGTTGATAATAATTTAATGTAAACAATACGAAGGTAATAAATATGGATAATAAAGAGAAACGAACCGTACGTAGCTTACTTGGTGATGATAACGTCGTCTTTGTTAGAGTTGGACAAGCCGGACGAACTCTCTGACCGGCGACCATGTCCCCGAAGGATCATGAAAGATTGCCCGTTCCGGACGGAGCAAACACTGGCTGTCCAGGTGATATTTCTTTCCGCATTATAAATTGCCATATTCCACGACCTGACTTTTTTTTTTAACTTTTACGTACCAGGTTCTGACAACCAGGCTGCCGGGAGTGCTGATGTGTGTTCAGGGTGCCCAAATCAGGCACGTGTGTTTCCTCCGCATTGTAATTACATAATTGCCTACGCTTACTTTTGACTCGATTTATGATTCAATTACAGGCCGCGTGCGCCTCTTCACCCCTTTCTGGCGTCGACATAGATACGGCTGCAATCCGACGACGGTTGGAGAAAGTCAAATACAAAATCCTTATTCTCTCAGGAAAAGGCGGAGTTGGTAAGAGCACTTTTGCTGCACAGCTGGCTTATGGAATGTCTGCTCGAGGCCTGGACGTTGGCCTCCTCGATGTAGATATTTGTGGGCCTTCAGCTCCGCTCATGTTTGGTAAAGAAGGCCACGAGGTTCACAGGTCAAACAGTGGTTGGTCTCCCGTCTATGTCAGTGATAACCTTGCAATAATGTCTGTGGGATTCCTGCTTAATAACTCTGATGACGCAGTTATATGGCGCGGCCCAAGGAAAAGTGGACTGATAAAGCAGTTTCTAAAAGATACTGAATGGGGTCCGATAGACTTTTTGATTGTGGACACGCCGCCCGGGACGTCTGACGAGCACCTGAGCATTGTTCAATATATGAAAGAAACTGGAGTTGACGGGGCACTCATAATAACAACACCACAGGAGGTCGCTATGGCTGACGTGCGCAAGGAGCTTAACTTCTGTTCAAAAGTCGGAATTCCAATTATTGGCGTCGTTGAAAATATGAGCGGTTTGAGTCTACCTCTTGGAAGTGATCTTGTTCGCTTCTCTTCAGGGGCCGACGGATCCAATATGACTCAGGTGGTCCGTCAAGTGCTTGCTGCACATTTAATGAAAAGTGGATCAAGCAGTGCCGCACATGAGAGTCACACTTGTCCGAACCTACATTTCCACGTCGACGTTTTCCCTGCCACTAGGGGTGGAGCCGCCTTCATGTGTGAGCAGACGGGTGCAAATTTTCTTGGTAGAATCCCTCTTGACCCATCAATTGCTTGGGCGAGTGAGCGAGGTCGCTCTCTATTCCATATGCATCCGGAGACGTCACAGACTGCTGCAAAATATGAGGACGCATATTCTCCAACTATGACAGCGGTTAATATGATATTGAATCGGACAATTGAACTGTTGGAAACGGAGAGTTGTATTTCAAAGAGATAATAGGCCGTTCTTCTTCACTGAAAATCGGCGTCCCTGGTCCGTGTACGTGTGCATCACTGTGTTTGCCTGCATTCGTGTCTTAGTTATTATTTGAGATTGAACCTGACTCGCGCTTCTACCATCTGAACTGTGTGCGTGTGCTACCACAAAGATAGGGCTGATACCTGACTCAGTTGAAGTCTTGAGTCTTTAGGGAGCTTCGTTTCAGTTTGAAATTTCTTTCCGCAGCGTTGATCGCATCTTCCGCGAGCATCGAACAATGCAACTTCACAGGAGGCAGTTGAGATGTTTTGCAATTTCGTCATTTTTAATGTCGATAGCCTCGTCCACGTGTCGCCCTTTGACCCACATCGCAGAACCACGTCCAAAGGTTTTGAAACACGAATCCAATATGTTGCCTGGGAATAATTATTATATATCATACCGAAATCTTATCATACAATAATAAAATATACGTGCGTGGGCAATATATTTATATATATCTCCAAAATCCGAGGTTGTATAATCTCAGGATCCTAAAGCCCGACCTGGCTCCCACCCGGCTGGATTTTGTCACAGGGATGAGCTCGGGAAAATCCCCGCTTGAGTGCAACGAAAGCGTGCAGGAGACCGCAGTTGTCTTGCCGGCAACGACAGGCGAAACCGAGGCAATACTGTGCAACAATAGAAGTGGTGTTTTTCGTAAATCGTGGAGGTTGGACGCGCAATCATTTGAGACTCAGAAAAAGACGGAAGCGCAGATCCAAGGCTTGCACAGGCGCCTGCCAAGGCATTTCAACACTGGAGCGAAAGACGGCATTGTGGGTTACTATCGCAGGCAAAACCAACTAGTGGACCAGTTTCAGGAGATCGAACAGTTGATTGGTAGAACTGAGCCGTCGGCAAGTGTTGTTAGCGACTCCGATTGGAATGATAAGGATACCAAATCGAAGCGCAAAGCTTGGAGAGACACTTTTGCACTCAGGATCTCTTTCTATGCCAACGTTTGCCTTCTTATCATAAAAGTTTTTGCTGCATATTCTTCAGGCTCCCTCAGTATTATCGCTTCCGCTCTAGACTCGTTCCTCGACTTGGTCTCGGGCCTCATTCTATGGGCAACAGATCGTTCGATGAAGAAGCAAAATAAATACGTGTACCCGGCAGGAAAAAGCCGCATGCAACCTCTTGGAATAATCGTTTTCTCTTGTATCATGGGCACCTTGGGATTCCAGATTCTAATAGAAGGAGTTCGGCAGCTTATGGGACCCGATCATACGCACCACCTTGAGGATTTATACGCCGTGATCGGTGTCATGGTTTTTGTCATCGCTGTTAAATTTTTCCTTTGGTTGTATTGCCGGCGTTCCAACAGTGTTGTGGTGCAGACTTATGCACAGGACCACAGGAATGATGTAGTAACAAACTCAGTTGGTCTGGTGAGTGCTATGCTAGGCGATCGCATGGTCTTTTGGATCGATCCGTTCGGTGCGATCTTACTCGCTGTTTACATTATCTACAACTGGGCAGAGACGGCAATCGAGCAGATCAAAGCGATGGTCGGGGTTTCAGCTCCACCTGAATTCCTAACGCAGCTTACATATCTTGCCTGGAACCACCATCCTGAGATAATATGCATCGACACGGTGCGCGCATACACGTTCGGGCCTAATTTTTTCGTTGAAGTGGACATCGTTCTTGCGGAAGAAATGAAGCTTAAATGTGCCCATGATATCGGCGAAAGTTTGCAGAACAGAATTGAAGAGATGGAAGATGTTGAGCGAGCATTCGTCCACATCGACTTTGAAACAAGTCACTTTCCGGAGCATGCAGATGGGAGAAGAGCACTGCGAAGGTTAAGGAGTAGATCAGTGCCAGCGCACAGTGGTAACATAGTTTCACTAGCGCACAGTGGTAACATAGCTTCGGACAGTGCACGAGAAGCTTTTGCATCTGCTGGCATCGAAAGGGTCGGGTGAAAACACAGTTTATTTGAAATCATCACGGAACAGTGTCCTCTGACCTCTTCTTCACCGATGGTCTCGACTGTAGATCGTGAGAGGACACTGACGTAGTGTTTATCAAATGTAAGTATTTCAACTCGTCGGCTTTTGCTGCATCAAAACTTACTTTTGCCAGAGTAGGCTTCCTAACAGTGCAACCCTTTTGACGCAGAAGTGCACCAGGTTCCTAGGCTATTGGAATATTGTCACAACTTTTTAGGGATGAGTATGTTGGTTCATCATCTACACCAGAAGCGTGCGCTTACATGTATCCGGCTCAATGCGCGGTGGAAACAAGTGCAGACCCGATGCTTGCATGCACGGCAACGAATGCCTTTCTCGTTTTGCACAAATTGCTTGGCAGCATCTCAGCAAGCCATATATCCTTGATTGATGGCATGAGTGAATAGCGCAGTGCGTTGAGTCAGATTGACGTAAGAGGATGGTAAGTAAATATTAAACTGTAAATGTTTGTGTGCATGGAAGTAAACCATATGGTGACAGTAAGGCATCTTGCCACAGGTGAGCTGGAAGCTAACTGTAGAAATAACACGCCTTCTCAATATTGACACCTCGCTAGATGATCCAGATGATCCCCGAGTAACTAGCGTGCTCTAAGAAGCAGCTTTCGTGGCAATGCCATCTTCTCAGGACGTAAATGTACTTCAGCGTCTGTGCGCTACAAGAGTTTCAAGTTCTGTGTCGTTTCTGTTGCGAAAGCGTATTCCTTCAGGGAAGCTGCTGCAGAAATGTATGCACGTTTGGCTCCATCCACGTCACCATCGCGGCAGGCGCTCCTTAGTATTGACACTTTTTCAATGAAATTTTCAGGCTGCTTCCCAAGCTTCGATCCCGCTGTCTGAAGCTCTTCTACCCAGTTGCCAGAACCAAGTTCCTCTGTTGCAAGAGCAAGATATCCAGATTCGATGAGTCCTCCAGCTTTGCTGAGCTTGAACACAGCCACCTGAATTTTTGACGTTTCAAGATCCTGCTTGAGATCATTCTTTGAGACGTATTTCTTTTCCAATGCCTTCTCTGCTTGAATTCGCTCAGCGCGGCCGGCCTTAGCCTTGGCCAAAAGCCTGTGGAAAGAAAATCGCAGGATGACGACTGGTAAAACAACACAGCTTTCCAGAGGTATAACAGTTTGCGTGCAGTGAGAGACTCAAGGGCAACGAGGACGTACTGCTCATCTTCGTCGTCGTTGGCAGGAATGAGGGCAGACGCTTTCGGCAACGATGCAAGCTGAGCACCGAGCGCTCCGAGCGAAATGGCACAACGTCGCCCAGGCAGTGCCCTCTCCGCGTGAGAGGCAGTCACGTAAACAGAAGGCCTTCGAGTACCTGCGCGAATCACTGTGATGGGAAACTTATTAGCGAGGCGCATTTCGACGCAAATTCGAGCCATGTTGTATCGGACAGGTTCGCAAAAATGGGGCGATGAACGCTTCGTGTGGTAGGGTTCTTATTGTCCAACAAAGAATCAGGAAGAAATCGTAGAAAATCTGGGTGAGACTTACAAGTAAGTGTATCTTATCTAGCTAGGCGCGATTTAATTTTTTTTGTGTCGCTGCGTCTTCGTTTCAAATTTCAAGCTGTGCTACCAATTTTATTTTTTTGGCACCGTGCGGGACCAGTCATCCTTGAGTTAATTCTTCCCATACATATTCTGAAGCGTGCCACGCGCTGACTATCGCGTTTTTTTCATGAGCAAGATGCGCGCTCATGTAGCCGCTGACGCGCGATTAAAAAGCGGTGCGCTGTATCTTTAGGGTCCGCGCCGTGTCTTTAGGGAGTTGGGGTTGGGTCTTCAGAGTTTAGAGTTTAAACAGCCGCGAAGCGGCTCGTCGGCCGCTCCCTTTTGACATCCTGAAGCGCGCCACGCGCTGCCATGCCAAAAAAAAAACCGAAACACAGATCAAATTTCATGATTCCCAAGCGAATTTCTCACCAGGCCGCGACTTTTTTGTACGTCTTATTTACATATATATACGTGCATTTAAATTATTATAATATCTTAATAATTAATCTTAACGTAACGTTGACCAATTCTGAGAGTCGATGAAGAATACTGCCGTAGGAATTTTCTTCATTGACTCGGATCACAATCACGTGATTTCTAACAGATTCCCATACAAAAGTGACATCGCCGCGCACGGGTGGGACAATGCATTTGCCGTTGAGTTTGATTTTTTGCGCAGCTCGAGTGTTTTGATGTGACTTGAAACAAATTCTGACACGTTGCTCATACAAAAAACTTTGAAAACCGACAGCCTCCACTCTTTCGCTTCGCCATGGCCGAACGACAAACCGAAAGAGGACAGCCAAACCTTGGCGGGAGACCTAAGGGTCTTCGTGTCACTTGTTTCAACTTAGATCTACATGACAATGAGCGGCGCTGGAAGTGGAAGCGCAGCAAGCTGCTTGTTTCCTTCAATACTGTAGTATGAGCAACGTAACAGAATATGTTACGTATTTATTAAATAATATAATCTTAATAATAAAAATCTTCTTGGCGAACGAGTGAACTGATTTGTTGGGGTTCGCAGGTGGGTCGGCCGGCCACCGAGGACGTGGTTAATTAGTTAATCACATGAATAACCATCTTTACTACAATTAACAGCCGACGTATGAGCAAACACTCGTCACCATTGTAAGAAGCGATCGTGATTCCTGGTTGACGATACCAGGTCATGTCGTCATTGTACGAAGCGAATAGACCGTGATCCTTGATTAACGATACCAGGTCATATGAATATTAAAAGGTCATATATATGTGACATTTTTGCAAGTGGTGTCTCCTGTAGAATCGGCTATTATGCCGAATATATATCTTTATTTGTTCGTGTAATAACACTTAAGATCTTATTAATATTACTCTGGAAGACCTCGAAAAACCGTCTACATCAGCGAAAGCTGTCAAGGACATCGTTCGTGACATCTCTGCACCATGTCTCTGCGCAGGCTTGTTACAATCAAATGGGAGCGCGCGTCCTCCAGATCATCGCGACACATAAGTCCAGGAGTCGGACCCCAGGTCCGCACGCTCACCGATGAAGGCAAGTTTTCCGACCTTTCTCATTCTTTGCAGCAATGTTACCCTGTCTTGTCGGGGTGTTTCCAACGGTTTGCATCGGATGTTTCTCATCCTGGCCCCACTTTTCCCTGCAGTCCGAAGGATGGCGCTCGACCTTGTCTCCCCAGCAGAGGAATCGTATAGTTTGAACAAGGTTAGCTTGGGGAAAACTATTGCAAGGGCAGAGGTTGAGGCAGAGACGACAAAAGGAGAGGAGCTGGAACGAATGTCGACCTCGCGGCTTTACTATCCAGGGCAGTCCTATGAGGCAGATGACATCGCTCCATCAGTTGGCATTGACAAGCGTTCATTGACGCGCCAGTCTCGTCGCGCGCCCTTACATGGCAGTCGCGTAGATAAGCTCTTGTCGGATTCGCTGGATTTTCGCAATGCTGGACTGCTGAAACGGTTTGTTTCAGACTCAGGAAAACTCCTCGCGAAGCGAAAATCTAGGCTCGCTGTGAAGGTACATCGCAAAGCGGTCAAGCACGTGAAGACCTCTCGGGTTATGGGTATTGTTCCCATCTTGGGGCGCTTTCAAGAACTCACGAAGCGAAGAAAATGAGAACAGATGCCGCGCGGAGTTTCTTTTGGGTGTCGGCAGAGCTATAGATCAGCGCGAAAGCTATAGATCAGCGCGGTACATGAAAAACGTGCACACCTGTGTGTGTCGACATACTACTGCACCGTGCGTAAAAAAATCTATGCGTGTACTCATGGTGTATGGATGAGAAAAGCCTTGCTTCGTCTCAGCTTGAAGCTTCAAGCCCGTCTCAAGAACAAACAGTGAGAGGAGAACAAGTAGTGCCCTCCAATTATAACCTAGTTGCTAGTTGCTAGTGGTTGATGCTGGACGTGCAGGCAACGATCAAATGCTCGTAACTGACCTTGTCTCACTTAGTTGGCCTCGAGATGAAAAGGTGATCCAAGGAACTGGCCATGTAGCGCCGAATAATGTTGACCTCCAAGGAAGCCAAGTTACTCAATTTTACACCCTGCCATGAAGTTTGTCAGCGGCTTTGCGGTTTTGAAAACATAAGTTGCGCGACCTTCAGGGCGTGGACATCTAGTAATCCTCGCAGGCCAGACTGCATTTTACTGTGCCTCACCGCTCGAACGTTTTCCTGGCACAAAAATAATTAATTGGCGAACATCGGATTCAAGACACTAGTTGTCACCGTCAAATCATAAATCAAGCTCCAATCCTCCATGTCTTCACGCGCATATTTGCATAGATCTGTTGCAACCTCAACGTAGTGGAAAGGCAACGCCTATTCGAGCAAAGATTTTGAAATCGGCTTCTACTATAACCATCATGACTCGCACCTGAAATACATCATCAGTTCGTTCTGATTCTAATACTGTGCGGAGTGATGAAATAGACAACCATTTTGGTGCGACTATGATACATCTGCCCTGTTTTTTTAAGATTGAAGCTAGCCATAGCGGAACGCTTACTTGAATTTGCGGACGAAAAGGCCCGTACTTGCGCAAGGGGCAAAACAAGAAGGGTTGTTGCTGATGACATTCATTACAAAAAGAGTTCACTTCCTCCTGAACTCACCGTCCCACCGAGGAGGTGCACCTACGCAGGGGGCGCATTGCGTATCAGGTAAAAACACTTCAAAACAACTGTAAACAAGCATCACTACCTTTGGCAAAGCAAACGATGGCAGTATGTGCACTTCCTGATCTTCTCCACCAAAGTGGACTTCCTTCGATTTAAAATTCCTGGTATGAGCTCTGACACATTCGACTAGTTACCACATACCTCATGACTGTAGACTTCGAGAGAGGCTGTCATGTTCAGTGGCATCAGTGTGTGCTGAAAAATGACACGTAGTTGGTTTGAAAACCGCACGTTGCCTTGCCTGTCCAAGGAGCTTTTTTGCGGAGTTTCTTGGAAACAGAACGATTTTCACGATCGAGCGAGCGAGCGCGATCCAGGAATTCTTGATTGATTGCTTGGGTCTTTTTTTTCATACACCATATTTATTTTAACTCGAATCATGTCGAAATATATCTCGAAGTATCATATCATATTATATCTATATTATTAAGTGGCAGATTCGAGGAAGAGTTTCCCATTTTTCCTGTAATTCAAGGCCTGGGCCCTATGGCCTGTTGGTCTCAGGAGAAGGCGTAAATCGACGAATTAGAATTTTCTGATTCGATGGGTGGGAGAATTGGGTCGGAGGCTCAGATTTTTCTGAAATGTATTTCCACTTCTTTTCGATCAGAAACGATCCAGCCACCAGCAGACATCTTACTATTCTACAGTCGTTTTTATATTCAATTCCCCCGCCGTGAGCGACAATAAAATAAAACTGACAGGTAATCATACATACATTTACTGAATTTAATATCGTTTATCAAAATAAAGAAGCTTGTAGTTTTAATGAAAATATCATATATGAAGGTAACATTTATTTGATCATAACAAAATCGAGTGACATTATTTTCCGGCTTTCCCGTCTTCTTCACAAATTGAACTGAAACTGCTGTTCTTTAGACCCACCCCCGAACGTTTGCAGCCTTCATGTTTACCGAAGCTACACACGTCGATGGTGCAGAGGAGGTGCTTCGTGCATTTCTCGCCTTCCTAAACTCGTACAGTTCTGATGTTAGTGAAAATTCGATCGACACGGGCAGTTCGATCTACCTCGATTATATCCAACAGTTGAAAGTTTTGCGTGAATGTGATGGGACCACTTTGTATGTCAATTTCCAGCACCTCGTCCGGTGCGTCAAAGGACATTCAAGCGCAGCTGACCGTTTTAATCCTTTGACTTTCCTCTATTCCTCACTTTGACTTCAGGTTTGATAGCTCACTTGCTCACGAGGCAGTGGAGGCAAACTTTTATAGGTATCAGCCAACTCTGCGTCAGGCAGTTCAAATGTTTGTTCGTGAGCATCAACCTCAGATGGTAAGTTGGGAAAGTGGCCAGGAGAAAGAGTTCTGGGTCGCTTTCGTCAATTTGCCAAGTGTGCTTCGACTTCGCGAATTGAAAGCTGAGATTATTGGGCAGCTGTGCTCATTCAGCGGGACCGTGACTCGCACTTCTGACGTCAGACCCGAGTTGCTACTTGGCAGTTTTGAGTGTATTGAATGTGGAACCTTATGCCAAGATGTCGAACAGCAGTGTCAATACACAACACCCGCTACCTGTTTAAATGCGACGTGTGCTAATCGTTTAAAATGGGCTTTATCGCGTGAAGGCTGCAAGTTTGTCGACTGGCAGCGTGTCCGGGTTCAAGAAAATTCTGAGGAAGTTCCAGCTGGATCTTTACCAAGATCTATGGAAGTGATCCTGCGCAATGAAGCTGTCGAGCAGGCTCGTGCAGGGGACAAAGTCATTTTCACCGGATCACTACTAGTCACGCCTGATGGTGCCCCTGCAAACATGGCAGGAGATCGTACTGAGCTTGGAAACACTGCAGCTAGCTCCACTCAAAGTGAAGGTTTAGGTGGCTTGCGTCGCATGGGTGTGCGCGAGCTTTATTACCGAATGGTATTTATTGCTCATTCTGTTGCTGTTAACACGACGGGCAACCTGAAGCCTGACGGCAACGATCGAAATGTGGCCGATAATACTGATTTGAAAGTACACGAAGCAACTGACGCCGTCCAGAGCCTTACATCAGAAGAAAGAAGGGACATAGCTTTGATGGCAAAGGATCCTTCTATTTATGAGAAATTTGTATCGTCCATTGCACCTGCAGTGCATGGGCACACTGATATCAAGCGTGCCATGGCGCTGATGCTTTTCGGAGGCGTGCATAAGGAAACGAGTGATGGTATCAATCTTCGGGGTGACATCAACGTATTAATTGTTGGTGACCCTTCTTGTGCTAAGTCCCAGTTCCTCAAATATGTATCTGCCTTTCTACCACGGGCCGTATACACTTCCGGAAAATCATCGTCAGCAGCTGGATTGACGGCCACTGTTGGAAAAGATGTCGAAACTGGGGAATACTGTATTGAAGCCGGTGCGCTAATGTTAGCAGATAACGGAATATGTTGCATAGACGAGTTTGACAAAATGGATGGTAAAGACCAGGTCGCTATCCACGAGGCCATGGAGCAGCAGACTATCTCTCTTGCTAAAGCTGGCATTAATGCCACGCTGAACGCACGGACCTCTATACTCGCCGCTGCTAATCCAAATGGTGGGCGATATGATCGGAGCAAAAAACTCAAGCACAATTTGAGTCTTCCACCTGCCATCTTATCACGTTTTGACCTTGTTCATGTCATGATTGATGAACCTGACGAATTTATAGATTACAACCTTGCACGTCACATTATCGAGCTGCATAGGCAAAAATCAGAAGTGAGCAATGCACACTTTACGCTAGAACAGCTCCAGCGCTACATTCGTTATGCGAGAACTTTGCGCCCTAAGCTGACCTCTGAAGCACAAAAAGAGGTTATAGGTGCATACGTGAAGCTAAGACGTGGGGATAGTCAGCCCGGATCACAGACGGCATATCGTATAACAGTTCGACAGCTTGAGGCACTTGTGCGCTTGTCTGAAGCATTGGCTCGTCTTCACTGCCGAACCGACATACAGCCAAAACACGTGAGAGAGGCTTGTCGGTTATTATCTGATTCAATTATCGCCGTTGAGGCAAGGGATCTTGACCTTAATGAACCCGATGCAGTCTTCGAAGAAACTAATGAACACAATCTTGGGCCGATATTGCCACCTGTCCATACACATAACCTCGTTGTTCCAGAAGGCCACGCATCTATGGTCTCACTCTTGTCATCTGAAAATTTGAATACCAGCGGCTACAAGGTCACAAAACAATTAAAAGTTTCTTTCCAGAAATTTCAGATGGTCCGAAACATGCTTATAAAGCGAATTTTAAATTCTGATTCAAAGTTAGAAAGGGGAAATGATTGTCAAGTTGATGGAAGGGGCAATCCTGAAGTGGACACAGGTATTTCTCAAATAGAACTTACAAATTGGTATCTCAGCGAGATCGCGAAGACCGAAGAAGTGAAGGACACTAATCAATTAGTTACAGAGCTGAAGCTTGTACGCTCAATCATCGGACATCTGATACATAAAGATTGTACCCTTGTTGTGATTCAGGATGTTGAGCCGGCGGAAGGAAATACGGTGGATATTCGTGTCTTTGATCGCAAGAATGCAAGTGAAGTAGCCAGTAAGAACAGGAAACTTCACTCAGTTGAAACTCGAGTTTTGGCAGTGAATCCTAATTTTCCTTTAGAAAATTGATAAGAAAATTGATACCGCATCATCCAATCTCCGAGAGCCAATACTTTTGGTTCTCTGCTCACAACATCGCACGACGTACAGACCGAAATTCGATCTTGCAAGTTATTAATGCAGCTTCGATTCGTGCAAATATCGATTTCTTATTGGGACTTTTGATCATCCGGTTCGATCGTGCATTTCGCCATGAAAACAACCTGATGAATGTTAAAGAACAACTTTGCTCAAAAACCATTATTCTTTAGCAGATCCATTGGTCAGTACTTTTGAGGCTTGATTGCAGCAGTGGCTTGGAGTTCACAACTGTTGTCTAAACTACCTTTGCCGCCGACCTTCATGCGACACTCACCTACCACATTTATAAGTTCGCTTGGAAACGACGTGCGCACATGACGCATGAAATCGATAGCTGATTGAACAGGGGTTAGTCTAATTTTGCCTGTCTTCTTATCATGTAGCGTTCCCCAGGTATTCCCTGCCCAAAAGGCAAGTGACTAAAGGTGCCCAGCGATCTTGCCCCCCTCATCTTCGAAAACTGTCGTCCAGGACATGTGTTTTCCAAGCAACCCGCGCTCTTTATCTCTGAGTCCGGGAAATTGAGATGGTTATTTTGCGTTACATGATTATGAAAGGAGAAAAATATGTTCAAGTGACACAATATGGTTCAAGTACGGCCCATTTTGCTACTGTATTTCGCTGGATCACAGTCCGCGCAACTTTGTAAAGGAATAACTCAGTCTTTAGGGGAGACCAAATGCTGACTATTCAGAATGAGTGCACGCAGCTTTCCGACATCCTCAATGTAAGGCACGAGTTCGGTTGTCGATGACCCAATCTAGCTACTAGCTCGGTGGCTGTTCAGAAACTGCCCACCGCGAGCAGTCGAAAGCCAGTCCAAGACATCGTCCTTTCCGCAATCTAGCATGCGCTGCAAACTTCCTTCGTCCGCCGGATAGAACGTATTTGCCCTTGTCAGTGGCTGTGAAGGTAAAAGATCAACACACCACGACAAAATATCATCTGCATCGAGACCAACGCGCACAGCATTGTCAGATATTGCTGGAAGATTGTTGGTTGCACCCCCATCAATGCACATGTTGCCCTGGTAAAAGCATACGCCCGGGTGAGTCCATGTGGGTATGAATTGTGATGCAATCACTGCATCGATGAGATCTTCCCGAGATATGAATTCACTTCGCAAAACATTGTGTGGGAATGGCAACAGCAAAGAAATTGAGATAAACAGCCGTCCCTTGACTAGTAAATGCGCGTCTTCTGGTAGCAATGAATGCAAGAGGTAGCGGCAGAACTGTCCAACTTGTGAGAAGTGCCAAACAAAGTGGCGCCGATACCCATCAGCGATAGCTGGAATGTGAGCCCATATGTCCGCAGGATGAATTCCACAGGCAGCAACAGCTGCGACAAGAGCACCTATGCTCGCACCGGAGAAATACATCTGTCGGAGACCCAGCGCGCCAACGCTGTCGTATAAACCCCAGTACACGCCAAGATGATACCATGTTCGAAACCCTCCTCCGCACAGCTCCAATCCAACTTTTCGTGGCATTCTGGATGGATCAAGAATCGGTTTCCATAGAGGCTGCCGAGATACTTCCCAGAAAGCTAACCACAGCCCGAGCCAGCAACCGAATAGAATATTTGCCGGAAGCCCGAAGAGCATCCGAACTGTGACAATGGTAACGTTTTGCCTTCGGGGTCGTTTCAATGGGTTTCGCTTCGGAAAAGTGAGCGCATGCAGCGTGAGGATAAAGACATAGAGCGCAAAGCACGATTGGAACAGCTCGCCCCGCGTGAAAACCATCTTGAGGACGATTCGGGTAACTAACTATGGGACAACGATGTTACGGCTAGGTACAAAACCAATAAGTAGACGGTGTTCTCAGCAGGATATTGACTGCATGTGCCTTGCTTCGTCCAACAAAATACTCTACATAAACACTTATTACGTAAGTTTCGAAGGTAGGAACGAAACAGCAAGCAACCTATCAATAAGCAACCAAGCAACCAATCAATAAGGAGACATGAGGTCCAAATAAGGACGCTTATGACAATGTGGAATAAAGATGATCAGTTTGGAAATTTCTGGCTTGAAAGGCATTTTGATCGCGAAAAAGATTCTGAAAAATATCTGAAGATTTCGCTTTCAACCGATCGCTTTGAAAAATGCGGCTTAGAAGGAAGGTTGATCGAGAATGCCTTATTCCTTATTTACGCTGACCCATAAACCGTGACGGTAATCTGAACAGGGGATATATAAATGCAAAATTCTCTTACGTAATTAAAGCGGCCGCGATGATCCTGTTCATCATGGTCCTATCAAGCATCTGAATCTCACTTTCAAGTCCACGATCAAGACCATCATGTCATCCTCGATCAAATCCTTATCGTTTCCAGCGCCGCGAGCCGAAGAGAGCGGTTTGATAGGAGATCTATCCTATCAAATCTAAGTTACCTATCAACCAAGAGACCACAAGTAAGTTACCATAGAGACACATATGTGATATATGAATATCATTATTATTATATTATTCGGCATATAGCCGTAAATTACATTATTAAATTACACGACTCAATGTCAACAACACATTGAAAAATGTCCGGTTCACCTGGTGTCGTTAATCAAACACCAC
>JACLAB010013081.1_pt1 | contig 15203 bp, 9 predicted proteins | sample 8027921 | NCBI WGS metagenome assembly JACLAB01 (sample SAMN15725117, study PRJNA655200) | protist metagenome | isolation source: fluorescence activated cell sorting (FACS) single amplified genomes of... | place: USA: West Boothbay Harbor, Gulf of Maine | collected 2000-07-19 | reverse complement strand
GGCACGTGCCGAAACCGCGTGGCGGCTGCGCGAAAGCGGCGCGCTCGGTTTTCGGTGGGTGGCGGCGGAAAAAACACACGAAATCGCGTTGTTCGGCGTTTCGCCCGCCGCCCACCCGTGAGCGCGGCACTCCCCACCGCGCGCGCGCGAGTCGTCAACAGGCAGACACGTGCTATGGGTAAGAAAGCGAGCGGGGCGAAGTCCCCCGGCGGCGGCGCCGGCGCGAGCGGCACCATCAGCAAGAAGCCCAGCGGCCACTCCATGTCCACCGTCGGCCGCGGCAAAGGCTCGCAGAGCGTGCGCTCCGCCGCGACCGTGCGCCGCCTGATGATGTACAAGCAGAAACCGGTGCGGGACAAGAAGGGCAAGGTGCTGAAGCAGGATTTGCAGAGTAAGGAGCTTCCGAGCACGCGCATCGTCCCCGACCGGCGCTGGTTCGGGAACACGCGCGTCATCGGCCAGAAGGCGCTCGACGAGTTTCGCGAGGACATGGCGAACAAGAGCAAAGACGGGTACACGGTGCTCATCAAGCAGAAGAAGCTCCCTTTGAGCTTACTGGCGGACCCGGAGAAAGGCCGCGCGCGCCGAGTCAACTTGCTGGGAAACTCACCGTTCAACGAGACGTTCAGCGCGGGGCGAAGGCAGAAACGGCCGAAGCTGGCGACGGATGACCTGGCGGCGCTCGCCGCGCGCGCCGCGGCGTCTGGCGAGGCGTACGCCGACGGCATCGACGCCGGCGTTTTGGCGGATCGCGACCTGGTGGTGAGCACGGACGGCGCGCTGGACGCGGCGCGCGGGTCGCTCTTCGAGAAGGGCCAGAGCAAGCGCATCTGGGGCGAGCTGTACAAGGTGGTGGACTCCTCGGACGTCATCGTGCAGGTGCTGGACGCGCGCGACCCGCTGGGCACGCGGTGCCGGCACCTGGAGCACCATCTCAAGAAGGACGCCATGAAGCGGCACAAGCACGTCATTCTGCTTCTGAACAAGGTTGACTTGGTGCCGGCGTGGGTCACGAAGCGGTGGCTGCACGCGCTGTCGCGCGAGTACCCCACGCTGGCGTTCCACGCGTCCGTCACGAACCCCTTCGGCAAAGGCGCGCTGCTCTCGCTGCTGCGGCAGTTTTCGCGCCTGCGCGCGGATAAGCAGAACGTCTCGGTCGGGTTCATCGGCTACCCCAACGTGGGCAAGAGCAGCGTGATCAACGCGCTGCGCACGAAGAAGGTGTGCGTCACCGCGCCCATTCCCGGCGAAACCAAGGTGTGGCAGTACGTCAACCTCACCAAGCGCATCTTCCTCATCGACTGCCCCGGGGTGGTGTACCACGACACCAACGACTCGGACACCGACGCCGTGCTCAAGGGCGTGGTGCGCGTCTCGCTGCTGGAGGATGCCTGGGAGCACATCCCGGACGTCGTCGCGCGCGTGAAGCCCGACTATCTGCGGCGCGCGTACAAGGTGCAGAGCTGGGAGAGCCCCGAGGACTTCCTGCAGCAGGTGGCGCGCCTGACCGGCCGCCTGCTGAAGGGGGGCGAGCCGGACCTGAACACGGCGGCGAAGATGGTGCTGTACGACTGGCAAAGAGGGCGCATCCCGTTTTTCGCGCCGCCGCCGCAGCTCCCGGAACACATGCGCGGGCCGGCGGCGATCAAGCACAACCTGCCCGAGGACGCCGCGGACGCCGAGATGCGCGCCGCGGACGCGTTCGTGGAGCGGGCCAACGAGGCTGTCAACAGGCAGGTCGGCCGGCGCATGCCCGCGGCGCACGGCATGTTCGACGAGGAGGACCAGCGAGGCGACGGCGAGGAGGATGATTTCGAAAACGAGGACGACGAGGACGGGGAGGATGGCGAGGATGGCGACGGGTCCGAAGACGAAGAGCGGGACGAGGAGACGAACGCAGTGACGAACAGTGACGAAGAGCGGGACGAAGAGGAGGACGGGTCCGAAGACGACAGTGACGAAGAGCGGGGGGACGAAGACGACGAAGCCGCCGCTCTCTCCGGCTCGGAGGACGTGCCTCTTTCGGACGACGAGGACGGCGGGCTGGATGACGCCGCGCTCGCCAAGTTTGCCAGCGACGAAGAGGAGGATAATTTCGAAAACGGCGACAAGAGCGGCGACAGCGGCGACGAGAGCGACGGGTACGGCGACGGCGGTCTGACCTGGGACGCCGTGCTGGCGGACGTGCGCGGCGACGCGAAGGGCGACGCGAAGGGCGTCTCGAAAAACGCCAAGGAGGGGGGGCGGAAGAGAGACGCCGCGCGACTGAGCGCGTTTCGACACGACGCGGCGCGCGCCAAAAACAAAGGGGGCAAAAAAGCGCCGCGCGGGACGGTTTCCTTCATGCCCAAGGACGCCAAGGCGGGCGGGCGCGACCGGAGCCGCGGCGCGGCGCGCAACCGCATGGCGGAGAAGAAAGCCAAGAGGCAGGTGGAGGTGTGATGATGAGACGCGATGAGACGTTTTTTTTTTAGTGAAATGAAAAACGTGGATTTCCTTTCTGATGACTTTCTTTCTGAAGAACTCTTTGCCGTCACGTCATCCATCATCAACCCACCTCCCAGAATCAGCGCATGTTGGTCTGGCTCTCCGCGGCGTCCCCCACGAGCGGGAGCTTCACGGTTTTCCCCAGCGCGCTCGCGCCCACCCCGACGACGCTGCTCAGGTACACGTACAGGAACACGGTGTTGTACATGAGCACCTGGACCTCCAGCCCGGGGCCGCCGGTGAGCAGCGCGTCGTCGCCGCCCATGCCCGCGGCGAGCCTGGCGAGGACGTCCGGCACGATCAGCAGGATGTCCAGCAGCACAGCCTGCTGCGCGTTGTACCGCGTGAAGTACTTCATGTTCTGGTTCTGCACCACGCCGAGGTACAGGCCGAAGAACACCGCGATCTGCAGGAACCCCAGCCCGTACCACACGTCGATGGCGGGCTTGAGAGGGAGCAGAGCCAAGCCGAAGAGCGGAAACTGCATCAACAGAAACTTGGAGTACTTCAGCCCGTCGAGCAGGGGAAGCAAGTACGAGAGCGCCGCGATGGCGCGTTCGGCGCCGCCGACGCTGTCCTCATCGCTCGAATTCGCGCTCGCGGCGCGCGTGACGATAACGGGTTCCTTCTTGCCCTCGTTCGCGGCGCGCGCGGCGCGCGCGCGCTCCGCTTCCTCCCGCGCATCTCGCAACTCCTTCTCCACCTTCTCCTCCTCGGCTCTCCGCGCCCGGAGCTCCTCCTCGGGGTCGATGCCCAGGATGGAGCTCAGGCTGTCCAGCACGTCCTTGCTGTCTTTGGTCTTCTCGTCGCCGTCCACCGCGCGCGCGGCGACGCCGCGGCGGCTCGCGAAGCCCCCGACGCGGATCGCGTCGCGTCGGACGGCACGTGGCACGACGGTCGCTTTGGCGGACGCGCCCGCGCGGACGGCGACGCCGCGCGTCAGCCCGCGAGCGAGGGACGCGGGCGCGGAGAAGGCGATGGTCGCCATGACGTTAAGTTCGCGTTCGCGCGATGTGCGTTTCGCGCCCTGCTGTGAAGCGCGGACGGTTGTGCGTCGACAGCGCGTCGTCGACGCGTGAAACGCGACACTCCGAACGTCGTTTGCCAACGTGGCGCGCTCTGCAAGCTCCCGAGTGAAGGGCGTTTCGACGAAAGCGCGCTCTGACGAGTCGTGACTCGTGATCGAGTGAGAAAACTAAAAAATCGGTGGACCTCCGCCTGAAACGCGGACCGCGCAAACGAAATCAGATTTCGTCCGGCGACGCTGGCGGACCGAAAGAAAGAAGGAAGGTGTACTTGTGGCGAATTACCGCGCGCTTCGAATCTCACGCGCGCGTGGCGCCGGCTTGTCTTCGGCGAGTCGAACCCGCTGGCGTTTCGCGTCGTCCGAGGCGCAGTCGCGGCGGCGGACCGCGGGGCGGGGCCCACCGCCGCGATGCTCGTCGCCACGGGCGTGAAGGTGTTGATAGGCACGTTGTTCTGGGAGTTCCAGTTCCAGATCGTTCGCGCGATCTTCAGCGGTCTGCCGAGCAAGACGGAGAAGGAGCGCGCATTCAAGAGGTGCGCGCCCTCGTACATCGTGAGCTACGTGCACGCGTTCTTCCTGACGTGGGCGGGGTGGCGGATCGTCACGCGCTTAGAGCGCGCGGACCTCGCGGCGCGGGCGTTCCTGTACGACAGCGCGCAGACCGACCCCGACTTCGTGTTTTTCGTCGAGCTCACCACTTTGGTGTTCTTCACGTACGTGCTGTACGACATGTTCCACCTGATCATCGAGTTCCCCGACCTCGGCGGGTACGACATGGCCGCGCACCACGTCGGGTTTCTGATCGCCGCGATGGGCGCGTACACCTACGGCGCGTACCCGCTCGTGCTCGGGTGGCTGTGCACGTGCGAGACGTCGACCCCCGTGCTCAGCGCGCGCTGGTTCGTGCGCCAGATGAAGGACATCGATTACGCGCAGCCGCTCGTGGACGCGTTCGCGAAGGCGATCGGCATGAAATCGCGCGGGTTGGTCGCCGCGAACAGAATCGAGTACTACATCGCGATCGTGTTCCTGTTCGTCTTCGTGCTCGTGCGCAACCTGGGGTACGGGTGGGCGATGGCGGGTTTGTTCAGAGTCGCGCTCGCGGGCGACGCGCTGGAGGTGCACTCCGCCGTGCCCGCGCTGGCGAGGCACGGCTTGTGCTTCCTCACCGTCTGCGGCTTCTGCCTGAACCTGACGTGGACGCACAAGATCATTTCCATGGCGTTCTCGGAGAAGCGCAGGAAGTGGCTGCGGAAGGATGCCGAGCAGTGACACGAGTAGTACGCGGAGAGCCGTCGGTCGGAGAGGAACGAAAGGAACACGCACGAAAAACGAAAAACGCGTCTCGTCGCGCGCGTCGTCATCACACGCAATCATCGTCTCTTCACCTCCCGAACGGCGAGCCCCTTCGTTGCCACGGGAACCCGCCGCCGCCGCCGCCGCCGCCGCCGCCGCCGCCCTGCGCTTCGTCGAGCCCGCCGTTGGAGTTCACCGCCCGCGCGTCGGCGACGGAGGACGCGGAGGCGAACCCGGTGGCGATGATCGTGACCTGGATCTCGCCGTTGTACTTCTCGTCCACCACCGAGCCGAAGATGACGTTCGCGTCCGGGTCCGCGAGGCTGGTCACAACCTCGGAGACCGCGTTGATTTCCTGCAGGGTCAAATCCGTGCCGCCGGTGATGTTGAACACGATCCCGGTCGCGCGGTCGATGCTCTGCTCGATGAGCGGCGCGGAGATGGCCGCCATCGCGGCTTCCTCGGCGCGGTTCGAACCTCGCGCGACGCCCACGCCGAGCATCGCCGTGCCGCTGTCCTTCATCACCGCGCGCACGTCCGCGAAGTCGATGTTCACCAGGCCGGAGATGGTGATGATGTCGGAGATGCCCTGGACGCCCTGCCGTAACACGTCGTCCGCCAAAAGAAACGCCTCCTGTAACGGCGCGTCGTCCTCCACGACGTCCAGCAGGCGGTCGTTGGGGATGACGATCAGGGTGTCGACGTTCTGTCGCAAGAGCGCGACCGCCTCCATCGCGGACGCCTGTCTTCTCCGGCCCTCGAACGTGAACGGAAGGGTCACCACGCCGACGGTCAAGTTGCCAGCCTCCTTCGAGAGCTTCGCGACGACCGGCGCGGACCCCGAGCCCGTCCCGCCGCCCATGCCGGCGGTGACAAAAACCAGATCGGCGCCCTGCACGGCTTGCGAGATGGCTTCGCGCGACTCCTTCGCCGCCGTCTCACCGAGCTCGGCGTTGCCCCCCGTGCCCAGCCCGCGCGTGGCGTTCTTGCCGATCTGCAAACGGTTGTCCGCCTGGCTCTGCACCAGCGCCTGCGCGTCGGTGTTGAGCGACCAGAACTCCACGCCCCTCAGGCCGGAGTTCACCATCCGGTTCACCGCGTTGCCGCCACCTCCGCCGCAGCCGATCACCTTGATCTTCGCATCGTTCGCGGCCATCGCCACGGTCGACGGCGAGGCGCGCGAGCGCGCACGCGCGGTACCGCGCGTGCGCGGCTTACCCAACGCAGCAACGCGGCCGCGCGACACCGCGCCGCGCGACGAGAGCGCCGAGGGGGTCACCGCGGGGGCGAAAGACGCCGGGGATGCCGACATCACGATTCTCGTGTGTCGGGATGCTCAAACTCGGAAGACGCGAGCGGGGACCGCGCGACGACCGACGGAGGTCTACTCGGCGGACGTTCGTGTGGCGCGAGCGCTCGCGGTCTCTCACTCAGGGGTCGCGAACGAACGCGGGTGCCTGTGCGCGTGCTGACGAGCGGTGTGGTATGCGGCGATCGGAGAATCGGACGGCGGTTGTAATCGCCGGACGCGACGCGTCACGCGTGATGATCTGGCGTTCCGAGACGCCGCGCGGTCAAATTCGCACGAGTGACGACGCTGGGTCTCTGATGTGCCGAGCGCGCGTCCGATTCATCAAGCGCGATTTTACGCTAAAATTTCGGTAATTCGTGCGTTTCACCGCGCCTCGTCCCCGCTTCCCCGCTCGAGCCGCCTGCGCGCGCGCTCCTCTTCCCACCACGCCGCCTCGTACGCCTCTCCGCCCATCTCGACGAGCCTCGAGACGCACCGCGCCGCGGCCCGGAACGTGAAGTTGGTCGCCTGCAGGTCCGCCAGCGCCGCGCCGCCGCGGCCGGTGGCGCTCCACTCCATGTCGCCCACCATCGGCGCCGAGCGGCCGCTGGCGCCTCCGCTCTCGGCGAGCGCGAACGCGCCGCGCGTGCCCTCCAGTCGCACGCGCGCGCGCGTGGAGAAGGAAACGGTCGAGTCGATCGGGTTGAGTCGATCGCTCATACGGTCGTCGCTCATACGGTCGTCGCCGTATGAGCGATCAGTCACGAGTAGTTCCTCCGGCGCGCGCGCCGTCGCCGCGACCAAGAGCGTTTTGTTTTCGTACGCGACGTCCACGAAGTTCACGAACCGACGCAGCGCGTCTTCGTCCTTCTCCGCCGCGAAAGTCGGGACGACCGTGTCGACGCACACGACGTCGTAGCGCGCCAGCAGCGCCGCGTAGTCGGCCACGCCGAGCCGCGCCTCCTGTCCGAACAAATCGCGAAAAGAGAATCGGCACCCGCGGCCGCGCGCCGCCGGGACGCGAAGCCATCGGCCGGCGGCGACGCGTATCGAGACGTCGCGAGTCTCCGTCCCCGTCGTCGCGGCGCGCCACGTCGCGAGAAGAACGTCCATCGCGCCGTCTGACGCGCAGTCAGACTGCGCTTCCGAACGAGAAGACGCACGAGAAGTCTCTCCAGCGACCACGAGCACGGAGCGCGCGCCCGCGGCGACGGACGGCGGCGGCGACGCTCCTTCGTCCGCGAACCGCCGACGTTCGTCGTCTCCTCTCGAGTCCGAATTCGAGTCCTCGCCAAATCCGAATTCTCGCCGTAAAGCCGTAGGAGCTCTTCTCGCCGCCTCGCCGGCGCGGTTGACCCGCCGGTGATCGAGACCTGAAAACTCGGGTTCCGCAACCGTCAACGTCTTCTCGTCCAGCGAGACCACGCGCGTGCGTCGTTCGAGCTCTTTCGCGAACGGCGCGAACGCCGCGCGGTTTATGCCGCCGTCGTACAACGCCTCCGGCGCGGCGTTGCTGGTCGCGACCAACGCGCCGCCGCGCTCGAACACCTTCTCGAAGACGCGCTTGAACACGAGCGCGTCCGCGATGTCGCTCAGCTCCACCTCGTCGAAGCACACCAGGGGAGACTCGGAGACGATCCGCGCCGCGACGAGCGCGAGCGGGTCGCGAGTCGAGTGACCAGTCGAGTGACCCGGATTCAGTGAATGATCGTTCGAGGTTGTTTCGAGGTTGAAAAACGTTCCATCGGGCGCGAAGCGCACGCGCGTCGTCGTGTCGCTCAGCGCGTGGAGCCGCGCGTGCGTCTCCGCCATGAACGCGTGGAAGTGCACGCGCCGGGCGCGCTCCTTGACGCGTCTCGGGAGCGTCGCGAAGAACGCGTCCATGAGCATGGTCTTGCCGCGGCCGACGCCGCCGTGCAGATACACGCCCTGCGAACGAGGCTCCGACGTGGCTCCGTCGTGGCTCCCGAAGACGCCGACGTCGTCCGCGCCGAGACGCCACGGCGCGTGCTCGCGGCCGAGAAGCGCGCCACGCGGCGCCGCCAGGCGCGACCGGAGGTCCTCGAGGCGCTCCAGCGCCTCGACTTGCCTCGCGTCCGCGCGCAACGCCCCCTCGCGAACGCGTCGACGGTACCATCGCAGCGGGCCATCCTCGTCCTCGCCCGACGCCGGAGCGGACCGCCGCGAAGCCTCGCCGACGGGCCTGTCCGGCTCGGCGACCCGCGCACCCGCACCGCGAAGCACCGCGGAGCCGCGCGCCAAGTGCAGCCGCGCGGCGGACGCCAGCCCCGCCAGCCCGGACGCCACGCGTCGCGCCATGGGACCTGTCGCTCGATAGCCGCCCCCAGAACTTTGCTGCCAAATGTGCATTTGTTGGATAGAATCCAAAGGAATAGTGCAGGTTGGAGATCTGAATTGTCACATTTTAATGACTACCTTTACATATGGTAAAAACCACGACCGACTAAAAACGCGCCAACGCTCTTCGCCCTTTTTTCGCCTTTTCGGAGGCAGGGCGGGCACGGCGAGTCACACCTCGTCCGCGCGCGCGTCGGCGAGAAGGCTCGCTCCCAACCCTTCATCGCTCGTGCCTGTCACGTACCCCGACTCGAGCGCACGAGCAGGCGATACCACCGGGGTTCATCGAAGCGTCTCCTCGAGAAGGCGCTCGACGACCGCGGCATCAACCCCGGGTGTGCCTTTTCACCGCCGCGAATCTCACCGCGCGACGTGCCGCGATGGCTCCCGCGCCCTCCGGTCCGTTGACGGACATCGACTCGAAGCAGCTCCAGCTCCAGCGCAGCCGACGCCCTCTGCCGAAGTGCCCGGACGACCAGCTCGGGTTCGGGAAGGTGATCACCGACCACATGCTGAAGGTGCAGTGGAGCGCGGGCAAGGGTTGGGCGGCCCCACAGATCGTCCCCAGCGGCCCGGTGGGCCTCCACCCGTTCGCGCACGTGTTCCACTACGCCATCGAGGCGTACGAGGGCATGAAGGCGTACGTGGACGACGACGGCGAGACGCGTCTGTTCCGTCCGGACATGAACATGCGGCGGTTCAACGACTCCGCCGCGCGGCTGTGTTTGCCCTCGTTCGACGGGACCGAGCTTCTGGAGTGCATCAAAGAACTGCTTCGCGTGGACAAAGAATGGATCCCCGCGCGGCGCGGGTACTCCATGTACTTACGGCCGGTCATCTTCAGCACGACGCCGTGGCTCGGCTTGACGCAGTGCTCGGAGGCGATGATTCTGGTTCTGATGTCCCCGGTCGGGCCGTACTTTAAATCAGGGTTCGTGCCCATCAAGCTCGCCGTGGACGCCAAGTACATCCGCGCGTGGCCCGGCGGAACCGGCGACGTGAAGTACGGCGGGAACTACGGAAGCACGGTTATTTCGCAGCGGGACGCCGCCAGCGGGGGCGCGAGCCAGTCCCTGTACGTGTACGACGTCGATGAGTTCGTCACCGAGGCGGGCACGATGAACATCTTCTTCCTGTGGACGAACGAAGAGGGGGTCAAGGAACTCGTGACCCCCACGCTGGAGGACGGCACCATTCTTCCCGGAGTCACGCGGCGCAGCGTTTTGGATCTCGCGGCGGAGTGGAACGAGTGCGCCGTCGTCGAAAAGCTCCTGCCGTTTCGCGAGGTGGCGGCGGCGTTCGAGCGGGACGAAGTCCACGAGGTGTTCGGCACCGGAACCGCGGCGGTTATCCAGCCCATCGGCTTCATCAAGTACCGGGAAAAGACGTACGAAGTGCCGAAGAGCGCGTTCGAGCCCGGGTCGTTCCAGCTGCGCCTGACCAACGAGCTGTACGGGATCCAGTACGGGAAGATCCCGCACCCCTGGTCCGTCGTCGTGTGATCTGACGAGAGGCGAACGGACGGCGGTGAGCACGACCGAAACGCGAAAACGCGAAAACGCGAAACGTCGACGACCGCGTGAACGGGTCGAAACGCGACCCGAACGACGCGCGTGCGATCGATGACTCTTTATATATGATACGACGCGCGCGCGCGTAGTTGCGCGAACGCCGAAAACAGAAAACGGCGCGGTTCGTACCCTCGCGTCTATCGATCGCGTCATTTTCGATCGCGCTTCTCATTCCTTCTCCCTACGCCTTTTCCTTTTCCGGCGCCTTCCACAGCCGCTTCGCCGTGCGTGTGATCCCCTCGCCCTTGGTGTTGAGCGTGAACAGGCCCGCCAGGGTCAAGCACGTCAGCCCGAGCAGCCCGGCGCGCGCCGCCGGCGCCGCCTTGGTCGGCACGTAGTCCGAAACCACGAAGTTCAGCGCGATGTGCGAGTGCACGGGGAGCGCCACGCCGAGCGCCAGATCGAGAGGGAGCACACCGCCGGGGATCGCCATCGCGGTGGGGACCAAGCCTGCGCGTGTTGGTATTTCATTTTCGTGCGTGTTTTTGAGGTTGCGTCAGTCGTCGCGAACGCGGTTCCATCATGCGTACGACGAACGTTTCCGACGCGGAGGGATCGCGACGCGGGTCGGGGGAAGGGCGGCGGTGATCCGGTGACGACGTACCCGCGAGCGCGATGCCGGAGGCGTGGTAGATCTTCATCATCATCGCGCCGCGGTCGGCTGCGGGGGCGGGGAGAGGAGGGCGGGGGACGGTCAGTCGGGGCGCGGGTGCGACGAAGCGGCATCCTCGGGGAAACACGGCCCGGGGTCAGATTAGCCCCAAGCGGCTGGAGCGCGGCCGAGCCCCGGGCGGGCGGGGCGCGCACGCCGACGCGAGACGCACCGGCGAGAATACCCGCCATCTCGGGTTTCCTTCGCGACTCGGGAAGGGGGTATCGCGACCTGCGACGGGGTGAATGGCGAGCTCAGGGCCGCGCTTGAGATATTTTTTCCGTGGGCATCGCGTCCGAGGACGTTTCGCTTTTTGTGCGTGCGCTTTCAGTGATGTGCTTTATACTCCCGCCGCGCCTCGTCTCGGCGCGGCGGGTTAACACGCCGCATGGACGAGTTTCAGGTTCGACCCGACCCGACCCGACCCGAACGTCGCCGCGTCGCCGTCCGCCATCCCCGCGCTGACCCTCCCCGCCGTCCACCGACTCGACCCGTCCCGTCGCCGCGACATCTCGCGCTCCCTCGAACGCCTCGAAACAGGCCTGGCTCAAGGCGTCCGGATTCTGGTGGGACGAGACCGCGATAGAGCTGGGAAGCGTGTTCCCCGGCCGAAACGCCGACGGTACACCCCACGTGGGCGTGCGCGCGCTCAGGGATCTCGCCGAAGGTGCGCCCGAGGACGGGGCCGCGGACGTCTCCTCCCGCGTCGCGACGCGTCTCGTCGTCGTTTCCGCGATGCGTCTCGTCGTCAACTCTCGTTTTTGATTCACGGAAAACGCACACGACTGACGTCTCGCGCCCGCCGTTCCCTCTCGCGCGCCGTATCGCGCGCAGGCGAGTGCGTCGCGCGCATGCCCGTCTCCCGGTGCCTGACGCGCTCGACGTGCGCGCACGCGGACGCGGTCCGTCGAATACGGGACGACATAGGGGACGACACGCAGTGGCTCGCCGCTCTCGGCGCCGCGCTTCTCCTCGAACGCGCCTCTTTTTCGGCAAACGTCTCGTCAAAAAAAAACGCGTCTTCTCAGACGGAAACGACGATACGTACGCGATACGCGCGTCTCTCCGGGTACGTCGCCACTCTCCCGCGTCGCGAAGCGAACGTCGTCGCGTCGTGGCCTGAGGAGCGGCGGCGGTTCCTCGCCGGGACGGACGTCGAGCGCGCGCTGCGGTGCGAGCGATCCGCGGCGCGCCGCGAATGGGAGGGGTACGTGAAAACGCGCGTCCGCGAGGCTCTCGCGGCGCGGCGCGAAACGAGCGAAAACAAAACGAGCGAAACGCGCGAAGGTAACCTCATTACGTCTTTCCCGACGTTCCGGGATTACCTGGACGCGCGGTCCGTGGTGTCGTCGCGCGCGTTTCTCGTGACGGACGCGGAAGGACCAGGCCTGGTGCCGATCGCGGACCTGTTCAACCACCGGACGGGCGGACACCACGTCGCGATGCGCCTCCTCGACGGCGACGGCGACGGCGACGCGACGCTCGTCGCCGTCGTCTCTTCACGCGTCGAGAAGGGCGCGGAGGTTTTCAACACGTACGGCGCTCTGGGCAACGCGACGTTGCTCAACTCGTACGGGTTCACGCAGGAAAACAACCCCGAAGATACCGTCAGCGTCTCCGTGCCCGATCTGCGCGCGGCGGCGGCGATGCGCGGCGCGCCGGGACCCGTCGTCGCCAAACGCCTCGCCGCGTGCTTCTCGTCGCGACGCGCGCCGTTTCAGGAGCACGCGCTTTTCCCGCTCCGAAAGACGCGCTCGCCGCCGAACGGGGGGAGCCCCCTCCAGCTTCCGACGGCGCTCCTCGTCGCGCTGTGGGCCGTCACGGCGACCGACGAGGCGTTCGCGAGCGCCGAGCGCGAAATCGCCGGCGAAACCGCGGGGCTCGGCGGCTCCGGCGACCCCGCGGAGGAGGCGGAAAGAGACGCCGCCGCCGCGGCGGCGGCGGCGCTCTGGCGCGCCGCCGCCGAGCGCGCGGAGGTCTCGGGGACGATCTTCACGGCTGCGGCGTCGGAGGTGTTCCTGGAGATCCTCGACCGGCGGCGGCGCATGTACGTGGACGTTCCCGAGGACTATCGCGAAGACGATTCTATCCAACGCGACGCCGAAACCGGCGGGTGGCGAGCCAGCCTCCGAATTCTGGTCGAGTCCGAGCGCGCCGTCGTCGACGCGCACGCCGCGGAGACGAAGCGACGGCTCGCGGCGTTTCGCGGCGAATTCCGCGCGGACGAGCTCGACGACGCGAAACGACGTAAGACTGCGGTCGTCGCCGAGGCCGAGGACCCGTTCGCGTTGTTCGACTGACGACAGGAGGCGGTCTCTTTATTATTACCTGTATTTTCGTACGTCGGGTATGACGTAGATAGCCGTAGCTCGCAAAAAAGGTCTTTTATTTATTATGTACAGTACAGTAATTCGTGCGTTCGTGTCGTATTATAAGACGCGTGAAATCTTCGCGGCGCGCGCGCGCGCCTTCGACGCGCAAGTCAGGCGCAGCAGGAAGGGCAGCGGGCCTCGCAACCTGCGCCGACATACTGCACGCCGGGGTCGCAGTCGGGGCACCATGATGATTGGCAACCATCGCAGAAAGGGAAGAATCTGCCCTTCTTCTTCATGCACGGAGTGCACATCGTTTTGGAGCATCCACCTTTGCCGAAGCAAACGTTCAAGGTGCCGACGCACTCGCCGTCGCACCAACAGCCGTGGCACTCGGGGCAGTGCACGAAATCGATGCGTTCCTTCGCCGCGCAATCCTTGCAGTACGATTTGAAGCATCTCTGGTCATCGGGATCGTCTCCCGGGCTTCCCCTGCAGATTTCGTTCCCACCGGAGAAGTAGCACATCTGGCAGTAGACGTTGTCGCAATCGGAACCGTCGCAAAAGATCAGTAGATTCTCCTCGTTGCAGTGCTCGCCACACACGAAAAAGTCACACGTGTCACACGACGTGCCCTCTCTGTCGACAACGCAGATCGGGCAGAACACCTCAGTGCAGTTGTCGCAGATTTTCATCTCAGGAGTGGTCGTGTAACCGTAGCAGTTATCGTCCTCGTAGCCGTCGCAACGCCAGAGGTCAAAGCTGGATCTGTGTTTGGCGAGGTTCAGAAACTGAACCTGTTCGTAAATCCCCTCCAACAAAAAGCCGTCGCTCTCCACAGGTTTGCGGAAAACTTCCTCTTGGCTTATCGCGAGACACTCCTGGAGAGTGTATATGTCCAGTGGGTGACTTACGCAGCACCCGGCGAGGCGCAAACACCGAAGACGCTTCTCTTCAGGACGAGCCTCCATGCCGATGAGACTCATGAAGTCAGCAACATCGGAAACGTTTACGCCGGGGCAGTTCGTGAGTTTGAAGCTTTCGAGAGAGGCGAACTTCGCGGCGAGAAGGGACCTCCTCCTCCTCCTCCTCCTCCTCCTCCTAAGAAAGTTTCCAACGAACGAAAGGGGGGCGTCTCTGACCTCGAGGTGCTTGATGTTGCCGCAGTAGCAGAGGAGGCGCTCGAAGCGCTCGTCCGTGAGTCGCTCACCGAGCTCGCCGTCGAGCACGAGGTCGCAGGTACCCCAGGCACCCTCGGACGTGACGGCGTTCTTCCAGACTTGAGACACGCACGCGAGCGCGAGGCGGTCTCTGGTGCTGGTGACCTTCTCGAGGACGGCCGCGGCGACGCTCTCGTCCACGTCAAAGGAGGGTTTGTTCTCGTCCGCCTCGGCTTGGACCTTGGCCTTGGCTTTAGCCCTGGCCTTGGCCTTCTTGGCGTTGGTGCGGGGGGGCATGGTGAAGTGACGCGGCCGAGAGGCGAAGCGGCTCCACGTTGAAAAAAAGCAGTCGTGGCTTTTCGGGATGGCCTTTTCGAAAAAGCGTCGCGGCTCGATTATTTTTTGGCGAGCGCGCGGGCGCGCCAACAGTACGTAGTTACAGGTATTTTATCGCGTCGCGTCGCGAATCGACGCGTTTTACGCCAGCCCGGTGATCGTGGTCATGACGATCCACAGCCGCGCGCCCAGCAGATTGTTGCTCAGGCGCGTCACCACCGACGCGAGCTTCGCGACGTTTTCGGGCAAAACCGAAAACAAAACGCGCTCGACGCCGTTGACGATTTGGTACCGCGTGTTGGCCGAGATGCCCATGTGCAGCGCGCCGGTGAGGAGCGCGCGCATCAGGTACTCGGGCGTCAGCTTCGCCATCTGCCCGCTCAGCGCCAGCGCCAGGAACATGGAGAACGTGCAGGAGACGGCGCCCACCAGCGCGTAGAACCGCCCCTTGTCGAGGTAGCACCCTATTCTACGCGCGAGCGAAAAGTCCCCCTCCTGGAAGACGTGCGCGATCTCCGGCTCGTCGGACGCCTTTTTTTTCGCCGAGGGGTTCGCGCCGTCATCCTTCACGGGCGCCAGGCAATAGACGAGGATGATGTCGTTCACCGCGGCGGTGAGCATCTGGCACAGCACCTGCAGCTTGTCCCCGAGCAGCCAGCCCGCGGGGTTGCCGCGCACGCCCACGTTCACCAGGACGGTCATGAACTCGTCCA
>JACLAB010015622.1_pt1 | contig 15204 bp, 7 predicted proteins | sample 8027921 | NCBI WGS metagenome assembly JACLAB01 (sample SAMN15725117, study PRJNA655200) | protist metagenome | isolation source: fluorescence activated cell sorting (FACS) single amplified genomes of... | place: USA: West Boothbay Harbor, Gulf of Maine | collected 2000-07-19 | reverse complement strand
CGGGCGGCGTCGGCGGCGGCGCGCCGAAGGGGTCGTCGCCGAAGGACGACGGAGGAATGGCGGGAGCGGGCGACGTCGACTCGTTCGATTGGCCGAACGGGTCAGAGTCGATGCTATCGAAAAAGCCGCCGTCGCCTTCGATGAGCGCGGCGGTGACGGCGGGGATTTCGGATGGGACTTTTCGGTGCCGATGCGCGGGCATCGACGACGCTCGCGTTTGAGTCGACGCCTCTTCGCGCGCCGTCATGCCCCAATTGTCCCACTCTTCGAAAGTGCTCTTCGCATTGGCTGAGGCCGGTGATATATTTGTGGACGCCGCCGAAACGCCGCCGAAATCCATCAACGCCGCTGTCGCAGGCGGTTGCGTCGCTGTGAGCTGCGTTTCTCGCATCTGAGCGCTCAGCGACGTTGTCGCGGCTTGACTCGCGCGCGTCTCCTCCATCACTATTTGCGCGGATTTCGCCTCGACTTTCGCACGCAGACTCACGTTATCTTGCATCATCTGTGAATGATTTTGCTGCGACGCGTTCTGCGACAACTCGGCGTGACGCTCTTCGAGTTGCTGGTATCGCGCACTCAATTCCTCGTGTTCCTTCTTGCTCGCCTCGATGCGCTCAATGGGTCCGGCCAGTTGTTCGACGAGCTGCGTCACACGTCCTTCCATCACCTCACATTTCTGCCTAAGTTCGATGACTTGCGATTCGGCAACGTGTGCCCTGTAGGACGCTTCTGTCATTCCGGCTTCGCATTTACGAACAAACAATGCGAGATTTGCCAACACTTCTTGAGCCGCGTGCGCGCTCAGAACGTTCTGTCGCTCGTTCATTTCTTGTTCCCACAATTCCCGATCGCTCTTCTCCGCGTTTTCCTTGACCTTTTCCGCCAAATCACGATCTTGTTCAGGGATGGCGTCGATGTTTGCCATTGGGCCTCTGTATGTGTAAGCCTCATTCACTTGCGGCGCCGCTTGCGCGGGTGCGGTGATGTTTTGTAACTGCTCTCGCGCGATGCTAGGTGTCATTAACCCGTCCGTCGTGACCGCGTTCACCTGTAGCACTGATGTTGGCGCGGCTTCTGGAACGACGGGAGCTACTGGCGCGGGTTGCGCACCCGCCGTCATGCTAAATGGTGGAAATTGCCCGGGCGGAAGCGATTTGGGAGGCATCAAGCCGTTCCTCGCCTGTTCCGTGAGGTAAGCCGCCACGACGAATTCTGTCCAAACCAAAGACCCATCTTTGTCGGAGTCACTAAGTTCCCACACGTCTTTCAATACTTGCTTAGGCGCGTTCATACCGAGTAAAATTGGCGCCACTTGCTGCCCGCTCAACCGTCCCTCCGGGTTCCCGTTCGTGTTCAAAAGGAAAATCTGTTGATATCGCTGCCAATCATTCGGACCGATCACCGGCCAATCAACGCTCGCCTCCGGCGCCACGGGTACGGCAACTGCAGGCGCTTGATACGCCTGCACCGTGTGCTCTACCGACGTCGCGCGCGGAGGCGCGTCAAACGCGAGACTCGTCGGCGCGACGGGCGCCGGCGCTCGCTCCACCGGCGCCGGCGCCACCGGCGCGAAATCATCGAACCCACTCGATATAGCGAATAAATCGTCCTTCGGCGGCGACGTAAATTCCATCGTGGGCGACGGCGCAACGTTCCCAAACGTCCCGCCAGTCGCCGCGGCAACCGGCGGTTGACTCGTCGTCGCCGTCGGCGCCGCCGGTAACTCCAACCCTTGCATCTTCGGCTTTGGAAATCCTCGCGTATCTCCCGCAAGCGCGCGATCGAACACGTCTCTCGTGATCGTTCCGTACTGCTGCAACGCTCCTATCAGCGCGCACGCCAACGAAAACGCCCGTCGATCCAACGATCCCTCCCGTTCGTGGTCCGCCGCGTCCCAGAGCTTGGCGAGATCGGTCTTCGGGAGCCCAGCGCGCATGAAGAAGTGCACGGCCTCGGCGCCGGAGACGCGGCCGTCGCCATCGGCGTCCGCGTGCGCGAACCAGTCGTCGTACTCGTGCGGTTGCTGCATTTTTGGATTGGTCGCGGCTTCGCGCGCCGTACGCGTCGCGCGCGCCGTACGCGTCGCGCGCGCGCACTGAACCACGGAACGCGCGCTCGCGAATAATCCGACGAGAACGCGATGCGTGCGGCGTGCGAAGCGCGCGCGAGAGTGTTGATGTGTCGTTTGGAGGAATCTCAGATGCGCTTTTTCGGTCGCCGCGTTGAGCGATGCCTAATTGTTGATGTCTACAATGCACCGCGCCGCGTGGGCGCGGATTCATCTAAATCTGACTACGCGTCACCAATACTGCGAAGTGTGTGTCAATTGATTAAAGCTCGTCCTTTGCCGCGGATTTGGCGGACTTGGCGGCTGCGCGCTTGGCTTTGATCCAGGCGGGAACTTTGTACGCCGGCTTGATGATGCTCGGGAACTTTTTCAACGCCGGCGGGTAAGCACCCGGGCAGAATCCAGTTCCGTCGGCGTTATCGCACATGCGGTTGGCGGGATCAGCGACCCAAGCCTTGGAACCTTCGTCTACGTTGACGACTTCGTAAATGCGAACCTTGCGATACTTGGACGTGTACACTTCTCGGAAGTGCTCCGGACTGACGGAGCCTTGAGGGGAAACGAGCTTGAAGAGCAAAGACGACGCCATTTTGGGCGTCGGACGACCAGATCGATCGACGCCAAAAGTACTCGTAATCTTCTCCATCTCCACCGCCGTGGCGCGGCCGCTCCCGATGGAAGCGCCGATGCGGAAAAGGTGAGGGCTCTTGGCCATGTCGTCTCCTCCACCGCCCGCCCAAACAAGCACGTAATCGGCCAAGTGTCGAATGACCTTATGCGCTTTAGCTTCGTCCGCGGTCAACATGCGAGCGAGGTTAGCGATGTGCTCATGATTCCACGTGTTACCGTCTGCGATGGACGTTCGGTTACCAATTCCAGTGATTTGGTAGCCGTAGTCCCACCACGCCATGACGCGAGCGTCTTCGGGGGTTTGCGTTCGCAACCAGTCGTAAGCCTCGACGTAATCCTTGACCATCACAGTTCTGCCATCATTGAGCTGACCTTTGAACATGATGCTCGGCTGAGACATGCCCTCCGCCATTTGGTGCGAGTACTTGTAGAAGACTGGAATCTTGGTCGACGTGAACACCAAAGCAAGGACAGTGACGATCAAGCGAATTTGGCGAACCGTGGACGACATCCACCACTTTGTCATGTCTCTCTTGACCGTAACGCTCAAGGGTTCGAGCTTCTTGTACGCGGCTTGTTTCGACTTCTTCTTCGCCGACTTTGGCGTCTCGGTTTCTGACGGCGTCTCAGCTTGCTCGATGTCGTCGTTCCGCATGATGCTAAGCGCGTCTTCAATGGCGTATCCGATGCACACACCAACCAAGCACGCCGCAACGGGGCCGAGGAAGATGATGAGACGGACCATGCGGTTAGCGAAGTAGTACGCCACCAAGCCGTATAACGGCAAGAACAAGGCGCCCGCGGAACCGTCAAACATAAAGTGCACGACAGAGAAACAGAACCCGATCGGGGCGATGAAATAATTGAAGTGTAAGAATCGGTAATACGAGTCGGCGTTACCCGGCTGATGCTCGGCAACGCTATCAACGAGCGGATTACCGGTCTTCGTGTGCTTGATGAATAAGCTCTTCACGCGCACGGACAAGCCGTTAATGTTGTAGACACCAGTGGCGCTGAGCACTGTTATCGCGCCGATGGCGGCGGCGAAAGCCAATGTGTACATCCGAATGCGTCGCTGCCACTTTTCGCGCGACTCCATACCCGGCTTCATCGTGCGCTCGACAAACTCCAACACTTGGAAACCGAGGAACACTCCCATGGGTCCGAGTTGTTCCGCGGACGTGAAAGGAAGCGTACCGACGACGGGAAACTGAAGCGCCCCGATCGTACCTACCACAAAGAATAACGAGTACGCCTTATACAGCGAAGAGCTGTAACGCTTGTACAGCACGAGCACGGCGGCGTGCAAACCAACCATGTTGAGCACGAACGTGTACCCGCCCCAAGCGGCGACCATGTATGTGTACGCCAAACCAGCCAATCCACCGACCCACCAAGATTTCGGGGTTCTCAAAGCGCGGCACCACGTGTAAAACGTCAGGCACATCGCCGTGACGGCCAAAGATTCGTTATCGTAACCGCCCGCTACGGATCGCATCGTGTGCGCCGGCACGATCGCCATCACCAACGCCGCCACCACCGCTCCCGTGCCGCTTCCACTGCACTCCTTCGTCAACAGCGCGACTAAGAACGTCGCCACCGCCGCGAAGTACGCCGGGAAGAACACACAGACGTCATTCAACGACATCTTTAACCCGATCGCGTTGAAGACGCGCCAGAGAAACACCGCCGTGATCTGCATCCCGGGATAAATCGTCGTCCCCACGGGCCGTCCCAGCGGGTACCACGACATGTAATCGAACCACGTCTTGAATTTACTCCATCCGTTGTCCGCCAAGTACACCGTGGCGCGATAATTAAACCACGGGTCGAACTCGTGGATGATCCTTCCGTAATCTCGAACCGCGTACAGACGAATGTCGACGGCGGCGTAGACGGCGATCGCGAGCGCGATCGCGCGCACGAACCCACCGAGCGAGAGATCGATCAAGCGCTGCATCGCTGGCTCGCGTCGAGTCGCCGCGCGACGTTGTCCCGCGCGAGACGATCGACGACGAATCACGCGAACGCGCCGAAATAAATCAATCAAATCAACGCGCGCGTTTACAAATCACAGTCTAGTCGTCGTTGCGCCGCGCGAGACGATCGACGACGAATCACGCGAACGCGCCGAAATAAATCATCAATCAAATCAATCAATCAATCAACGCGCGCGTTTACAAATCACAGTCTAGTCGTCGCGCCTCGACTCCAACGTCGCCTCGTACCGCGCCGCCCGCGTGATGTCATCCTCGCCCACGCAGCACACGTCAACGCCCGCGCGCAGCATCAACATCTCGATCACTTTGTTCGCCACCTCGAACGCGCTCACGAAGCTGTCGGCGAAGTCGAAATCCGCGAGATCCGCGGCGAGCGCCATGACGAGTCGCTGCAGCACCTCGTCCTCGCCCTCGCGCGCCATCTGCGCCACGCACCTCGCGTAGCTCGCGCCCGCGGCGACGCCGATGTCGCGATTGATCGTCGCGCCGCGCTCCCACTCCTCGTCGAGCCAAAATCGCACCATGCCGGCGACCCAGGCTTGGTCGGCGTCGACGCTTCCGCGCGTTTCGTCCCCGAACAGCGTCGACGCGCGGCGCGTTTCGTCGCCGCGACGCGCCTTCGCGCGCGCGCGAGACGCGCGCGTCGACCGACGCGCGCGCGGGACCGCGACGCGCGCGTCCGCGGCGCCCGCGCGCGTCGCCATCTGCCGTCTGCGGGCGTTTCGGTGGGATTTGAAAACGATCCTTCGCACACGACGACGCGCGCGACGACGCGCGCTCGCGAGTGCGCGACGACGCGCGCGTGAGGCGCGACTCGACGCCGCGCGGGATAGCGCGCGACAGACGAGGGAACGGCGCGACCGCGCGCGAAGGCTCGAACGGGGACGCGCGACGGGCGACGACGCGATGGCGGAGGGCGCCGGACCGAAGATTGGCGACGCGCGGTCGCTGTGGAACTTCACGCCGAGCCCGGGATGGACGAAGGATGAGGCGTACGCGCTGCGACAGTGCCTGAAGAAGTTTGGGATCGGGAAGTGGGTGCAGATCGTCGACAGCGGCGTGCTGCCGGGGAAGCAGATTCAACAGCTGAACGGACAGACGCAACGGTTGCTCGGGATACAGTCGCTGGCGGCGTATTCGGGGATGAAATTGGACGTCGATCGGATCAGAATGGATAACGACGCGCTGACGGACGTGACGCGGAAGAATGGGTTGATCACGAATCAAGGGGGGATTCGAGCGAAGGAGGCGCTCAAGGAGCTGCGAGAGGAAAATTTGAAAAAATACGGGCTGTCGGAGGAAGAGGTGGAGGCGATTGAACTCCCCGCGCCGCCGCGCGCGGCCGCGCTCGGGGCGCAGAGATACATGGGGAAGAATGATATCGTGCCGGCCGAGGCGAAGACGATCGTGAAGGCGGACGCGACGACGTTGTCGCCGGAAGGGTTGAACAAGTCGCAGAAGATTGCCATGCTCAAGGCGCTTCGCAGTCGCGTCGAGAATTTGCGCGTGCAACTGAACGAAGCAGCCACGACCGCCGCCACCACCGCAGAGAATAAGGCGAAAAAGACCCCGGCCGCGAAACGCGCGACGAAGACGCCGGTGAAGCGAGGGAACAAGAAATCCAAAACCGACGACAGCGACGACGACGCGGCGTACGAAACCATCGCCGTCGTCGAGAGCGATGGTCCGGTGGAGATGCTGATGAACATGGGATTTGCACGAAAGAATTGCCTCGATGCGCTCGACACGTGCGGCGGCGATGTTCAGGAGTGCGTCGAATGGCTCATGACGAACTGCGCGTAAAAGTTGCTCCCGCGAGGACAGTATTATAATACAAACGTTTTTGATTAGACGAGACGGAAGACTCAAAGCCCGAATCTGTCGGGTTTCCGCGTGCCATCCTTGAACGACCCGGTTTTAATTCCTTTCTGGATCTCGCTGCTGGTCTTTTTCTCCGGCATCGTCCACTGCTGCGTCTTACAGTCAAAGTACCCGCCCGTCTTTGGATCGTAATACACCTGCGCGGCGACGTCGTAATAGTACCCACTCTTCGTGTCCAACCGCCACGCGCTCACCTCACCCCCGTTCGCCGCCTGTCCCATCTCTCGCGCCGCGTCCGCCGCGCTCGTCGGTCCGGCCAACGCCGTCGACGTCGCGGGCGCGCGCGTCTCCGCCTCCGCCTCCGCCGCGTCTTCGTCCTCGTCCTCGTCCTCCTCCTTCGCCATCGCCGTCGCCTTCGTCCCTACTCTCGCCCTCGTCTTCACCGCCTCCTTCCGCTCGACGTCCTCCGTGCTCACGTCCGCGCGATCCCTCACGCTCGCCGCCGCGTCCCTCGCGTTCGTCGTCGTCGTCGCCGCCGCGTCGTGCCCGTTGTACGCGCTCACGTCCATAATCTTCACCCCGCACCCCGAGCACACCCCTCTCGCGTACGCGCACGCGTTACAGTGCGTCCCACCGTCCCGCAGCGCGCACCGGCACACCGCGCACGTCGCGCGTCGCTCGCCCGGTCGGCCGTACGGCGTCCGTCGCATCGCCGCGAGCGCCTTGTTCTCGTTCACCGGCCTTCGCGCGTCGAGCGCGCGCGCGCCTTCGAGCGCGAGGTCCCGCCGCGACATCGGTCGGCTGTGCACGAGCGCGTCGTCGCCGCGCGCGCGTCGCTTTCGCTCGCACGCCGCGCACACCATTTCGCCCGCGCGTCGCGATGTGACGACCAGAGCGGCGCGCGCGACGCCTCGCCGCGGCGACGGCGCGCGATGGCGATCGCGCGAACGCGCGCCGCGCGCGCGCGCGCGCGGACGTCGGCGCGCGACGGCGCGCGGGCGCTGGGCCGACGACGGATGACGCGCGCGACGACGCGGCGACGACGGGGCGACGACGGTACAGGGACGCCGACGCGCGCGCGCGCGCTCGGTGGGATGGAAGAGTACGCGCTCGGCGAACGCGTCGCGTCGGCGGTCGCGCGGGCGATGGACGGGCGCGTCGTGGGGGAGGTGTCGAGCGCCGACGCGCTGGGGGCGCTCGCGTACGCGTCGACGCACCCGGCGCTCGCGGCGGCGTGCGGACTGGCGCTGGTTTGGCTCGTCCCGCTCGTGGTCGACGCGGCGTGGAAGTTTTTGTTGTTTCCGTCGCTCGTCGCGGTGGGGGCGATCGCGGCGATCGCGCATCCGGTGGAGACGCTCAAGTTTTTGGAGCGCGCGGCGGAGGAAATCTCGACGCATCCGGAGGAGGCGGCGGCGGCGTTGGCGATCGCGACGGCGATCGCGCTCGGGCCGTACATCTTGGGCGCCGCGCTCGTGGCGCTCGTCATATCGGGGACGTCGATCCTGCCGAGCGCGGTGAAACCGGTGTTACCGCGCGAATTCGTCGCCGCCACGGAACGCTTCGACGCCATCGTCGAGGCGGCCAACGCGAAGGAACGCGAAGTGGAATCGTTCGCCCGCGACGTCAACGCCAAACGCACGGAGTTACGAGCGAAACGACTGGGTCAAGCCACACCACCGCGCGATTCGGACGCTCAAACCGGTAGGTCTTCGCGCTCTGCCGCCGTCCCCGAGTTCTCGCCGGCGACGTCCAAATCGCCGGCGACGCCCAAAGCGGCGGCGACGTCCAAACGCAGAGAAATACCGCGTCGCGTCGCCGCGCCTTCCCCGTCGACCCAGACCACGACGAGTCCGCGAGAAAAACGTCTCAAAAATAGCACGCCCCTAGAACGACGCCGCGCGATGAATGACGGAACCGGCGCGCGCTAGCGCTCGAAGCACTGTAAAAAAGAAAGATTCACCGACACGCCGCGTCGCAAACCGCACAGCGCCACGCGTCGGCGTCGCGCGCGCGGGCGTCGCGCGCGCGGTCAAATGAAACAACAGAGACTGATTCTCGATGGGTCTCGTGCGACGCCGCGCGCGCGCGCGACGCGACGGCGTCAAACGATTTTGGCGTCGCGATTAGATTTCGTCGGAATCGTCCTCGCGATCTTCGCCGTCGTCGCGCCGTCGTGCGCGGGCGCGGGCGCGGACATGGCCGACCGAACGTTCGAGTTTATGCATAAGATACGCCTGCCGGACGGCGACGCGTTGAAGGCGCTGTACAAGATGTCCAACGGGCTGCCCAAGACGGGGAGCTGCTCGACGCCGGACAACGCGGTGTGCGCGAAGGCGACGCCGAACGTCGTCGTGAGCGATGGCGTGGCGTTGTTTCGCGAGACTGAGACGGCTGTTCGCTTGGAGAATCTCGGAACGGAAGATGTCGTCGTGCACGGATGGTCCACGGATAGTTCGTGGTGGTACTTGAACGATTTCGAGCCGGGGGAGAGGATCGAGCCTGGGAAGAAGCGCGCGTACGACGCGCGGTTTAATCCGCAGCAGGTTGGCCAATTTCGCAACACATTATTGTTTAACACCAGTGCGGGACCGCTGGTTCAGCTCCTGACGTCGACGGTGTATAGGAGCCCGTATGAGTTTACGGCGTTGCAGGAAAGCGTACCCTTTGACGTGCCGGTCGAGTACGATTTGGTCATGTATAATCCGACTGCGGCATCAGTCGCGATCTTGAGCGCATTCACGACGACGCCAGAAGTCACTCTCGAGCCTGCGTTGTTTGAGATTAGCGAAGAGAGCGTGCGCTCACAAAAGGTGATCAACGAAGCCGATAGAGTTTCGCAGGTAGGGAAGTGGGATTTACTTCCGGGCGAGCGCGCTCCGATTTTACGCTTGCGCGTATTAATTCGCAAAGATGAATTCGCTGGAACGGATGACAAGCGCACGAGTATCAAAGGTACAGTGGTGCTCAATATCACCTCTGAATCCGCGCTCATGCGGATTCCGTTCACGGTTACACCTCAGCGCGATTTGATTTACGTTGTTGAGAAACATTTCGAGTTCAAAGATTTGGCAAGCGCGAGGGACAAGAGCACCAAGTATTTGCACATATTCAACGCTCGCAAAACCCCAATTGAGATTCGTTCGGTGTTCACCGAAGACATGGATAGAGAGCTATCGATCAAGTTTGGCAAAGGAACCATCGTACCATCGCTCACGACAATGCGAGTCGCGCGTATTACACGCACAGGAAGCGTCGAGGGCAACTTTCACGGCGTCATTCGCGTGCACACGAACATCTCGTCCGCGCTATTACGCGTGCCTTATTCGGCCCAAGTCGTGCACGGATCACTGACGTATGATGCCGACCAGTTGATATTTCAAGCCCCTGTCGGACCTTTCGGCGATGCAGTTCCGACTGACTCGCACATCGTCAAGCGCAAGATACAAATAAAAAACACCTTTACTCAAGCGGTGAAGTTACGCTCATGGAAACTTCCAGTGGAGGATATCATCAGCACTGGCGCACAGATCGTTCCACTGACACACATCAACGAAGAAGTCGTTAGCGCAGGACAGTCATTCACCGTCGAAATAGAATATCGCCCGAAGAGCTTCCTGACGGCAATGGCGACGACGTTGAGTCTGTTGCACAACAACACGTCAACGGGGACGAAGATTCCAGTGATTGTTTATAGCGGTGAGCTCACGGTGTCGAGCACAGTTGATTTTGGCGTGGTTGGTGTAGGCCTCAAACGCAAAATGCGCGTCAAATTTACCAACCACAACCCAGTGGTGGTCGAAGTGAACACGATGATCATCAAAGGGACGCGCAGCGTTACCGGATCGATGTTTTCATTGAACGCCGACGCAAGCTATCGCGACGTTGACGTTGACGTTGACGAAGTATTCGCAATCGATGATTGCATCGAACGTTCTGGATCGACGTGTACTCAAGTAGTTCAGGGTAAGCTTGAGCCGGGAGCGACTTTAGATTTACAGTTAACCGCGGCGCCGACGGAATTGGAAAAATTGGAGAAAGAAGGTGCCGAGCTGGCGCTCACCACGAGCCTTGGTGTTAAAACGGCGACGCGATTACGTCTAGTGTCGACGGATGGTAAAGTCTTTAGTGAGGACGGCGAAATAGAAGTTACAGTTCCAGTCACTGAACTTATTCAAAAGGATCTCATACCGATCAGGCGTGAGGTCATGGTGCATAGCACGCACGGCATTCCGGTTGCCGTTTCTGGAAACCTCGAGACGGAGTCAGACTTTTTAGAGTTTGAAAGTATTGTGGACTCCACAGTGCACGCTGGCGAATCGAGTTCGATTGGTGTGATAACGTTCGACACTACGCGTCAAAGGAACGAGTTGTCGCATTTCGCAAAAACTGCGCGGCTGAAATCGTGGTCCAATCGCTTCAAGAAATACAAGGGAGCCATCGAAGAAGACTATCTCGAGGAACCAATATCGAAAGTAGACGTGCGTCGGTTAGAAAAGCTTCACCGTTCCATGAAGCGACTCGAAGAAGATGGAGCATTGACTGCGTCCGGTCGAGTGATATTTTCTTCGGAAGCACAGAATGGCCATCAGACGGTTGAAGTGCGTGCGAAAATCACGTTTCCCAGATTTTTAGACGTCACGTCCGAAGACGTCAACGTTTTGGGTACGTCGGAGCACGTCGTTATTGCGACAAAGGACGTGCCGACAGTAATCAGCGTGAAAAATCCGTCGACCACGCGCGTATTGTGCTTGCGTGTTCTCCCAATCCTCACGAACTCGGCTCCATCTCGCCGATGGAATGGTCGGCAGACGCAGACGCTCGAGCAATCGCTTTTCCAAACAAATATCAGAGCCGCGCGAGCGTACGCGAGCGTTTATGAAAATGGGCTCCGACAAACATCGGTCGATCCAGGTTTTGTTCCAAACTACAAGATCGATCGCGGTGGCGTATGCTTGAGACCTGAGCAACAGATAGACGTGCTGTCCACCGTGTTCGATCCTCGTTCGCGTCAAACGACGTACAAGGCGGCCGTGTGCATAAAAAATGACGACACGCTCCTGGAATGTATCGAGCTCATCGGGTACTCCGGTACATCAGTAGTTGAGACGGAGACTCCGATGAGTACATCGATTTATGTTCGTGTTGTGTTGGCGTTAGCGTGCATCGTGGTGGTCTATGGGACAGCGTCGCGACGAGAAATTGATTCGCCCGCGGGCTCACCGCGCGACGCTGTCCAAGATGAAATGTTCCGACGATCCGCGCAAGAGCCGTGCTCCGTGGATGATGAAGATGCGGAGAAAGCAACCGTGGATCGAATTGGTGAGATGATTCATGGAGAAAGTTCAAGTTCAGAAGCAGAGCGGGAACAAATCGTCGATGAACCTGAGCTCGAAGAGCCCGTGTCTGTCGCTGCGACGCAGCAAAGTGATGATTCTGCCTTGATCAACCACGAATTGACGGCAGTTGAGAAGCACAAACCGCCGGTCGATCGCATACTAGTGCAAGAGCCAAACCGACGTAAAGGAAAGAAGGAGAATGAAACGACGCCTCGCAAGAAAGAGAAGGCAGAGACAGGCAGAGACAAGGCGAAGGGGTCCCGCTCTGAGACCGATCAAAAGCAGAGACGAGCCCGTGATAAAAAATCGCAGCAAAGAGTCGAAGCTGAAAAGACGCAGAACGTTGTGACCAAGCCGCTTGGCCCCGTTCGGTTAGCACCACGCTCTGTTTTTCGTAAAAAAACACTATCAGTCGCTTCGTCGGACAAGGCGACATCGCACGCCGGCGAAAGGGGTTCGCCTCAGGCGCACTTTGATATGTACAACACGATGTTTTCAGAAGCGATCGGTGACGATTCGTACGCACGTAGATCAGAGCAAGGCACGCCACCTGGATCTGTGCGCGAATATACGACGCCTCCGCATTCGCGACCGAGCAGCGTTCGCAATTACGACATGTGGGCAGCACCCGCATCCAGCCGCGGAAACGGCGACATGTGGAGCGGTGACGCTCGATCGACTACAGGTCTACATTCTAGTAATCTCTTCAGCTTCCCGAGCGATGGAGACGGCGTGCGAGCAAGCACGTCACTTCGCGACTCCGAACCATTTTCGCCGCAAAGCTCGACGAGGAGCGGATGGCAAAGCATGTTGTCCCAGTGGGAGGAGCGAGAGGATCGCGATGAGAAAAGCAAAAGTCGTTCGCGCGACGACAGCTTTTCGCACTCATAGTATCGCTTATAATAGTCTAAGTCTAGATGATATCACCTTCTAAGCCTAATTCCTTCAGTGTGTATCGCCACAGCTTCTCTGCCTCGCCTTCGACGAGCGCATACTTGCTCGGCGTACGCTCCTCGCACTCGGATGTAAAATACGGCCCGATGGTGGCGCTCGCCACCGCCTCGGTTCTTGTCGCACAGTACAGCGAACATCGCGCGCCTTGGTCAGCAGTGAGCAAAATTCGCTCGAATAATATCTTATACAAAGACTGTAACCACATCGGAAGCGTGCGAACGACGCCAGTGACGATGTTTCCAGGGTGCAACACCAGCGCGCGCGTGCCCGGCGCCTTTGCGCGCAGACGCGCGTCGAGCGCCTTTACGAATAGCACCTCCGCGAGCTTGCTGGACGCATACGCCGCTTGCGAGCTGTACGACGAGCGTTTAAAGTCCATATCACTCAAATTTAACCCCGTGCACAATTCGTGCAGCTTACTACTCACGAAAACCACCCTCGCATCCCCAGTCTCCGCCCCAGTCTTTCGCAGAGCGTTCAACAGCGTCATCGTCAGCAACGCCGGTGCCAGGAAATTCGCCTGTAAATGCTGCTCCCGCCCATCGCTCGTCCTGACGTACGCTCCAGACATATCGAAAATCCCGGCATTATTGATCAACACGTCCAACCGTTTCTCACGTTGTTGAAACGCCTTCGCGAACGCTTCGACGCTCGCGAGCGAGTCCAAATCCAACGCCATCACCGCGCAGTCCGGCGGCGCCGTCCCGACCGCCGCCGCCTCCTTCGTCCAACGCTCGACCAATGCCTCGGCCTTTGAGGGAGTGCGACACGCCAAAACGACGCGCGCGCCGCGTTTGACGAGCGCACGCGCGGTGGTGACGCCGATTCCGCTCGTCGGTCCGGTCACTACGCACGTCTTGCCGCGCAGGTCGTCGACGATGACGTCCTCGGCGCGGCTCGGGAGGTGCTTGCAGTGATAACGCTGCAGGAGGATGTCGTTCAGAATGTCCAGACGGCATCGGACGCGCGCGAAAACGTCGAAGAGCATGGTGCGCGAGCGCGCGTGTGGGCGCGAAGTGAAGCGAGGCGCGGCGAAGCGTCGTTACGTAAATGGATATTGATACTGACACAACGTACGCGGGGCGCCGTTAGACGGCCATTTTCATCTCAATTTTAGGGTGGGGATCGTAACCGACGATCTCGAAGTCGTCAAAGGTGAAGGAGTCGATATCCTTCTTTTCCGGGTTGATTTTCAAAATCGGAAACGGTCGCGGCTCGCACGCGAGCTGCTTTTCGAGCGGCTCCACGTGGTTCGAGTATACGTGCGTGTCTCCGCAGCAGTGCACAAAATCACCAGGTTTCAAACCGCAAACTTGCGCAATCATGCACGTGAGCAAGGAATACGAAGCGATATTGAAAGGAACGCCCAGACCCATGTCGCACGAGCGTTGGTACATTTGGCAGCTCAACTCGCCGTTGGCAACGTAAAACTGGCAGAACATGTGGCACGGTGGCAACGCCATCTCCTTCAACGCCGCCGGATTCCACGCCGTGAGTAAAATGCGACGATCGTTCGGGTTGTTCTTGATCTTGTGAATGACCTCAGCGAGTTGGTCCACGCCCTTGCCAGTGTAGTCGGCGTGCATGTTCGTGTACTCGGCGCCGAAGTGTCTCCACTGGAATCCGTACACCGGACCGAGATCACCGACTTCGCGTTCAGTCAAACCAATAGAATCCAAGTACTCGCGACTTCCGTTACCATCCCAGATGTTGATCTTTTTCTCGGCCAACTTGTTCGCGTTCGTCTCGCCGGCGACGAACCACAGCAACTCTTCCGCGACGCCGCGCCAGAAGACGCGCTTGGTCGTGAGAAGTGGAAACGATCGGCGAAGATCGAAACGCATTTGATTGCCAAACGTAGAAATCGTCCCAGTGCCGGTGCGATCGCCCTTCACCGCGCCTTGATCGATGATTTCGCGAATCATTTCCAAGTACTGGTATTCTTCGTGCTTGATCGAGCAACCCGCGGGCAGAACCTCGTCGGCCTTCGGGCGGAACTTTCCGCTCTCGGCGTCGGCAGTGACGTACGTCAAAAATTGAAACCTCGTGCCTTTCTCAATCATGGGCTTGGACTGTCCATAGAGCTTGAACTTGGTGGCGTCGATCTTCGGGATGAAGGCGTCGCATTCGAATTCGCCCTCCACCTCGGTGAGGTGCACGGCTTCGCACTTTTCGCTTTGAAGCGCCTCTTCGTAAATTTGCGCCCCACCGATCACAAACGTCTTCTCAATCCTCTTTTCGCTCGACGAAATCGCGCTCAGCGCGTCATCGATGGACTTACGCACCAGCACCCCCTCCGGCAGCGTCTCCGCGCCGTTATTATTCTCGTCGTTCGCCTCCGCCAATCCCCCGCTTCGACTCAGCACGATGTTCAACCTTCCCGGCAGCGGTCTGA
>JACLAB010001130.1_pt1 | contig 15208 bp, 16 predicted proteins | sample 8027921 | NCBI WGS metagenome assembly JACLAB01 (sample SAMN15725117, study PRJNA655200) | protist metagenome | isolation source: fluorescence activated cell sorting (FACS) single amplified genomes of... | place: USA: West Boothbay Harbor, Gulf of Maine | collected 2000-07-19 | reverse complement strand
CGCCAAACGCGCCATTTGCGATCACCGCAAATCTCGAGAAACAATTTTATGCGGTCCAGTTTCACCCAGAGGTACACCATACGCCAAACGGCGCTATGCTTTATGAAAATTTTGTAAAAATTGCTGGGTTTTCAGGCGATTGGACGATGGGCGCATATCGCGAACAAGCCTTGGAGGCGATCAGAAAGCAAGTTGGCGACAAAAAAGTGATTTGCGGATTATCTGGGGGTGTCGACAGTTCGGTGGCTGCCGTTTTGATCCATGAGGCGATTGGCGATCAGCTCACCTGCGTGTTCGTAGACCACGGCTTGCTGCGAAAAGAGGAAGCCACGGAGGTGGTTGCGATGTTTCGGGATCACTACAACATGCCCTTCATCCACGCCCAAGAATCCGAGCTGTTTCTTGGCGCCTTAGACGGGCAATCCGACCCTGAAACCAAGCGTAAAATCATTGGCGGCTTGTTTATCGACGTGTTTCAAAAATATGCAGATCAAATTGAGGGCGCAGAATTTTTAGCACAGGGCACGCTTTATCCGGATGTGATCGAATCTGTATCCTTTAGCGGTGGCCCATCGGTGACGATAAAATCACATCATAATGTTGGCGGACTTCCCGAGAAAATGGGCTTGAAACTTGTGGAACCGCTGAGAGAGCTATTTAAGGATGAGGTGCGCGCCCTGGGCCGCGAACTTGGATTGCCCGACAGCTTTATCGGGCGGCATCCCTTCCCAGGGCCCGGCCTGGCCATTCGCTGCCCTGGTGAGATCACCCGCGCTAAACTGGATATTCTAAGGGAAGCTGACGCGGTCTATATTGATCAAATTCGCAAACACGGCCTATATGATCACATCTGGCAGGCCTTCGTGGCGATTTTGCCAGTGCGCACGGTTGGTGTGATGGGGGATGGACGCACCTATGATTATGCCTGCGCGCTGCGTGCTGTCACCTCGGTGGATGGTATGACGGCTGATTATTATCCATTTTCTCATGAGTTTCTGGGCGAAACCGCAACGCGAATTATCAATGAGGTCGAAGGCATCAATCGGGTGACCTATGATATCACATCAAAGCCACCAGGAACGATTGAGTGGGAGTAGTTTTAATATTGTAAGTAATTGATTTTATTGAATTAGTTGCTTACACATTACTTTCACAGTTAGAAATCAATCGTTGATTTCCTTAGTCTTTTTTCATACAGTTACACAAAATGTTGCACAAACGTGTGACTACTGAAACTCGTAGTAACTCAGAGACTAAGATTTGGCACTGAAGAAACAGCAATTTGCTGAAGGCGAAATAGCAATATTTGACGAAGCTTGTATCTACTAGCGAGGTGAGTATTGGCAGTTTCGTATGTGGTTGCCAAAAGAAAACAAGTACGCACGTAAAAGCCTACGTACACGAAGCGAAGCCACTGCAATTGAAAAGGGTAAAGCTGCGTACTTAGAGATTTACGCTAATCTGCAACAAGGTAAATCCTACTTCTCCATAACCACAAAAGAAGGTGTGGAGAAGTATCTTAGCTTTCGTATGCGTGACGTTGAACTTGGACACATCGTTAAAGGCAGACACACCACAATAGCCACCCACCTACAGCACTTTCTAAGCTTCATTGGCAAAGACACTAAGCTGAAAGAACTAGAACGCACCGACTGTGAAAACTACTTCTACCATCGCCACAAAGCCACTAACGGCAACGTCAAACAAGTCACAGTGCAGAACGAACAAAGCACAATCAATGCACTGATGAAGTGGCTGCACAAGAATGGCGAAACACACATAGATGGATTCGACTTTAAGAAGCTTCCACGCTTGGATAAAGGCAACGAAGCTATTCGTCGTGCGACACTGACTAACGATGAATACGAAGCACTTTATCGCGCTATGCGTACCTACACTGCCAAACACAACAAGCTAGATGATGCTGAAATTAGAGTGCGAAAAATCGTGCAGCACTACGTGCTAATCGCAGCTAACAGTGGTTTACGAGTTGGTGAACAGCGACAGTTACGTTGGAGTGACGTGCAGACAGAACAGCACAAAGTGAATGGCGAACAACAAAAGCTAGCACGTATTCACGTTCGCGCTGAGACAAGTAAAGTGCGCACGAGCCGTACTTTCTTGTGTCGCAATGGACAGTACTTTGAACGACTACGCGAAATCGTTAAGCCTAAAAGTGCTGACGAACTAATCTTTACGGTGGATAACGCCAACGAATTAAGCAAGCGTACGCTGCTATATCACTGGCACAAAATGATTGAGTTAGCTGATATTGCTGATAGGGAGGTGCGTGACTTAGTACCCTACAGCTTGCGTCACTTTATGATTACACAGCGTATTATGAGTGGCTTAACGTTTAGGCAGATTGCAGATATGTGTGGCACTAGCGTGGCACAGATAGAAAAGACGTATTATCACTTGAACGACGAGATACGTTTAACGAACGCTGTAGCTGACTATAGACGTAGAGAAGATGGCACGATTGAAGCTCTCTAAATCAACTCAGCAGCGTTGCGCTTCATCTCATCGTTGACTGTCACATAACGCTGCGTTGTTTGAATGCTTCTATGTCCAGCCATATCAGCAAGCACAAATACGCTAACGCCTTTCTGACTTAACGTAGTTAACCAAGTACGTCTGCCACTGTGTGACGTAGCGCCAGCAATTCCAGCACGTGCATACAAGCGTTGTAGATGCTGTGTGGCAGTGTTTGCACTAAATCGCACACTCTTTTGTGTAGAGAACAGATAACCGTGCTGTGGACGCCTTGCATCGCTTCTAATGTATGCTTGAAGCTGACGTTGCATTTGTTTGGGTAGAAATATCTTACGTGCTCGCTTTGACTTGGTACGTGCTGCATCAAGTGTCATTTCGTCTCGTACTATGTCGTTTGCATCAAGTACGTCATCAAATCGCAGTGCAGCTACTTCTCCAACACGCAAACCACACAAGTGCGTAAACAACAGCATCGTAGTGTCACGCAGTGGATAACGACTGCACGAATTTGTTACGTCTAGCAGCTGCTTAAGTTCTGTTTTGTTAAGTGTCTTTGCTTGTGCCATATGCCACCACCTAAATGTAATGTTTTCGTGCATATAGCGTATTTTCTGATGTTCTAATTGAGCAACCAATAAGTGCTAGTTTAATTCCTTCCATACATCAAAGACTTATGTAGAAATGTAAGATAATTACACTTTTCTTTGGTATTTGATTAGCTATTTGAGTGTCAGCTTCGCTAACACTACTTGTGCCGTTTGCTCATTCGCTATCGCTCAATCACATACAGCACTGCGTATTTTTTCTTGTATCGTAATTGAAGTGGCTCATTTAGATTGTGTTTAGCCATAAGAAGGCTTAAGCAGCCTTCTAACAGCTTTTAGCGTCTCATTTGAGTTGCTTATCAGCCACTGTGTAACAAGCCTTCTTAGCTGCTGCTAAGTTTCGGTATGGTTGGGCGATTACCGTTTACTTGCCTAAGTACCAACGCAACTACATAGCATTACACAGTGTGCTACGCAGCTTCTGCAGTTTCATCATCCACAGACTTATCATGCGTCTTGTTTTGTATAGCGATTACGAAGCTACCGCTTTTGAACGCCTCTGATAGAACGCTACGTGTGCTGACAAAATCCGTTGGCTGCAACCTTCGTTGGCAAACTCGATGTCGTTTAGTTGGGCACTGTGTGCAGATAAATACACAGCAACACTTACAAGCTGTGCATATTGTTATTTATCAACTGAGGAAAAAAGGATGCAGAAAACGGTTCTAAACGACGTATTTGATTTATTGGTGCAGATTGGCGCTGTCAGCAGCGAAAGCGAATTTAGCAAAGATTGGCTATGCAGAAGCGAGTGCTACATGCGTACGCTGCGTTTTAAGCGTGTTAAACCCAGTGTGGGTACGTTGGCTATATGTGCAAGCAAATTACAGCACTACGGACGCTGTATGACGGCTACAGAACAGCATACACAGCTTGGTAAGCGTTTTATCGAACTCAGCGAACAATGTCACAAGCAGATTAATACTGATGCTGTGGGGTGGTGGAAAGATGAGGTGAGGGTTTGACAAGTAACACTGTAGCTTCACGTCAACAACCTCGTCATCCGAAATTGGGTTTTAAGCGTGAAAATTTCGTGCAGCGGTTTTCTATGGTGGAGTACTTACAGAAGTTAGGTGGTGATTTCGCATCACCCCAGTCTGCTAGTTACTAAATAACAGTATGAACAAGAGTGCCCTACAAGACATACAGCAAGCATTGAACGCTATACGTGGTGAGATTGAACGTGTTGATGACGAGACGAAGTGGGCAGCACTTGAATTGATGCTAGGCACAAGCAGCAGTGTGGTAGCACTCGCAAAGAAGATGGCAAAGCCAGAAACAAAGACAGTCACACGCACTGTCGCTGTTCCAAAGACAAAGATAGTCAAACAAGAACCACAGCAGCAGACGACACCAAAAGATACAGAACGAAAAGACTTTACTCCTATTCGTCCACAGCCACCGTTACAAAATCAACAAGACGACAGAGACAAACGCAGAAAACACGCTAAAAGTGCACGGTTTGAAGCTGTTTGACTGTATGGTTGACACAGTGACTGACTGGCATAGTGAGACGCTGTGCAAATACTGTTGTCATAATTCAACACGTTACAGCAAGCGTAGAAAAAACGTGCTGTTCATCCCCTTAACAAATCTATAATATAAGACTGACACTTAACCGATGGAGGTGCGAGATGAAATCTTATGACGAATTGAAAGCTGAAATGGAAGCAATTCAGCAGCAGATGGTTGAAGCTAAAAAGAACGAGCGCGCTAACGCACTGAAGGAAGTAAAGCGCCTTTGCAAAGAGTTTGGCTTTACTGCTGGCATGTTGAAAGGTGCTCTAGCTGAAGGTAGAAAAGTTAAACAGCAGTAATGTCTTTTTATTCAAAAATCAGTTTAACCTTAGACCTAAGATGCTTACATAAATGAACGAAGCCCAAGTCATAGCTGTTGATTTAGACGGCACCTTAACTCTAACCGACACCTTGCATGAGTCCGTACTTACTTTAGTACGCAACAAGCCATACCTTCTATTTCTTTTACCATTTTGGTTATTCAAAGGTATAGCGCATCTAAAGCAGAAAGTTGCAGAGAATTCAGAGTTGGACGTAACAACACTGCCATACAATCAGCCTCTCATTGACTGGTTGAAAGAGGAGAAGCAACGCGGAAAAAAGATTGTCTTATGCACTGCTGCAAACGAAAAAATTGCAAAAGCAGTTGTAAGTAATTCCGATCTTTTTGATGAATTTATTGCAAGTGACTCTAAGACCAACCTTAAAAGTGCTCGTAAGCGAAATGTATTGCAAGAACGTTATGGAGTTGAAGGCTATGATTACGCTGGTAATAGCAATGATGACTTAGAAGTGTGGGCGGCCGCTTCTAATGCAGTAGTAGTTAATGCAAGTGAAAATATTTTAAAAAAGGCATCGACGCTCACTTCTGTGACACAAGTATTTCGTTCAGAGCAAGCTGGCATTGCAGTATGGCTTAAAGCGTTACGTATCCATCAATGGCTAAAGAATTTGCTTTTATTTGTGCCATTGCTTGCAGCACATAAAATTGGTAATGCTCAGTCTCTTTGTTTGCTACTAATCGCATTCCTTTCATTCAGCTTGTGTGCTTCGTCAGTCTACATAACTAATGATCTTCTGGACTTGGAAAGTGATCGAAGCCATCCACGAAAAAGATTTCGTCCATTTGCTTCAGCAAAGTTATCAGTTGCCCATGGAGTAATTGCGGCACCATTACTGATCGCAGCAAGCTTCTTGTTGGGAGCGATAGTAAGCGTAGACTTTTTAATAGTTTTGTTAGTGTATCTTTTTCTGACTGTAACCTATTCATTTAGTCTGAAGCGTTTAGTACTAGTTGACTGCCTAACATTAGCCACACTTTACACGATGCGTATAATTGCTGGTGCCGCTGCCGTATCCGTATCACTTTCTTTTTGGCTTCTAGCTTTTTCAATTTTTATCTTTTTATCATTAGCGCTCGTTAAGCGCCATGCGGAGCTATTGGTTCAATCGCAAGAAGGTAAAAATAGCGCACACGGTAGAGGTTATTTGGTTACTGATGCGCCACTACTTCAAGCATTGGGCGTATCTTCTGGCTACATTTCCACATTGATTATTGCGCTATATTTGAGAAGTGAAAATGTGATTTCGATGTACGCTCAGCCATTAGCGATCTGGTTATTGATTCCAATACTTTTGTTTTGGGTAAGCTGGGTTTGGTTGAAATCTTCTCGAGGCGAGATGCACGACGACCCCATCGTTTTTGCAGCCAAAGATAAGGCCAGTCTTAGTGTAGCAGCTATCACTGCTTTAGTTTTCATATATGCTGCAATTGAGTTTGACTTATAATGACGAAAACAGCCACAAAAATTGCCGTTTTGTATACTCTATTTGCAGTGGTATCCACTGTTATAAATATAGGTTCGCAAATGGTATCTATTTGGATCTACAAAGGTCTATTTTCCGTTGAAATATCTATTTTAGTTGGTACCTGTATGGGTTTGCCGCTTCGCTATTTTCTAGAGAAGCGATATATCTTCAACTTTACAAGCATGAACTTAGTGCACGACGGCAAGTTATTTATTTTTTATAGCGCAATGGGTGTTATTACGACGCTTATTTTCTGGAGCACGGAGTACGCTTTCCATCTAATTTATGATACTGACTTTATGCGATACCTCGGAGGCATCATCGGTCTTTCTATTGGTTTTTACGTTAAGTACCAGTTAGATAAAAAATACGTTTTTGTGAACGGTACTAACAAGGCTGTTTCATGACTAATTTAACCAAAATTTACGGATGGGGAAGATACCCTCAACAAGATGCATACTTGCATACGCCGACATCGTGTGCATCTTTGGAACTCACCGCCAAGCAACAAGATAGTGTTTTGGCACGTGGTATGGGACGCAGTTACGGAGACAGCGCTAACGCGTTAAATGTTTTGCAGACAACGTACATCAATCACTTTATCGAGTTTGACAAAGCGACTGGAAAGCTAACTGCTGAAGCGGGTATAACTCTACGAGAGATATTGGAAGTCATTGTTCCTAGCGGATGGTTTTTACCGGTAACTCCTGGAACTAGCTATGTCACTTTAGGCGGTGCAATAGCGAGTGATGTGCACGGAAAAAACCATCACATAGCTGGCACGTTTGGGCAGCACGTTAAGTCCCTAAAAATGGTATTAGGCACTGAAGAAGTTGTTACAGCGTCACCACAACATCATGCAGATTTATTTCACGCAACATGTGGTGGAATGGGGCTCACCGGAATTATCATGAGTGCAACTATTCAGCTGCTTCCCATTAAATCCTCTTTTATTTCCCAAAAAACGATTAAAGCAGACTGCGTGGAGGCGGCATGTGAAGCCTTTGAGAGTAATAGCAATGCTACTTATAGCGTTGCATGGATAGATTGCCTCAGCAAAGGAAAAAGCCTTGGACGTAGTGTGATAATGCTTGGTGAACACGCTGCACAAGGTGGGTTAGATATTGATATACGACAGAAAGTTTCTATTCCGTTTTCCACTCCATCTGCTTTGCTTAATAGTGTAACAATGAAGGCTTTTAATACCGCTTATTGGCATAGAGCAAAGCACAACGTAAGTCGAACAGTCAGCCTAATCCCCTACTTTTATCCGTTGGATGCGGTAGGTGATTGGAATAGGTTGTACGGTAAAAAGGGATTTCTGCAATTTCAGTGTGTTGTGCCTAAGCTCGATGGCATCGCGAATATGCGTAGGCTCTTAAGCGAAATCTCCAACAGTGGCGAAGGTTCGTTTCTAGCAGTACTTAAGCAGTTTGGAGTTGCTAATGAGAGCCTTCTCTCGTTTCCAACAGAAGGTTACACATTGGCACTAGACTTTAAGGCTTCAGAAACAGCAATCAAGACGGTAAAAAGACTTGAAGATATGGTGGTAGATATGGGTGGACGTCTATACCTAACAAAAGATTCAGTAATGCAAGAAAGCACTTTTAAAGCTACATATCCAAACTGGGAAAAGTTTGAGGTAGTAAGAGAACAATATGGTGCAGTTGGCAAGTTTAGTTCGGCGCAATCAATACGCTTAGGGTTAGCATGAAGAGAATTTTAATTATTGGAGCAACGTCAGCGATTGCGGAGCACTGCGCACGGATTTGGGCTGCTGAAGGTGATGCTTTGCATTTAGTTGCTAGAAACGAACAGCACGTTCAATTAATAGCATCAGATCTTAAAGTGCGTGGTGATTCTGAAGTAACAACATATGTTACTGATCTAAATAATATGGATAAGCATGAGGAGTTACTGGATGTCGCTGATGCTGCTCTGGGCGGAGTCGACATTGTTTTGATAGCACATGGCACACTTTCCAATCAAAAACGCTGTGAGCTTAGTGTGCACGAAACACTGGTCGAAATTCAAACTAATGCACTATCCACTATTAGCTTACTAACGATAATTGCAAATAGATTTGAGGCGAAAAAAAGTGGGACTATATGCATCATCTCATCAGTTGCTGGCGACCGAGGACGGGCTAGCAACTATGTTTACGGATCAGCTAAAGCGATGCTTACAGCTTTCACGTCTGGTCTGAGGCAGCGACTATATAAAGCTAACGTTTCAGTTGTAACCATTAAGCCAGGTTTTGTGGATACGCCTATGACTAGTGAGTTTAAAAAAGGATTTTTGTGGGCTAAGCCTTCCATGGTTGCCGTATTGATTGTGAAGGCAATTGAGTCGAATAAAACTGAAGTCTATGTTCCTACATTTTGGCGTAGCATAATATTGATAGTTAAACTTATACCGAATACGATTTTTGCAAGGATAAAGCTATGAATAACACAAGGGCTTTGGGAATCTCTTCGATAATAGGTTTAACGTTTCTTGCAGGCGCTATATTGATTATAACATTAGGGCACTTACATGAAGACGCCTATATTTTATTCCAATACTCAAAGAAATTATCTTTAGGACAGGGAATTGTATTCGACGAGGTGTCTGGCCCTACCGAAGGCGCAACAGACTTTTTATGGATGGTTTCATTAGCATTTCTGCACTATTTAGGTATAGATTTAGGATCTTCTGCGGCGCTACTTAATAGTGTTGGAATCGTTCTCATTTCTTACGTGATCTTGAAATTGTGCAATAAGCTTGACTGGAGAGCATTTAGCAGTCTTTTTCTCGTCGTCTTTTCTGGTGGCTTTTCAGCTGCACTTGGAGGATTTTCAACACTCGCTTATGGCGGCCTTATAATGCTCTTTGGATATAGTATTATCCAGAAGGAATATAAAACTATCTCTGTATTATCCTTGCTAATACCATTATTTAGACCTGATGGGGCGCTTATAGTTTTAGGGGGCGTTCTCGTTGCTTTCTTTGGTTCAAACAAAGAGCAAAGAAGAGCCTTGTTTTTCTACCTAGTACCTGTAGCAATTGCTGGGCTTAGCTATTTCTTGTGGCGTTACAGTTACTTTGAAAGTCTCCTGCCTCTCCCTTTGCTAGTCAAAGCCCGAACGGACACTTTACTCGCCGGACTTGGGGGGAATTTTAACTGGTTAAAGTTTCACTTATTGCTACTTATTCCTTTCATATTTTTGTTCATTAAAAATGGTATTAAGGGGATTAAATGGTTTGATTATTTCGCTTTCGGTCTCGGTCCTTTACTTTTGCTAATTGCTTTGTCGTTTGCACATCAGAGTCAGAACGTAGGAGGCAGATTCCAGTTTCCAATTGTCCTCTCTCTTATTGCTATTTTTATTCTGTCGTCACGCGATATCAAAGTCCCCTCAAGGTTTTTTTTAGCGGTACTGATTCTCTGTTCTTTGATTGGAGCCAACACCATACGAAAGGATGTCAACTACCTAACGAACAACGATTACATAAATTCATTTCCACAAGTATTGAAGGACATGAGATTTAACACGTCTAGAATTGCCATCACAGAGGCTGGTAGATTTCCATTCTGGTATGATGCAAAAGAGATGGTCGATTTGGTTGGATTAAATTCTAGAAGAGTTGTCAAAGAGGGTGCAAGTAAAGTTATTAATGAATTGTATCCAGACTTAATATTCGTTCACCACGCAGGCCGCTTTGATACGGGTTTGTTTGACGAAAAACTCTCGTACATAACGACCGAAGCTGCCACTATCAAAAAAAAATCAGAATATCTGGGTAATAACTCTGTGAAGATAGCGCCAGAGGTAGCGCTAAATTATGCAATTCAGCATAACTACGTTGCCATACTTGTTCAATATGGCAAAAACGACACTAACTTTAGCCATGTCTTCTTTCTTTCACCAAAATTAGATATAGCTAGTTTTACATCAGCTCTTGAGATTGCTATGTCGTCTAAACTAACGTATTTTCAATCGATGGATCTTTTAAATTAGCATTTTAGCTTTCTTACGGAGCAATAATTGTGAGCAGGCTTATAAACCATGCGTTTATAAGTCTGCCGTATTAGAACGCGCAATTGCCAATATGGAGAGAGATTAAATGTACAAGGTTGAGAGTCCTTTTAATCCGTTTCTTGACTACGAATATAACGACAGTAAAGAAATGTCTTATATGTTTATGAAGTCTTGTGCATCACTAAGTGATCACGCACTACCTTCTGCTAATGATGTCATCTTAGACTGGACTAAATTTTCTAGGGAAGCTCTTGAAGGTGAGTATACTGAAGCTAAAGAAGCGTGTTGGAGTGGACATTACGAACAATTTGGAAGGCTCATGTATCACCTAATAGATGTGATAGTTCGTAAAGAAGATTACATTACATCTAAACGCTTTAATAAAGCGCAGTTGGACTTTTTTCCATCTATAACCACCGCAAACTTCCTTGTTGAATGTGCTACGAGTTCTGAAGACAGAACATTTTACAGATGTTGGTTTGATATAATTGGGCACAAAGAATTTAGCTTTATTGAAGTTAACGCAATTGAAGCTCAATCCTACATTTATTGGAAATATGTGTTATCGACACTCGTTGTTGACTTGGGGCACGCTTTGAGAAGACGAAACTTAAAAGAGTCAGAATATCTGTATTGCTGAGTTCGGATGACAGCCACCAAACTCTGAAAGCACAATGCTTTTAGCTAACTAGGAGGCTGTTATGACTGTACTTGATACACTGAATTTCGTTGCTTTTAATCCACTTCAAAACAACAACCCTATCGCTGTTCGTCGTCGCAAGCTGATTGCAAAGATTGATGAACAAATCCAACTTGCAGTAAACAAAGACTACACACCTACGCAACACAAGTGGGTTACTGACGAACATGGCAACCAACGCAAAGTAGATGTTCCTAAACGTGTTAAGCGTTGGTGGGCTGCGAGTGTTGATGGAAAGATAAACCTTGTAGTGCGCTATGGAAGTAAGCCTTTAGAGTTTGCTAAAGGTAAGAATGCTATCGAACTAGGTAGTGTAGCAGAAGTTGCTGGTGTGCTAGCTAAGGTGCGTGAAGCTGCTGAGAATGGTGAGTTAGACACACTTATTGAACAGCAAGCGCAGTTTGGAAGACGAGTAACACAAAAGAACAAGTGAACGAACGAACAGAAGAACGTGTTGGTTTCAGCATGTTCTTCGTCTTACAATGTGCAACAAAGGATTGCGTAAACTATTGAATTGCAATAGTTACACAAGCGTAGATAAAACGTGCAAAGTGGATGGTGGGTTACACACTAGTTGTATTGATAGGCAGTAATTTTATGATATTAAACAATAAAATAATAACGTTACTACTGAGTGGGAATGAGCGCGGCGGTGGTCAACACCGATACGGTTGAATATTATGTCTGGCGCGATGGCTTTTATGGTTGGCAACTTGTCAGGTTTGAACAACTAAGCGTCATTTAGGAGCGCATATCCCCCAGCACCGCTGAAAGGCGACATCACCATGCGGGTGCGGAACAGTTCTTTTACATTGCGTCTGGTGTTCCGTCGATGGAACTTGATGCGGAGATCTCCGCTCTTCATGTGCAGCAAGGCATCAATGTGAGCGCGAGCGCCTCACACCAGATCACCAACCGGCCTCGGTCTGATCTGCTGTTCACCGTCACCTCGACCCCGCCACGTCACGTCACGTCACGTTGACAGGGTGATGATGTAAAATACCAGTCCCTTAAGCCTGCTGGGTTAAAAAATTATAAGAGAGAAACCAGGTAAATATTAGGCTTATTTTAAGAAACCAGTTATCCCTCACCGGCAACTGGGTTTTGAGGAAACGTCCTGTGATGGCCATTTGCATAATCGGGACGAACTTGGGGCTTGGGGCTTAGGTTGCATTTAACCAAACAGTATCTGATTGTAACCATGCTTCGCTGGCGTCCCGGTAACGGACGCATTGCCACAAGCACAAATGCATGGCAATGCTGATTGGCTCTTAGTCACTCTAAAGCGCTTATAATCAATATCTTGTAGTTCAGTTTATGGCAGGGAATGACTATTCGCTGACAATATGCTTTGACTACTGCTGTTACCTAAATACAGAAACCTCAGAAGTAAAAATAAAATGGACTTGTTGGATGTAGCGTTAATCTTTTCTATCTTATCCTGCAGTTTAGTAGGCGGATTCATTTTCACATATGCAATTGTTGTGATGCCTGGTTTATCCAGCCTTAGTGACAAAGATTTTTTAAGAGCGTTTCAGGTGACGGACGCTATAATACAAGACAACCCGCCGCTATTCATGTTCACTTGGGTAGGGTCTATGGTGGCAATATTTATGATGATTGTCGTTTCATCTGTACGTGTTGAACTAGCAGAAGCATGGCCAATTGTTCTAATCAGTGTTGCATATCTGGTGGGGGTGCAAGGCATAACTGCGGCATTCCATATTCCCTTAAACAACCATATACAAAACCTTATAATCGAAGATTTGAATGATGAAACCTTGGCTGATGAACGCTTGAAATTTGAAGCAAAGTGGAATTTCTTTAATTACATCCGAACAGGAATAGCCCTTTCTGTCAGCTTTTTACTGCTCATAATATTAAGTTTGCGCTAACCAAATTTCTGTTAAGTCTTTGATATTTATAAAAATATAAGATCTAAGCGAAGGGATTTTAGCAGTTTCAGACTGATCAGAACGTACGATTTCACAGACGTTCCATTCGCCTATCCTAAAGCCAATAGATTTCGCGAAAACATCATGCTTGAGCACGCAAGGGGGGCTAGGCGGTGGTGCCACCATCAATGATAAACGATTGCCCTGTCGCGTAAGCACCATCATCAGATAATAGATAGAGAATTAACTTTGCGATCTCATCAGGTTGACCCAATCGTTTCATGGGTTGGCGGTCCACGAACCAAGCCCGGGCCTTACTTTCATCGCCCAACTCTTCGGCCAAACAGGCTATTCTTTTTTTCAATGAGGCGCTTTCGATCGTTCCGGGACAAATCGCATTTGCCCGCACATTATCGGCCATATAATCCACTGCAACGGATTTTGTCAGCCCGATCACCGCGGCCTTTGACGCGCTATAGGCCGCGCGATAGGCAAACCCTTTCACGGATGAGGCCAAAGACGCCATATTCACAACGGACCCTCCGCCTGCCAAAATCATTTTTGGCAGGGCGGCGCGCAACACATAAAACATACTATCAACGTTGATTTGAAAAGATCTTTGCCAATCTTCATCGCTTAAATCGGTCAGACGTCCATGATGCACCCAGCCTGCCATATTAACAATCCCGTCAAATGGCTGTTGAGATGCAAAAAAACGAGTTACCGAATCTTGATCCGTCACATCAAGAACAGCGACGGCGCAGCCTGTTTTATTTAAAGGCAAAAGCCCTTCGTCAGATTTATCAGTAGCAAGAACCTGAGCTCCCGCGCGCGCCGAAAGCAAAGCAACGGCGGCGCCCATACCCGCGCCTGCACCGCTTACAAAAATCCTTTTACCCGCCAAATCTATCATGGTTCCCTCGCATTGCCGCCAGTTTCCAGCCCCGCCAATACCACAGCCCAAAAGGCGTCTTCAGCCCGAACAGCTAGCGGCCCAAGAAGACTGGGAAAACCTCAGTCAAAAGGCGCGAAAAGGCGGTTTCACGCCGCATTATCTTCCTTCAAAACGCGCGGTTCGTTTTTCCAGAAAGGCCACAACGCCTTCTTTGAAATCACGGCTATTTCCGCATTCTTTTTGAAGCTTTGCCTCTAAAGCCAGTTGCGCCTCTAAATTATTCTCGGATGAGGCACGCAGCGCAGTTTTCAAATGAGAATAAGCCAAAGTTGGCCCTTTGGCCAAATATTCCGCCCGCGCGCGCCAGGTGGCTTCAAACGCGTCATCTGCAACCGATTCCCAGATCAAACCCCATTCATCCGCCTGCTCTGCAGATATTTTTTCGGCAAACAACGCCGCTCCCATGGCTTTGGCAAGACCCATTGTGCGCGGCATTAGGTAGGTTCCGCCCGCGTCAGGAATGAGACCAATTTTTGTAAAGGCCTGCATGAAATAGGAAGATTTCGAGGCAATCACCACGTCCGACGCCAAGGCAAGATTTGCACCTGCGCCCGCCGCGGCCCCGTTCAAGGCAGTTATTGTGGGAATCCTACATTCGATTATTGCGCGCAGCATCGGTTCGTATTCATCCCTAAGCGTGCGCTCTAAGTCCAGTTGCGCGGCGTTCGCCCGATCACCCAAATCTTGCCCCGAACAAAACGCTTTTCCGCGCCCAGTCAATACGATCACCCGCGCCTGTGGGGCCAAACGCTTGTACGCATCGGTGATTTCGGCGCGCATTTGGGTGTTCAGCGCGTTCATCACCTCGGGACGGTTCATAGAAACACAAGCAACCTCAGAGGACAGATGAACCTCAATCGTGTCATAATTCATAAAAATGCCCCCTCTCTGGGTAAGTGAAAATTACCACCGCCATTTTAGTTCACTCCAAATTGGTTCGTTCTAAAATTTTATCTAAACGCTCTTTTTCATCCACGCTTAATGCCTTGGATGCCGCGCCGTTCACTTGTGCTTGGCGGCTCCTAATATAGGCAAAAGCGATCAACAAGGCGAGCAAAAGCATTACCGGGCCCGCAACCCATAAAATCACGTTAGAGCCTTTGGTTTGGGGGCGCAGCAAAGCAAATTCCCCATAACGCGTAACCACAAAATCCAGCACTTCTTCGTTACTTTCGCCCAAAACCAAGCGTTCCCGCACCAACAGCCGC
>JACLAB010004350.1_pt1 | contig 15232 bp, 14 predicted proteins | sample 8027921 | NCBI WGS metagenome assembly JACLAB01 (sample SAMN15725117, study PRJNA655200) | protist metagenome | isolation source: fluorescence activated cell sorting (FACS) single amplified genomes of... | place: USA: West Boothbay Harbor, Gulf of Maine | collected 2000-07-19 | reverse complement strand
AGGTGGCGAAATATTCCATGGAAAAGCACTCCTCGGTGCCCATCCAAGTCATTCCTCTCAAGAGAGAAGAGATGCGCAAGCAAGGCATTTACACGAGAACCCAAGATCCGAAGCAATCCACCGAGTTTACGTATTGCCGCTTTTTCGTGCCGTATTTGCAAAACTACAAAGGATGGGCGATGTTTGTGGACGACGATTTCTTGTGGTTGGGGGATATTAAGGAGTTGATCGATCAAATCGACGACAAGTACGCCATCATGTGCGTGCAACACGATTACAAACCGACGGTGGATGTGAAATTAGCCGGTAAAGCGCAAGAGGCGTACCCGAGGAAGAACTGGTCGTCGATGGTTTTGTACAACTGTGGACACCCGGCGAACCAAGGAGTGAATTTGAGCATGATCAACTCCCAACCGGGCTCGTTCTTGCACAGATTTTCGTGGATTACGGACGACTCGTTGATTGGTAAAATTGATTACGAGTGGAATTTCTTGGTCGAGTGGTACAAGCCGTACGAGGGGGAGAGAAAGCCAAAGGCGATTCATTACACGGAAGGCGGACCGTGGTTCCCGGATTACAGAGAGACGGATTACGCGAAGGAGTGGTTCGATCACATGAAGGAGTACGAGGCGACGTTGCCGAAGCCGAGGTTGCTGTGCCCGTTTGAGAGGTTTACGTGTAAAGGAACGAAGTTTCTTGAAGGATATGCGAACTCCGACGATCCATGGACTTGGGTCGACCACGAATAAACTTACTAGACGAGAGCAAATTGATACTACCACCGCCACCACAACAACAACAACAGCAACAACAATAACAATAACAAGGATTACGACAACTTATACTACTACCCATTAAACTAGAACAAGAGAGAGAAAGAAAGAGATACATCAAAATGATGAGATACAAAAGAAAGACACACATATTTTTCCTTTCAATAAATTTCAGTCTAAAGCTTCTAAATTTTCTCTACTATTTATTCCTTAGTCGTCCTCTTCGTCGTCGTCGTCCATGGAATCATCATCGCTATCTTCTTCATCGTCGTCGTCCGAATCGTCTTCGACGATGTGATCCAATCGATGCATGACCACCCCATTTTTCGCACCGGCGTCTCTTCCCCACCTCCCGAGTCTCGGCTCTTGCCCGACGCCGGCTAACAAAAACTTCCCAGACGAAGCAATGGCTAATCCATTCACGAAGCCTCTTTGTGGCAAAGAGTGTTTCGGTTCCAACGCGGTATCTTTCGCCCCTGGCGTTGCTTTCCACAAACGAATCGTACCATCGCCGGCACCTGTCGCACACAAGTTTGTCCCTCTGCCCACCGCGGCGGAGACCACCGAACTCGCTAAATATCCACACCCGCCTCTATTTCTATCCTCCACGGAGAGGTTCAAAAATTCTTGCGTGGCCATTCGATCGGCTAAAACAATTTCTCCGTCCTCTTCTTCCCAGTTTTTCGGTAACCCGATGGGTTCGTCGTATCCGTGCACCTTTGAAAAAGTCGACAGCGGCTTCTTCTTACTCGCGCTCCACAATGATACGGCGCCATCTCTGGCGCCAGTAATCCAGTGGTCATGCGACACCGAGGCCACGCACTCCATGGCGTAATCTGTCCTCTTCTCGTCATTTATGGACGGTCTGAACACCAACTGCGAATCTTCGGCTACTTTCCACGCTCGCAACGTTCGATCCGAACTGACCGTCGCGCATCGCTCTCTCTTGTGCGCGTCGATCCCGTTCAACTCGCTTTGATGTCCAAACAACGTATCCACGTACGCCATATCGTCCACGGACCAGATTTTCACCGTTCTATCTTCCGAACACGAAAACATTTGCCCTGTACCGTGCCTAAACGTCAAACCAGTCACCGCGCCTCGATGGCCGGCGAACGTCGTGACGAACTTTTTCATCCTAGTATCAAACACGTGAATTCGTTTATCGTTACCACCTACCGCGACGATATTCTTCTCGCTCGCACATGCTACGGTTAACAAAATCCCAGCGCCACTTCTCGGCGGCGCCATCGGTCCACCCCCACCTTTCGTCCGCATCTCTTCCTGCGTAACCACCGGACATCTCGGATACTTGGTCCGCTTCCCGGTTTCCACGTCCCACTCCACAATCGCCCCGTCTTTACTCACGCTATACGCCGTTCGGTCGTCGGAACTCAAACATACCCCAGTCACGCTTTGTTTGTGCGCTTTTCTAGAAAAGTACGTCCCCAATACCGGCGTTTTCGTCGGTTTCACACCGTCGGCGATTTCCCGAAAGTGTCTCCCCGCCGCTTCCGCCGCCTCGTTGGCGAGTTTATTCGCCAACCGGTCGTGGCTGTCTAAATCTCTCCGCTTCTTTCTCACGGACGGATCCACGTCCTCGTCCTCGTTTACATCCGACTCCTCGTCGTCGCCTTCTAACGCCGCTTCTCTCCGTAACTTCTCTAAATACAAGCGCGCTAAACGCGTTCGTTTTTCCTCCGCCGTCTCTCTCTTTTCAGGAGGATGGTTCTCCTCGTGCGCCAATTGCTCAGCCTCGTCCTCTCTTTTTCTCTTCTCTTTCTTGGTGAGCACGTCGTCCTCGCTCTCGTAAAAGAGATCCTTGGCGTCCCCGTCCCCGTCGTCGTCGTTATCTCTCACGTGATCCGGCGGTAGCTTCCCGTCGTCGAAGTAATCTAAATCTCGCTCGTCGAGGCGGCGGTCGCTTTTTCTCTTCTTTCCCTTGGACGACATTCTCTCCTATCCGAACGATACGCGTCACAACGCGAGAGAGAGAAACAAAGAGAGAGTGAGAGAGAGAGCGCACCGGATAATTCCTCCTCCTCCTTCCCCAAACGACGAAAGAAAAGACTCTCTCTCTCTCTCTCCGTCTCTCTCTCGTTCTCTAATGTGTACTACTAAGAAAGAAAGAAAGAGAGCAGAGAAAAAGTGGAGAGAAAAAGTGTGAAAAAGTCAGAAGACGAAGAAGACGAAGACTTTTCGGACTGCTCTCTCGAAATATTTATAAAACGATCGGCCATTTTTCTCTCGCGTCAAACTCTCCTCACACGAGTAGCATCAAAAACTTTTTCCTGCGCGGTCTCTCTCCTTTAATCAGACAGACAGACACGCAGAGAGGGAGAGAGAGAGATTCTTGACGTCTGCTCGATATATACATAAGAGAGAGTATTATTTTTTTACGCATCATCGGGGGCTCGGGGTCGTTTTTCCAAAGAGAGACTTGTAGTAAATAACCAATCGCGGAAATATACACTGACGGGTATAATACGAAAAATATGAACGCGCGCTTAGGTTTAGAGGAATACCCAACCTACGACTCGATGATTGAGACGTTGTTGAAGCACCAGTTCTTGCCGGAAGCGGACGTGTTGCGCTTGTGCGATCGCGCGCGAGCGTTAATCAGCGAAGAATCGAACGTCACGAACGTTCGCTCGCCGGTGACTGTTGTCGGGGATATTCACGGGCAGTTTCACGATATGATGGAGATGTTTAAGATGGGTGGGTACGCGCCGGATACGAATTACTTGTTTTTGGGCGATTACGTCGATCGTGGGTATTATTCGGTGGAAACGGTCACGTTAGTGGTGGCGTTGAAAGTCCGATTTCCCGATCGGGTGACCATAATCAGAGGAAACCACGAGAGTCGACAGATTACGCAAGTGTACGGATTTTACGACGAGTGCATGAGAAAATACGGCCACGCGGGGATTTGGAAAGCGTTTACGGATTTGTTTGATTTCATGCCGTTATCCGCGTGCATCGAGAATCAGATTTTCTGCCCGCACGGCGGGTTAAGTCCGAGCATCGATACGCTCGACCAGGTGAGAAAGATTGATCGATTCGCGGAGGTTCCGCACGAAGGACCGGTGTGTGATTTAGTGTGGTCGGACCCTGACGATAGAACTGGGTGGGGGATGAGCCCGAGAGGGGCGGGGTATACTTTTGGGCAAGATATTACCGAGCAGTTTAATCACAACAACGGGTTGACGTTAATCGCGCGCGCGCATCAGTTGGTCATGGAAGGGTTTTTATGGCATCACGACAAGGCGTTGGTGACGATATTTAGCGCGCCGAATTATTGCTATCGATGCGGAAATCAAGCGGCGATTATGGAGGTAAGCGAGACGATGGAGACGAATTTCTTACAGTTTGATCCGGCGCCGAGAAGAGGCGAGGAGCAACAAGCGCAAAAGCGATGTCCGGATTACTTTCTCTAAAAAAAAGAATGAGAAATCACAAGAGAGAGAGAGAAAGAGAGAGAATGCAGCAGCAGAAGCAGCAGAAGCAGAAGCAGCGCGATTTATAATACATCTCGCGCGCATCGCTTATTCGCTTATATATAGTAGTTCCTATTAGTAAATAAAACCGTAGCACAAAAGAGTTGAAAAGAAATCGTAAAAAGATAAAAACGTCAGACTTTTCTCGCACTTCGTCTCTCTTTCCCGCTCTTTAACAAACAAGAAGAATGACGGTCGATTTCCTCGCGCGAAAGCAATCGAAAAAGAACGCCAAACGTCTCGCCTCTCTGAACAAGAAAGGCGAAAACGAGCGCAGAAACCGCGCGAAGCGAGGGAGAAACCGAAACACCGTCGGCATGTGCAATTTCGCGCCTCCGTTGCCGCCGGCGTTGGCGGAGGAGGACGAACAGAACGAGGCGGAGAAAAAAATGAAGAAGAGGAAGATGGAGAGGGAAAGGTTGGCGAGGAAAGCGATGAGGAAGAAAGTGAAGATGGAGATGGAGAAGAACGTGATGGGAGAAAGAGGAGGAAAAGGAGAGGAAACGGGTGGCGGCTCGGACGATGAAGAATCAGAGAAGTCGGAAAGCGAAGAGGAGGAAGATAAAGAACAAAATCAAAACAATAACGTCCCGGAGTATTTCATCGACGCGATGAAAACAATCGGTCATCGACGGATAGCGCCGATACAGAAATCGTCCTGGATGGCTTTGTGTAGTAACTCGTCGGATTGTTTATCCGTGGCGCCGCCGGGGAGCGGGAAGACGTTGGCGTTTTTGTTGCCGGCGTTCGACGTGGTGATTAAGAGGGTGGCGGAGTTTATGAGTAGTACGAACGGTAAGAAAAACGGCAGTAACAACGCTATCAGTAGGAAGAATGTGATCGATGGTCTCATCGTCGCGCCGACGAGAGAATTGGCGCAGCAGATTGCGAGCGTCGGGAATAAGTTGAAACGAGCGGCGCCGGTGAAATTAGTATGCGTGGTTGGCGGGACGAATCAGCAAGAGCAAGAGGAGAGCTTGTTAGCGCCGACAAAGTTAGGGGTTTTAGTGGTTGGAACGCCGGGGAGATTGTGTGCGACGGTATGTTTTAACGCCGGTGGGACCAAGAAAAGCGACGACGGGTCGGGGAAATCCGTAGTCGTTCCGGCGAGCGAGAATCGATTAGGCGATTGTAAGATTTTCATTTTAGACGAAGCCGATAGAATGTTAGCGCTTGGTTTTGAACCACAGTTGGAGCAACTGTACGAGAATCTACCGAAAGAAAGACAAACGGCTTTATTTTCGGCGACCTTTCCGGCGAAAGTGAAACAGATTGCCAGAAAGTGGTTGAAGAAAGACTACGAGAAGGTGACTTTGAGTGCAAACGCGGTCGACATATCGGCGCAAAACGCCGAGAAAGGGAAGGAAGAACTCGTACAACGCGCCTCGAAAGTTATTCAAACCGTTCACGTGTGCGCTGAGCACAAGAAATCGCGAAAGTTGATGAAATATGTCGATAACTTACGGAAAGAGGACGGTCGCGCTCGGTCGCGCGTGCTCGTGTTTACCAATCGCATCAAAACGGTAAAGTTTGTGAAAGATTTGTTGGTCAAACACGGCGAAAAAGTGTCCACGTTACACGGTGAAATGCGTCAAGATAAGAGAGAGTTGGCCTTGAAAGATTTCAAGGCTGGAAAAACGCCAATCTTAGTCGCTACGGACGTCGCCGGTCGAGGCTTGGACGTCGCCGGTTTAGAGTGCGTGGTCAATTGGGATTTCCCGGGAAGCATCGAGCAGTATCAACACAGAATCGGCCGAGCTGGAAGAAACGAGAAAGTTGGGAGCGCTCTGAGTTTTTTCACGAGGAAGTTTGCCCCTTTGGCAAAAGATTTAATCGAATTGTTAGCCAACGCGAAACAGTTTGTCGATCCGAATTTGAAGATTTTAGCGAAAGCTGCCGAGGCGTTGCCGGAATTAGAAAACAAGTTTCGAGACAAATTTGGTAACGGCGACGAACCAATCGATGAGCGCGGTGAAGACGACGACGACGACGATGAAAAACAAGGAGGAGGAGATGTCGAAGAAGAAAAAGAAAAAGAGAAGAATGGAAAGAAATCGAATATGAAGAAACAGAAAAGAGAAGAAAAAGATGAAGATGGAGGCGCCGACGAGTTTACCGTGCCAAAAGATAAACCGTCCATTGGCGACGGCACTAAAAGGAAGACCCAACCGAGTTGGTGGGAAGCTGATGGTTCACATGGAAGTACATCGGCGCACCTGTTCGGAAAGAAGAAGCGAGAAGAGATGAAAAATCCTGCCATGCGAAACACGTTGCGATGCGGACCCAACGAACAAGAGATAAAAGTCAACGCTGCCATGTCGTCCAAGCGCAAACAAAATCATCAAAAGAAACGAAAGTAGTAGACGAATTCCACCTATATAATATATTTGTAGTATACACTAAAGTATCTAGATCTTTGCGCGCTTAAAAGTATCATTATTAAGATGATCTTTCTCCGTCAAGCGCTCCGTTGCTTCGTCGCTTCCGCGTGGTCTCCGCTGATCTCCTCTGCGGTCTGCTTTATCGGTTTCTCCCAGCTATTCGGCACCGCGCACGCGAACGCCGGCGCGTTATCCTTAAACTGTGATTCGTAAAACGCATCCACCACGCTCGCTACTTCCGCTCCAATCATCCCGCTCATGATCACAATCTTCGTCTGCACCCCGGCGACTGAAAACACTTTTTCGTCCTCCTCCCGTTGTGTCACCCCCATGCACTCTCGCAAACTCATAGTTTCGTACATCTCTTTCGTGCACGTGATCAAATCGATGAAATCCGCGCCCATATCGTTCAGCATTTCTCGAACAGTTGTTCTTTCGGTCGGGGTAAACCCTATTAAAAGAATCGCGTCCGGACCGAACCGGCCGTTTGCGGTTTCGCCCGGGGCGTTTTGCGACTCGTAATCGATTGGAACGAACTTTTCGTCTGATGATGATGATGATTCAACCGCCGATAAAGGTCTTCTCCTCCCGTCGTTCGCGCCGACGAAACTTCCAATATTGTTAACAACAGCTCGTCGTCGCGTTTTAGCCTTTGAACAACGTAACGACGTCGACGACGTCGAGGCGACGGCGCTCGAGCGACTGCTCAACATCATCAAGTGCTTTTGGAGTGATGCTTTAAAAAAAACCGCCACAAAACACTTCGCGATAAAATAACAACACGAATGGGGGCAATCATCACGAAGCGACGAAAACGCCTCCTCGTTCTCGTCGGCGCGATTTTTGGTCTCTATTACTACACCAGCGAGAATTTTGAGAGGAGGAATGCTGCTGCTCCTGTTCACCACCAACAGCACGGTCGAGGAGGGGAAAATCATCATCAGCTTCGAGGAGGAAACTTCGCGCACTTCTTCGGCCGTTCGAACTCGAACCTTTCGTTTCGAGAGAAACAATTGACGCACTTACTCGGCGTGGAAAACGAGTGGCAACCTGGATTTTCGTTCGTGGGTACGGGAAACGCGGAAGAGCGCGGTCGGTTTTTGAATATGAGCAAAGATGATGGGGACGGAACGTACGATGGAATAGGAATAGGATTAGGAGGAGAAACCAACGCGGGGGCGCACAATCCGGCGCACGAGAATTCAGATAAAACGTTCGGGGTGAAATCTATCGGCGTGTTCCACGTGTTTCGGAAACCTCCCTGGGGTGGTGGAAATCAATTTTTAATGGCGTTGGTGAAGGAGTTTCGGAGGAGGAAGATAAAAGTCGTGGAGAACGCCATCGTGCCGGGGGTGAAAATTTACATGGCCAACGCAGTGACGTTTAAAGTGGACCCGTTTCGAGAGGCGTTTCTGAAGAGCGGGAAGAAGTTAAAGTTGGTGCACAGATTAGATGGGCCGTATTATTCCGCGAGGTATAACAAAGATCCAAGGAAGGAGGCGAATTTGCCGTATCGAGCGAGAGAGGACGATCGAGTGTATTGGATTAACAACGAGTTCGCCTGCGCGTCTATTTTTCAGAGTAAATGGTCGTACGATATGAATAAGATGTTAGGGTACGATCCGAAAGGGTATTTACAAATCGTAAATAACGCGGTGGACGATACGATTTTCCACAATCGAGGAAGACAGCCGTTTTCGAGATTACGCAAGACGAAAATTATGGCCAGCTCGTGGTCCAGCGGCGAACGAAAAGGATTTAAAACGTTTAAATGGTTGGACGATAACTTGGACTTTACCAAGTACGAGTTTTTCTTCAGCGGGAACGTTCCAGACGGGATGGTGTTTAAGAACATCAAAACCTTACCGCCGGTGACGAGCGAAAAACTCGCGCCGATGTTGAGAGAACACGACATCTTTCTCGCGGCTTCGTATTTAGAGCCGTGTTCCAACGCGCTCGTGGAAGCGTTAGCGAGCGGCATGCCGACAGTTTACCAATCCGGAAGTGGTCACGCGGAGTTAGTCAAAGCCGGAGGACGAAGTTACCGAAGACCAGAGGAAATCCCGGCGATGTTAGACGAAGTCGTTTTGAGATTCGAGGAGTACCAAAACAACATTCGCGTCACGACGGTGAGCGAAGCCGCCGACGGATACTTACAAGTCTACGCCGCCTGTTTGTCGTGAATGAATTAAAGAGAGAAAGTCAGATAGAGAGAGATTTAATAATAATATGCCGTACCGTAGTAGTATAATAATAAGGAGAGTTGTTTATAGAAGAGAACGAACGTTTTAAAAGTCACCACCACGTAGTACGTAGCACTTCTTCTATTCTTTTCAGAAGAATTTTTGACTCAATAGCACCCCAAAAAGAGAAGACCGCAGCCAAGAAAAAGACGGGCCAAGAAAATAGTCGGCATTAAAATAGTCTTAGACATCACTTAAAACAAAAATGGCATTCGCGTTGCGATCCTCCGCGTTAGTCGGGACGAGTGTTCCGACCGCGTCGACGAACAGCAGAGGTGCGCATATAATTCGCATCGCGCGAGCGTCGTCTCGTTTACGATTTTTTTTCTTCTTCTTTCAGCGCGCGATTTTCTCCTTTGAGCGCGAAAATTTAGTTTCGCGCAAAAACGCGGGCGACGACGACGCGTGCGTTCGGTTCACGCGAGAGGCGAGCGCGCGCGCGACGGTTTTGAACGACACAGTGCGCGTTGATTATGTTTTTCTCGAAACGTCGAGGGTGCGCGGGTCGCATCGGTCCAATATTTCCGCGCGTGGAGGGGTGAACGCCGAAGAAAATCGAGGGTGACGGCCCCCAAAACCTGAAGCAGCAGGGGGCAGCTTTATCCAAAAAGCAAAGAGATTTTCATCGATCCTTTTCGAGAGCGTCGACTGTCTCGCAATTGCCCTTTCCCACATCACGCGCTCACCTCTTATTACTCTCTCTCATCCATCTTTCCTCCACGCAAACAGTTCAACAAAAAATCTCCCGCACCACCGTCTCCGCCACGCCGTCTTCCATCAACCAAATCGGTTTCCAAACCCCCCCATCGACTGGCGAAAAGCCAGCCTGGGACGCCATCATCGAAGTCGGCGGCTCCCAACAATTCGTCTCCGAAGGCAGATACTACGAGTGCCACTCCTTACCGGGTTTGGAACCAGGCTCCAAAGTGGCTTTTGAGAGAGTCTTAGCGACGAGAGACACGGATAAACCGACGTTTGGGCAACCGTACGTGAAAGGCGCGAGAGTAGAAGCGACGGTGTTAGAGAACTACAAAGACGAGAAAGTCATCGTGTTCAAATACAGACCGAAAAAGCACTACCGACGTAAAAACGGTCACAGACAACACATGACGAGATTCTTAGTAACCAAAGTCATCAAGGCTTAATATAAGTATTGTTTTTAAATCAAAGTTTTGTTTGTATGTAAATAAAAATCAAAGAGAGTTACTCTGTAGGAGATATCAATATCAACACTCGTCGTCTGTCCCATCTTTCCTTCTTCACAAGAACAACCAACATCTTCTTCTTACCTTTTTTTGTATCATCATGCTGGCTGGAACTTCATCCATCGCGCGGCATCAATTCCTCGTCGGCGTTTCTTCGTTCCCTTCTTCCTCGGATTCTTCTTCTCCCTCTTCTTCCTCCTCGGCGAGAACGCCGCCAACGAGAACTCCTGTGTTTCTCGTCCAAGCGAATGCGGGATACAACTTTGCAACATCATCATCTTCTTCTTCTTCTCCTTCTGCCGCCATCCTCGACCGACACGTCCAAATCGACCGGTACTACGATAATTTACGCCAAATACACCAATCTCCGGATATATTTGTCATCGATGACTATTTAACCTCTGGAGAGTGTGAGAGTATCATACAGGCGGCGAAAGATTCCAACGAACTAAAACGGTCTCCGATTGCGTACGCGGGATGGACGAACGATTTCAAGACGTCTGTCGAGTTAGCCGCGCGAGGCCCGGCGTTCTGGTTTGCCGTGGTGAACATTTTGTACGGGTCGTCCGTTTTGAACGAGTTTGGATTGCCTATTCTTTTGAGAGGTGTTGGCGCGTACGCGTTCGCGTTGGGCGTCGCCGTGGCGCTTTCGTTGCTCGAGAAACAGAAGAAAGAGAAAGAGTTGCAAGAAATGCGAACGTCGAGCAGTTGCGTGTTGGGAGGACAGTCCGATGGGGAAAAGACGTTGATTAGAAATACGAGAAAGTTGTTAGCGGGAGCAAATCCGAACACGTTCGAGGCGCCGACGTGTATTCGGTACGAACCCGGACAACGGTTAGCGGCGCACTTTGACGCCAACAGAGGGGCGCAAATAGAAGACGCAGAGAGAGGCGGCCAAACGTTAGCGACGTTGTTAGTGTATTTGAACGATCAGTCGGAAAGTTCCGGGGGCGAAACGGTGTTCAATCGTTTGAATATAAAAGTGGTGCCGAGGAAAGGGAGCGCTTTGTTGTTTTTTCCGGCGACTGAATCCGGGGAGTTCGACGAACGCGTCGAACACGAAGGCTTGGAAGTATTAGGTCCGGAAGATAAGTGGATCGTGAGGATATGGAAGCACGAGAAGTTAGTGAAGGAGCCGTTCGGATTGAACGCGTTAGTATTAGAAAAGGTTTTTGTTTAGTGTAAATGTATGTAGCGTGTGTATGTATAAAAGCTTTATATAAAAATCTCTCTTACTGGTATATTTTATTCTTTTTATACTTGTTGTTGTTATTGATGTCGATGTAGTTAATGCGGGCGTTTGTATGTAGGTTATATAGTTTATCTGGCCGGAGCAGCCATGGCCTCGGTGTCTAATTTCTTTATCGTCGGGGTCGGCTTGTAGCCGACCAGCGCGCTCGAGTAGTCAAACACCGCTTGCGCTTTTTCCATGTCTCTGCCTTCCTTACTCGGCTTGTTGTTGAACGCAATCTCTCTGTTTCCGGAATCCCAGTAGTTATCCATCAACTGATCGCCGCCACCCTTCCACGACCAGTACGCGCCTTGCTCGGTGTATTGCGGGTCGATAACCAACGACGCCAAACGCAAACCAGCTTCGGTTTCCGAAACGTAACCTTTGGTGACGTTCTTTTGAATCACCGGAAACAACCATTGGAAAAACGGCGTGTGGTTGCGGAACAAGTTGGACTCGGCGATGCAACCCGGGTACATGGTGGAGAATTGCACCCCAGTGTCCGCGTATCGTCGGGCAAACTCTTTGATGTCCAACATGTTGCACAATTTGGAATCTTTGTACGCTTTGGCGCCGATGAATCGTTCGCCGTCAATCATCGCGTTTTGGTTTCTATCGCCGCTGCGAAAGCCGGTTTTCAAGCCTTCCATGTCTCCTAAATTCGCCCTCGGCGGGACTTGGCCAGCCAACGTGTTCGTGTTTCCAGTGACGGAACCGACGATGATTAACCTCTTTTGCTCGGCTTTCGCGTTAACGCTGAGTTTATCCAACAACAACAACGCCAACAAGTGGTGCGCCAAGTGGTTCACGCCGACGCACTCCTCGAAACCTTGCTTCGTAAACGACGGGACCGTCGCGTTCGGCAAATACAACGCCGCGTTACAGATCAACGCCGAAAAGTTTTGGACGTATCTCGACGCCAAGAACTTCTTCGCGAACGATCGCACCGAATCCAAATCCGCCAACTCGCACTCCATCACGTGATAGGCATCCGCCGGGAAACCAAACTCTTTCGCTTTTTCCTCCGCTTTCGCCGGGTTACGGACCGCCATGACGACGCAATACTCCCCGGTTTCCACCAAAGCTTTGGTGGTGTACAAACCCAAACCAGAGGACGCGCCGGTAATGACGACCACTTTCTTTTGATTAGCCGGCTTTTGCGCAAAGTTGAACAACGATCGAGTTATTATAGTTGATTGACGGCTTTGACGTCGTGGTGATGATGATTTTTGTTGTTGTTGATTTTTAGATCGGAGGATCGAAACATTGCTTTGAACAACACACTGTTTTTGTTGTAACGCCAACATTGTTCTTTGTTTGTTCTGTATTAATCTCACGCGATGCGATGATAGAATAGAATAGGAGTTAAAGTGAGGAAGTTTTGATCCCAATTTGATTTCTTATAGGAAAAAGCTGCTTTATCTTCTTTTTCCGGAACAAAGAGATGAGATCTTTTTCTAGTGTTTAGGGTTTACAGTCTTTTTTGCTAGGGTCTTGAAGGGTTTATCTTGGTTTTATTCTTAAGTCTTATTTTGTGTCAAAAAGCTAGTTCTACTCAATAATAAGAGAACCGCTGAGACCGGGGTTCGAGTCCCCGACGAATCGAAAAATTCAGGATTCGTTAGTATAGGTGGTTAGTATGTACGTTCTATTTCTCCTCTTCAGTGCTGTTTGCTGACTTTCCCTTCCTCACAGACGGCGCTGTCAAACAACTGACTTCTTTTTTTTTTCGGAAATTCTCAAAAATCATACTCATTTTTTGAGTCATACTCATTTTGAACGAGTATGATTTATGAGAAAATTTACTTTATGCTCAAAGTTCTTCGTATCTGAAGTCACAATTACCAATTAAACGACTGTTTGAGATATGATATTTGTAAACGAAGGTCCTGCTCGATTATGGGCGCCGGAAAGCCTGTGATAAAACGATTATGATGATGATGATGAAAAGGACGACGACCACACGAAAAGATGATGATGTTTGACCACTGCTGATAATGTTAAATTGAAAACCGACGACGGACGATTTTGCTGATAATGATGCCAAAGAAGAATCCAACAAAGAAGAAAAAGAAAGACATATTACTCGTCCTCGATTTGAACGGCGTGTTATTTGATCGACGCCGACGGACCAGAAACAGCAATAAGACTAGTAAACCAGAAGAAGAAAAAGAAGAGTTGTCAACGATATTGGGAAATTTTCAAGTGTACAATCGCCCACACCTGGATGGTTTTATAGACTTTTTGTTGGAAAATTTCACATGCGCGGTGTGGTCGAGCGTGCAAAAGCACAATCTGGAAATGCTCGTCGATCACGCCTGGGGAAAGGAGAGGAGGAAGAAGTTGTTGTTCGTGTGGGGACAGGATAAGTGCACGAGCGTCGGGTTTTTCGGCGACGGGTTGAAACCGGTGTTTTTGAAAGAGACGAGGCGGCGGATCTTTTGGACGCACACCAAGATTTTACTCGTGGACGATTCGCCGTATAAAGCTTTGAAGAATCCGCAGTTTACATCCATTCACCCTCGAGAATGGATCGCGTTCGGTGATGGTGACGAAACAAGGAAAAGTGGATATGAAGACGACGATCTCTCTGAAAACGGGAAACTTCGCAGATATTTGGAGAAAGTAGTAGAGGCGAACGATGCGAACGTATCGCTGCCTCGCTTCATACAACAGACGCCGTATAAAAATGAAAACAAAGAAGACGAAGAAGAGGCTGAAAAGTTGGCTCACGTCATGCGTTTATTAAGCGTTGTTTAATTAGATCTTCTCAGAATCGAACAACCTTCTCAACCTTCTTTATATTTTTCTTCTTCTTCCTTTTCTTGTCTTCTTCTTCTTCTTCTTCTTCGTCGTCGTCGTCCTCCTCATTGCCGTCGTCTAAATCGTCCTCGTCGCCGAGTAGGAACTGTTCTTCGTCGTCTAAATCGTCTCCACCTTTCCTCTTTTTAACTTCATTAGTATTGTCGTCGTTTTCTTTCGATTTCTTCTTCCGTTTGTCGCCGCTACTCTTTTTATTCGGACACTCTTTCGAGAGATGTCCTTCCTCGCCGCATCGCAAACACACGCCTTGTTTCGGACAATCTCTCGCTAAATGGTCCACGCCTTTACAAATTCGACACTGTCCACCGTTGACGTACAACCCGCTCTTATTCTCCGGACAATTCCGCGACAAGTGTCCGACTTTATCGCAGACGAAACACTTGGCAAACGCAAAGTTCGAATTCGGCTCCGTGCAATCTCGCAACGCGTGCTCGCTGCTGCCGCAGTTGTAACAAATCTTCTGCCCTCGGCTGCTGTTCGCATCGCCGCCGTTGTGGTAGCGACAGTCTCGCAACGAGTGCCCGGTTCGTCGGCATCCGAAACAGACCAACTTATTCTTGAATATGCCGCCATCCGCCGCCGCCGGCTTTGCATTTCTTTTGTTCGTATATCCGCCACCGCCGCCGCGAGAATAAGATGCGTTGTTGTTGTTGTTGTTGCCACTAGCGCTCTTCCTGCCGTACTTCTCTCGCTTTTCTCTCGCTCGCGACGACATTCTCAGTGAGACGAGGAGCAAAAGCACGTTTTTATATGTGTTTTAATACTGTGAAACTGTGAAGACGGTTCGAGCTTTTAAGGAGAAAATGCAAAAATAAACACGCTGTGTCTCTCTGTATTACAAGTGCTTTAATTGTATTTGTGTAATCACGAGAGTGATTATGATGATGATGATGATGACGATGATGACGACGATTCTAATTCGTATATAGTGCTCCATCTTCGTATCGCCAACCATATGGTAATGGACAGTCGTTGTCGAGGAGGTATTGTAAACACTCGGGGTGGTTTTTCTCGTGCGCGTAGTATACGGCCTCAGCGTGCCAAGGCGCTTTGGCGGTTTCGTGCAAGTACTTCAAACA
>JACLAB010012222.1_pt1 | contig 15238 bp, 11 predicted proteins | sample 8027921 | NCBI WGS metagenome assembly JACLAB01 (sample SAMN15725117, study PRJNA655200) | protist metagenome | isolation source: fluorescence activated cell sorting (FACS) single amplified genomes of... | place: USA: West Boothbay Harbor, Gulf of Maine | collected 2000-07-19 | reverse complement strand
GATCACGACTTCGTCATCTGCCAAGAAACGGTTATAAAATATGGAAGTTGTATCCAAGAGGTACTTGAGGCTGGTTCAGTTCCAGTAGTATTGTCTTCAAAATGGGATAGCCGTTTAAAAGGACTTCCAGTATTAATTCTCGATAGTTGGACGGACCTTTCGGTCGAATTACTACGTAACTGGCAAGCTCAAGAGTTGGAAATGGAGCAATTAAACAGCAGAGTGGCGACATGAGGTCGACGAAACGTCCACATGTCACGCTTGCGCAACATGTATGATGCAATTTCAAGAGCTTTCGAACGGTGTGCGACACATCTCGGATGCGATGTCTCTTATAATAACGAGGCTCTTCCCCATCACTTTATACATTGAGTCTCCTTGTCATGGAAGTAAGTACTTACCTCCGGTTCAAAAGTAACGTAATGATCTGTGACTCGTCACTTTTCTCCTCGTGTTTTTTTATCCTTTTATGCTTTCGGGGAAAAAGCCCGGGGGGGAGATAGATTTTGGAGCGATAATTTTACAGTAACTAAGGGTGGCTAAGAGTAGAACTTCATAACTCGGGCATAACTTCGTACTTTATGGCCGAGTTATGAAAATGACTCTTAGTGCAGAGCGCCTCATAACTTTTAGACACGAGTTAGGCGAAAATGACCAAGAGCTAATTTTCATAACTCCTTCATAACTCGGGCGCTTTGACGAGTCATGAACTGTGATCCCCGATCGTACTCGGTTCCGTTCACGTCCATTTGTCCGAGTTATGCGTCATATGACTAATGTTAACTTATCCTCTCTTTTGAAAAAAAAGAATAGCGAAAATTGGAAAATCACTCGCTATTCCGACAAGGAATTTCTATCTCTTACTCGCCCTCATAGCTGTACGTTTTTTTCATAAAAGTTACCCGTATGAAATTTCCTTAAAAATTCTCCTAAAAATCCTCCTCGGGCCCGAGTTGTGAAGATTTTCGTGTCTTCTTCATAACTCGGGACGAGTCAATCCTTGAGTTAATTTCGAGGGGGTCGAGTTAGGCCCAAGTTATGAAAATTGACTCTTAGTCATATGACAGCGACGGCATAACGCTCTGCTTTGAGTGATGCCGGAATACCAACTCGGAACCACACGCAGAAGTGAGTTTGCATCCACGGATGCCCCACGTGCGCAAAACGAATCGGAAGGGGCGTCCGCGCGTGTATGCGCGCGTATCCTTATCGATATGCTTTGGATCAAACGGGGTCGCCGTAAACGGACATTCGTGCAAGCCACGTCGTGATGATGTCCTCACCCATGAGCGGTGACGTCTCGCGGAAAAGCTCAACGTCAGTGCTCCACACTTCAGCATCCATTGGTGCGTCCAGATCGGGATCTAGCTCAGGGAATTGCGTCACCGGAAGAGGAAAATGATTTGCGTTGAATATGGTTGCGTCATTGAGCCAGCGTCTCTCTTTCGTCCGCATATCGTACACGATTGCTCGCTCAAAGCCCGCCATGCTTTCCTCAAGTTTTGAGAATTTGCGTGTCCTCATCACTTGTGGCGACGACCTCCTTCTTGACGAGGTACTTCACAAAAGAGCGGATACTGAGAGTCTCTGCACTCTGTATGCACGCTACAATGGCTTTCAGAGCCGCTTGGGGTCCAAGTCCGGGAACTTTCCCCTCCCTGTAATCACACCCGCTCGCCGCCGCCCACAAGCGCACGGCGGCGTCGCCGTGCATACACATCAGCTCCACAACTGTGTTCACCTCGTTCGTGTCTACCGGCATCCTCAGGTTATTTCTGTTAAAAACGTTACACTTTAACGTCGAAACGCTCCAAGACACCTTGTGGACGACCTTGGCGCACCCGAGCACCACTGCATCTGTGTCATCCGTCAACACGAAATCAACGAGACCACTCAACTCCATGTACTTCAACTGGTGATCTTATTCGTTTGGCGCCATCCACGCTTCCGCACTTCATTCAGTATCCGAGGCAAATAACATCGTTCGAATTTTTCACCTATCGTGCCTGCTCGCTTTGCGTGCGTCTCCTTCTTGTGTGCAGTCCTCGCACCGTCAAAAACAAGGACTGGGAACACACCTGCATTCACGAGCTTCGTAGCGCGCGAAATGACCGTTTCTACAGACGAATCCAGTTTATCCTGAACAGAACCAGTTTTTCGCATCGCCCACCCCTGGTGTATCCAGATGTTTGCGTCTACCCCCGCTTTCGCGTTGGCGAACTCGCCGCCGATGGACGTGCGGACGACCGCATCGTCGAACGCTTTCCACCCTGCGTCGACGCCCATACGCACCAGAATTTGCAAACACAGCTACAACTCGATCAGAAATACATTTTCTCCCGTGTTCATGTGCCCACGCGACGCCCGACGCGCGTGCGCGCCACGACAGCAGCGTGAAAGTGACGGGGATGCGCGACGGGCTGAGCGAGTTCAAAAAAAAGGACGAAAGTGAAGCGGATTCGAGGTTTTCGTCGACAGTGGGTCATGACGAGTCACGAACGGTGGGATTGTAGTATGCCAACCTAGGATGAAAAGTTACTTCACCGTGAGATTTAGCCACGCCCGTCAGGTGCAGCAGGCCTACTCGCAAAAAATCGCGCGTTCCGCGCGATTTGTTATTGCCAAGTGACGACACTCAGTGACGCGTCCGGTCGCGGTAGTCGCCATATACTTTGGTTCGAAGCAAGTTGAATTTTCGCACGGCTCTCAGAACGAATAACGTCGCATCTCAGTAGTCTCTGGAAACGCTTGAAGATGAAAACTACCAAAAACGCTCGAATGCGCAGTTCGTCCGTGCTGAAGCGTCCGGTTAGTTACACATTAAAACGTTATTTGGTGCTTCCGATTCTGTGTGTCTTGACGTATTGTTCGATAGGCTCCAGGCAGACGCCGCGAACTTCTTTTGCAGTTGAGCACGCTTCGTCTGTACACTCACACACTCAGCGCGGACTACTACATCTTGCTAGAGCCATTTCTTCTTCTTACCCGTATGTGCAGTTGATGTTCTTGAATAAAGCATATTTAAGCATTACAAAGAGCTGGATTTGCAACATGCAAATTTTAAGTAACAGTACATTGAAGCAAACGATATTTGTTGTATCTGATGAAGAGACGGCATACGAACTCGAACAGTTTGAACCAACCCTCGCTATTTATGTGCATCCGAGTAACACTGCAGATGTATCGTATGGTACCTTGAAATATTTTGAACTCACCTTGGCACGTCTGCGACTCCAGAATCAGCTTATTCAAGAGGGTGTGAACGTATTCCTTGTAGAAGCTGATGCCATTTGGTTTTCACCAATGGCTGAGTACATGTCGAAGCTTGTAGAAGTTGATAAAGCTTCCACCGTATCGGCAACGGATAGAAGTTCCGTCGATCCGTTGATTTCTGCTGGTTTTATCTTTTATTCCGCGTCTCACGCACAATTTTTCGCTGAGTACACTAATGAGTACGCTAAAATCATTCTCAAACTTCGTGGTTCTGAGGGTCGTGTCGACCATATTCATGCAGGCGAGCAACATTTGATGACGAAAATGTTACGGGAGCGAAATCATTCTGTCGTGTGGTTAGACGAATGTCACTTCGCTCGAGGTGAGTGGTACCAGGATGAGAAGTACAGAATCCGCTGTCCTCATCCAAAGGTGATCCAGAACAACTACTTGGTTGGCAACGCTGAGAAAGTTACCAGAGCGAAGGAATGGAATCACTGGTTTCTCGATGGCGATGGACAGTGTTTGCGCGACATCCCGCTGGTAAACCCACACGCAGATTTCAACCTCACATGTTCGACATCAGCATTTTTATCCCTGCTTGGCTCGGCTGACGCGACTTCGAGTATTCTCGATGAAATTCTCATTTTAGTTGATCAGGTTTTTTACCTAGTAGAAAAAGCCGCCTCGTGTTCTGGTCTAAAAGTTTCAAGCGACACTGCGACGCGTGTCACTTGTGTCGTTGGCACAGTTCTCGATGAATGCCTCTTCAAGGAGCGAGAACTTATGGATTATGCTGAATTGGTCACTGCTGCACATGGATATGTACATCAGTACTCACACCATAAACAATTCAATTACATTGCCGTACTTGAAGAGGATGCGACGTTTGACGTCAACTCTTTGCATGAGATTTCGCTTGCTTCAGTCATCCCTTCACTTCGTAGACTTATGAACAGTGATGAATGGAACATAATTCGATTTGGACGTCTGCCTTACTTTTTGGTTGAACAAAGCGCCGTAACGAGTTGCCCTGTGGAATGTATCTGCAAGCAGCAGAATGAATTTGGCAATAATCTCTGTCACATGCGTCACCCTGGCTGTGACATGAGATCTTCTGACTTCTACGTTTCAAGTTCAAGGATTTTCTTGAAGCTGGCAGAAATGGTGAACGATGACAACAGGTATCCGTGCCAGCGAGTTGAAAACAGAAAGGTGGGCATTCCGATGGCAACACCTAGACCCACTATCGATTTACAAATCTTGAAGCGCATTGATCATCAATGGTATTTACTGCCGCAGCTCAGCATGCAAAAGAAGCTGCGTCACTTGGGTGTCGTACACGGTCATTTGGAAGGTGTACATCAAGATGTTGCCCTTCAGCATCAACGTAGACTGGATTCAGTGTTTACGCAGTTTTGTTTTCGAAACGAGTAAAGTCGGCATCGTAACGTCTCGCCGATCGCTCGCTCTGTTGATATGCGTCGAACTGATACTCATGTTGTCTTTCCGCGGGCGAAACGTCTGATTCGGGTTATAACGTTACAACTCGTCCACGCGTAAGAAAGCGACGCGTTCTCCTCCGTCTCGCTCCGGAAAGACGAAAATCGAACGATCTACGAGGTGACCGAGGCACAGCACCGAGCTCAGTGTGCAAGCGACACCACGCTACACATAGGGAACGTACGATACAAACAGGTGTCCGTGACACTCGATACAAGCGCAATTCTGATGGTGTTCAAATATTTGCCGAGCTATGCAAGCTCTTTGAAGAAACTGACGAACTTCTCGGATCCGAAACTGGTGCGCTCGAAGAGAATTCCTCTGCCACCAACTCCAAATATGGCTTTCTTGCGAAAAAAAGTTACAGGAGGTCGACGTGCGACCTTATCAAAATACGTGAAGGATGATTTTGTTTCGAAAGGTGGTAGCCAAATTACATCACACATACATCTGTATACGAGGGAGTTAAAGATTCCTTATTGAAATGGGTCCATGCAATACCCAATGCAAGTACAATATCTATTCAAGGCATTATCCCTCTGAACCGTTCCGCCTGATCTTGGGTGGATCATTTTCCAATTCAGCGAATGAGCGTTCTCGCGTTAAACTACTGCGTTTGCCAGCGTCGATGCTCGAGCGGTTGCCGCGCGACGCAAGTCCCGTGGCGGCGGTAGAACCGGTGTGACTGCCGCCATCGATCATTTTCGCCATGAGTGTGAGCTCGTCTCGACATTTGAGTAAACTTGCAGCCTCTGTGGACACGGCGTGTACTCGATCTAGCCATTCTGCGCCCAAAGACTTCACCTCTCCCAATGATGCGGCTAGTTGCAGCAGTTGCCGCCGCGATTCAGCTAATTTCCGTTGCTCTGCGGTAGTAACATTCAGGGTCGTGATCGTTCGTCGTGGTTGTGGACCACGAAAATACTGCAAACTGGAGTGCACACTCGTGGAACGCCACATCAGACTCTTCTTCACGCGCACTGAATCATTTCTGTATCGAGATGAAGCGAACAAGCTCATTCACACTTTCGCCATACAGATGTACTGATTGATGAATTCTGAGAAGCTATGCAGTGAAGTGCGAGAACATCGCACGACATAACTAGACGGTGTCACAGCCTCCCGTGCACGTGTGCCCCCTCGGCGGGTCTCGCCTCTCGGTAGCTTGCTCAATACATTTTCACGCATCGCTTTCAGGACGTGCCATTGACACCAGAACACCTTCGTGTTCGGGAGGGCGATCTCCAACGCGCTCGACTCGCTCTTTGAACAGTCATCGTAGCCATCGCGGGACACCAGGTATCACAGATCGGGTGATGACCGCTCACCTCGTCGTCTGCTAAACGTTGAACGAGTGTTCTCATATATTTTGTGAAAAAAAGGCCCTTATCGGAATAAAGGGCGTGGCTTCTCGTTTCCGCATGGAAGATAGTACGTGGAAAGCACAGAGGATCACCAAAGTAGCACGATAAATCGGTCAATAGTTCTCACTTCCGACATAATGAGTCATTACGTCGCTCAAGAATGGCATGTCGTACTTTCAGGCTCTCAGTTCAATTTGAAAACCTGACCTGGGGTGAGCATGGCTACTCCTTCTCAGAGCGCCTCTCTCAGTGCACTGGCGCAGGGTCGTTCGTAGGTCAGTATGTGTGCAACTGCTTTAACGAGACCTGTAACTGAAACTATACGAGATCGTCACTTTTCAGACGATACGCCAAAGTCGTGAAACAGACCAACCTGATTCAGTCGTGCATATTGGTACCAGGCCAAGTCACACTTTGTCTAGTTGAACAATACGGCTCGGCCAATCCTCCTTGCTCTACTACACTTGTTGCACCAAAGAAAGCCGCCCATTGCGACAGGAGCTTTTTTTCGGGGTACACGAGATCGATACTTTTGTCCCTTAACTCTCCATTGATATACTTAAGAACTGCTGCTTTGACGTCACTCACGGAGATGAAGTCGAAATATTTATCCTGACTTATAACCACGTGTCCCTCTCTCCGACACACAGCACTAAATCTGGTTGGGAGCTCATCAGTTCCGTAGCAACCCCATATGCGAATAGAAAAAGCGTTCTCAATAGTCTCTATGCGTTTGTCGATGAGCCACTTCGACAGTCCGTAAGGTGCTGTGGGTGGGTCTCCCTGAAGAGCAGCTCCACTAGAAAAGTAAAGTATCATGCCATCGAACGCACGTACGACATTCTCAAACATCAATATATTGTTGTGCGTTACATTACCATCGTCTCTCTTGAGCCGGCTTCCGCCCTGTACGCCGCAGTGTACGACGACATCGTAGAGGTGGTTCTGGAAGTACTTCTCAACGGCGTCTTGATTTAGAAGATCCAACTCCGCACGGGTCACTTTAGTCCAGCCCGTCCCCTCGCAGAGATTCTTCCCCAAAAACCCACCCGCTCCAAGGACGCACACTTGTTTCATCGTTCGCTTTGCGACGTTGACGACGGATATGATCGGCGTAAAACAAACTTACGTCACACAGTCTTCTTCTCGTCTCGGGTGAAGACTATAGGGGCGTGGTAAAATCGAAATCGGGCCGAGCGTGGCTAAATCTCACGGTGAAGTAACTTTTTATCCTAGGTTGGTATATACAACGTAATCGGTGGTTGTACGTTGTATATACAACGTGAAGTTGGAGTCGACGTAGTATATACTACATACATACTTAATGGCATGAACGCCTATCTAATTCTATATACTGTCTATTATATCACTATATACCACTACATTGATTAATATATGTACTAATTCCACACTGCCTCAGAAATCACCCATCACGTACTTAACACTTAATATACCTAACAATCACATTCCGCGGATCTGGAGCCTCGACGTCTATGGCCGATACAACGTAATCGGTGGTGGTTCGTTGTATATACAACGTTGTATATACAACGTTGTATGGGATCTGTATCGTTGGCCAACCTAGCGATTCTTTTAGCGGCCTACCTCCTGGAGACAGGAATGTTAACCCAGGGGACAAGAACTGGGATAACAAGTAAGCGCTGGCGCGTGGTCACCTGATAAAACAAGGCAGAAGCTAGTCCCCATTTTGTCTATTAGTCGCAAACCACGAAACAAGAACCAAGACCCTTACGACGCTTTTGATTTTCTCCCAACATTGGCGATCCACGCTCCACGCTAATAAGTGGTCCACCCGGTCGCTGACGGAACTGTTGTTTTCAAAATCTAAGTTTGCGGCGTCTTCAGACGCCCTACCGGTCTAGCACGTTATTTCTTGAATAGTTACGAGGAACGTTGCAGATGACGCGTCAGAGCGCGCTCAAACTTTTCGGAAACATCTTTGCAAGCGTCTTCCTAACATCTGCTTTGGTCCTCAGTAATAAATCGTTGCTTCGCGGTCTTGATTGTGTTGCCACTTCAGCTGGCGCGTTATCTGCCGTGCACAACGTGGTGAGTTACGGTTGCATCCTGTTGTACAATCGTCTGAAGAAACATGAAGCCGGCGAGAGTGAAGCCCCTGCACGTAACTATATGATCATATCCAGTCTAAGCGCGACTTCTCTCATCTCGAGCAATATTCTTCTGAGCACGGGGAGCGTGTTTTTCCATCAAATCGCGCGTATAGTTTGTGTACCAGTAGGTGCCTTTGTAGACTTCGCGATCGAAGGTCGCGAGATAAGCGGCGCTGAAGCGGTGTTGTTGTTTGGAATCGTTGGTGCCGCTTTCGCGGCTGCTACAGGCGATACCACCGGTGTTTCCGCTCACGGCGTGGTAGCTTTCGTGTTCGTTGCAAGCTATTTGTCAACGGCCTCATACGTGAGGAAAACAGCACGATTATTTGAACTCTCAAGTACACAGATTCTCGTCAGGACACTTCCTTATTCCGTCGTTGCATCGGTGATATGGGTCCTCGCAACGGTGGCAATAATGGGCAATATAACCAACTGCTCGCTGGTATCTGAGCACATCCCAATGTTGGTGTTGAACTGTCTACTAGCAATATCTGTGCAAGTTTTGTCAACTTGGACGATGAAAACTGTATCGGTGAAACTGTATGCTGTGATTGGACAAATCAAGACGGCCACTACTGTGCTTCTGGCTGGCTTAATTTTCAAAGAGAAGATTTCTGTACGTATGCGCAACTCTTTCGCATGTGTTGTGATTTTCGGATGCCTACTAACGGCTGTCGAAAACTCTCCTCAACTTCGTGTACCGTGTGCTTTTAACGGTTTTCTTCAAAAAGCGATTCCTCGCGCAACGATAGCTTTGCTCATCGTTTACTTTCTTCGCAACCGCTTGTGGACGTTCAACCCACATATCACACTGGAAAGGGGTTCCCTAAACACAGCGCCAAACCTTGCACTTCCGCATACTATAAACTTCGATAGGTTCAACGAGTACCCGTGGAATGATTTAGTTGCATCTACATACGCACGCATCCTGACTGTAAGGGAGTTTCAAGTTGAATATAACCATTCTTCTGTGGGCAAATATTGCAACTGCAGCTTCGATGCTGCAGGTTCGGGGTGGTACCAACACGAAAACATATGCATAAATGGTGATAATAATGTCAAGTATTTGAACAGATCCGAAGATGTGTACACTAAACAGGCGCGAGATTTGGGACTGTCGCATGCATCGGGACCACTGCTTCCAGCACCACTATCCTGGGAAGTCGGTGACTTAGATACAAGGGTTCAGATACTCCATGGAAATATAATTCTACTTCATTGCTGGAGAAGCCCTGGTCATAACCCTATACATTTCATATTTGGTTTCGGGGGGTTATTCAGGGCTTTACTGTCGGCTCCACTTTCTGATGGTCCGTTCAATCACGTCGTGTTCCATCAGTGCCCTCAGCCACACCTCAACCACTTTTTTCGCGCGTTTTGGGAAGTACTTCTTATCGAAGGCTACGATAGGCACGCAATCGATGATCGAACTACGTTTCATGTTGTTTCGGATCTTTCTAGAACAGTTTGCATGGAAAATGTCCTTGGTAATGAATGGGGAATGCCGCCATATTTTGGTTCAATATCACACGAGTGGGATATCTGGACGGTGCAGTTGTCAAGGTATTTGAACTACAAACTTCCTGGTTGGCGTGAAAATATCACCCTATCTGGTGAGCAGAAAAGTGGACCGATTCGGATCGCAATTTTTCAGAGACAGGAGGCGATGAATGGACTTCGCAAATATTTAAATTTACCGGATGTTCTGAGTGTTGTTGCTGCATACACGAGTGATTATGATGTCATCACGAGTACCCCTGGAACAAACTTGACCGGCATATTGCAGACGTTCAATTCCTTCGACATATTAATAACTCCACACGGGAGTCACATCGCTAATGTGATATTTACGTTACGGACTGACGTTGTTATCATCGAAACGGTTGGTGTATGTGTGAATACTGGTCCTCAAGACTGGTTCAGCCATAGGTTGAACTACTTAATCAGCTCCGGTCATGCATCTGATCGACCGGAAGTGCAAGAAATTATCAGAGATTGTCGCGAAGAGCGCACGTTATACTGTACACAGCGCATATACCCATCACCAAGCTGCGATGACGGCAAGGCGGAAGAGGTGATGAGAAGCGACTTGATCATTGATACAGCAATCCTAAAAAATGATATTGAGAAAGCCAAGCAAATTCTAGGATTTTGACCCGCAGTGCTTTTCATCAGGGTGAGGAAAAGATAGACGTATGTTTTCCACTTTTTATTGGAGATAGGTGTGAAGAACATCGGTACTCGCAAAGTTACGCTCGTTCGGGTATCGCGGTTAGACTTTTTACCCGAATCTAATTATACTTTCCGCCGACTCGTCGGCACTTGGCGACGCGCGTAGCTTAGAAATGGGTCAAACGCGGTGCGAGCGATGGTGAACCTACGCGTCGTCCGGATCAAGCGTCGGGCGGCGATTCTGACGACGACTGTGACGACGACGGGTGCGGATGTTCCCGAGAGTTTTCTCGCTTCCCGCGCGAATTTCGTTGACAGCGAATCCGATCGTTCGTCTGCGACGTCGCGACGCGGCGGTTTTACGATCTGAGGACTGGCGGACGTCGATTTCACGTAGTCTCGCCGCGCTTGCGCTCGTGGGGCTCGCTAGGAACGACATCCAACGGCCGCGAGTCGCACCGGGAAGGGAGCGCGTGGCGCAGATGAGAAAAAGTAGACGGCAACGCAGTGAATTGCGTCGCTTCAGCGATTCGAGGTACTTCTACGTGGCAAAAAAACACGGGTTTAGCGAGGACAGATCACAACTATCGGTCTCTCGACAAGGTGGCGAAGAAGTTCAAGTTGAAGTCGCCCAACCCGGTGTCCGTTCTGAGATCTCAGGGCGCGCGGCGCGAATTTGCGCACAGTGGAAAATGGTAGCCAAGATTAACTGCTTGCGGCCGATTTTACATGAGATTTTGACATCACGCACAAAGATGATGACAGTGGTGACTGATTTCGTGAAAAATAACGCGGCAAAGATCAGATCGGTCGATGTTGCATTCCTTCCCAGTGGTGTCACGAGCAACGTCGCGATTGCAAGTGCCGAGCTTGGGGTCAACAACGCCGAACGCGCGGTCGAGTATGCTGAAAGGACGCGGCAAAACAAAAACAACGTAGAGAAGAAGAACTCTTGTGTCAAGCAATTCAAGCCGCGCCCGCGATATTGGCGCGAATCGAGTCCCTCAACGATCTGCGCGCGTATGCTCGAGCGCAGCTCATCACGCTCCATCACGGCGTTTTGAGACATCATCCAAAGGGTCAGCCGAATAAAGAGGACCTGATCGCCGCCTCGACGCTGGAAATCTCGAAAGAGATTGAAAGTAGGAATCAGCACGCGGAGCCTCACGCTGAATTGCCTGGCGTGTCGGTGTCAGTGCCCGTCGACGTGATGGACGCAGATTTGCTCAAAATCCCGAGGCCTCGGGTTTTGACTACCACAGTGTAAGAAGAGTCATCTTGGGTGAGCTATTAATTAGATACCACACGTGCTTGGCGGATTTTAAGCCAAAACCGGCAAATTCTATCCTTTTGCCTTCGAAATTGTTCCTCTCACGTCGTTAGTTGCGGTGAAGTAACCATCAGTGAAGTAACCTTTGACCTCCTCCGAAAGACTCTCAAGCATCTTCATGTCCTCCTCCGTCAACGCACGTGGGCGCCCACTTCTGGGTCGAGACTGGACGCTCTCCTCCGTTCGCCACCGATTTAAGATCCTGTATCCATGAGACTTGCTTACCTCCCATTCCTTGCATACGTCTGCTACCGAGGCTTGTCCGCAACGCTTCGCAAAGTGCATGCACTTCGCGAAAGTGGCTCTCTCCGTGCCGCTCAGTTCCCGTCCATCGCGCGCGCGCACGTCACGTGGAGCCTTGAACGGGCTCAACAGAGGACCGAGAGGTGTGCGCGAGGATGTTTTCTCACGCTTCCGCAGCCTCTCACTCACCTGTCGGATGCGCGCGGCGCCGTGAACCTCCAACTTCGTCCGTCGACGCGCGCGATTCGAACTTGATGGCGTGCTCTCTTCCTCGCCCCCTCGGCGCTCGGTGCCTCGGTTTAGCACACCAAGCGGCCAAATCATGTGAAACTTGGCGTGCGAGCTCTCCGTCGCGCCCCGGGTCCATTTGTGTCGTCCGCGCGCGCGTTGGTGCGCAGAGGACGCGCGTACAGAGTTTCTTTAACAATTTGGGCGATATCGGCGTCGTCGTTATGTTGTTTTCAACAAAACTTGCAGACAATGTACTCACATACTTTTTGTGCGCCCACGCCAACTTTCACGCGCAGATGCCAGCGTGTTACGCTACCGTCGCACAAACAGTTTCACCACAAAAGCACTGTACCCGAGGCACGACATTACATGAGGTCGTTCGACCTTCATTTCGTTTTTTTCGTTTTCATTTCTTAAGGGCGAGTAATTTAGAGTGATAACTCGCTTAAGGGCGAGTAATTTAGAGTGATAACTCGCTGATTTCGTGATTTTGTCCCTCCGGCGACGCGAGTTATGGAGAAAGGCCCCGATGCACACACGCGTCAGAGATCGCGCTGCGGATAACGCGTGGTAGCGAATCTACGTGAGTGTCCCTTGGTTCCGTTACGGTCTTGAACCGTCACGAGTCCCCGTCCGCGCCAAAGATTCTCTAGATACGGTCGACAGGTCTTCCCGACAAGTCGGCGCTCGTCGCGCCTCATATGGGTCCACGTCCAGCCACGCCCCTCTTTTTCAGCCTGACAACTGGGTTGTCATAACCCAGGCACGTTTGTGTGACGTTCATCGCGCGTTACAAGAGTAGTTGTTTAGCGTACTAAAGGTATACGCTAGATGCGTCCGCGACTGCGTGTGAGCTGTTTCACGCAGCTCTGTGTCGTGAGCGCTGTAGTAGCAGCGAGCGTAATTTTGCAACAGGCTTTTTTCAAAGATCATCTTCGTACGGCACAGAAATACACGAGGCAACGGCTCAAGATCACTGCAGTCCGCGAGGGAACTACCGACAGTAAAACTAGACCGTGCCCAAGAGTGGGAAAGGAAATCGTTGTCATAAGTGCAAATACGAGCAATATGGCATGGTGCCATTTTACCGGCTCTATGTTGAGTCATTTAACTACAGATTTATTCACTGATCGTGCAGTTCGAGCAGATAGTCAGAAAGTAGTAGTGTTCTTCGAAACTCGACTGAACTTAGCGCTGTGGTGGGCCATACCTTGGACGCTATACATGCTCGGCAGTGAATGGTCACTTCAACTAATCGTGATGTCAGCACACACCAGCTTCTATCAAGAACTAGTTCAAGCATACAATTTGATAGACGTCCACATAGATACTATGGAGGAACTGTACGGATACAAATCAAACATGTCCGCGCATTTTTTGGCTCATGGGACGTTCTTCGTCACAAAGCAATTTTGGCAAGGCTTGCGTGGCGAGCTCATCTTGATTGCGCAAGACCATGGAGTTCCTATGCGCCGCTGGTACTCGCCTGAGGCACGCCAATTCTTTGAAAATAGCAAACAATACATACACATGGGGGCTCCTTGGAACCGTCTCTCTGTGAACTTTTTTGACTTTAAAGAGGGACCAGAGAATATGACAGACTTGGTGTACAAGGCACTTGCTGGCTTTGCTTCTCTTGATGAGTTCCTTTCTGTGCGCGCACTGCGTCTGAACATCTCGACATGGGATGGGAAGCTGTGGCGTCTTTTAGATGGTGGTAATGGTGGGTTCCGACTTGTGCGGCGTTCTCATTTCTTACAACTGTCGCTAGATATTGCGAAGCATCAGCGGGAACTGTTCAGTGATGGAAATTTAGATGCAGTGGTGCCGCCTATTGTGTCAAGTACGAACGAGGACATATTGTGGGGACTACTGCTTGGGAACCTTCAGAACGGTGCAGTACCCAAACACATTTCACAGCAGTTTTCTAGTGAACTTTTAGACTCACTTAGACCATATGGCACGCACAACTATGCCTTTCACCATTCCATTGAAAATTTAATGCGTATCCTGGACTTTGCCACACAGGAATTTTTTTGTAGAAATGATGAGAATGTGTTGAAGCTGTCCTCAAATGGCCAGGGTGGAATTCACAAAAATTGGCAGACTCTTCTTGAACGATTTCCTTTCGCAACAGAGCCCGTAGAGTGCAGGACAGCTTAATGGAGACGACACGAGACCGCGAATTCCATGCGACGGCGTCGCGCGCGATGTGGTCGCCTTGCGCGGCGCGGTCACCTTGAAATGCTATGAAGTGTATGGCAACGGTCTTCATATTGAAAGCTATCCTTTGATGTAATTTGGCTAATCTATGGCCATCGCCCAAGACCCTTGGTTCCTTTTGTCGTCCCTGACTGTTTGCCCATATGAACAGGTGCTATGCCTGACATTTTGTGCTTTGGCGAAGCATTGGTCTCTATGCTTTCTGCACTCAAATCAGCTCTCCCGAACATGATGCCTTATCGAATCGATTCAAATCTTTTATCAGACCATCGGAAACGAGGTTGGCTCATAGTTTTGAGCCGCGTTGACTTTGGTGTCTATGAAAGTGATGGGCAAATCCACGGGAGGAGGCGTTGATTTCTGTTTGTGGAATAATGTGGCGAGCCACAATAATATATTTGGTCAAGTCGGAGGTAGACATGTTATCAATGGTACGCCTGTACTGAAGGTATATCATCGTATGCACAAACGATTAGGAAACATAACCAGTTGGGACGATCCACAATATTTAGGGACCCTTAAAGCGGATCCTGACTGGTTGCAGAATGAGGATTATGCTATAAACTGCGCATACGTACGGTAGATGGGGCATTTTCCAGTTATACTCTTGGAATCGGGACAACATGTGAGGCACTTTATACGTTGTCTGAGGAGCATAATCAGAATGGTACGTGCGTTCATGTGGCTAAACGTCGGAATCCGCTCATACCTTGCCCTTCTTGTCAGGCTTGTTACGCAGACTAGCTTCGCTAAATGATCGTATTTCCCGAAACTAAGGTCAAGTAGGGAGGGGTGGAGCGGCCTAGATTAAACCAATCTTTGGCTGA
>JACLAB010003729.1_pt1 | contig 15248 bp, 17 predicted proteins | sample 8027921 | NCBI WGS metagenome assembly JACLAB01 (sample SAMN15725117, study PRJNA655200) | protist metagenome | isolation source: fluorescence activated cell sorting (FACS) single amplified genomes of... | place: USA: West Boothbay Harbor, Gulf of Maine | collected 2000-07-19 | reverse complement strand
AACTTCCCCTCGATCCCGCTCGCCTCGCGAATCAGCACCGGCGTCGTCGGCGACGCCGCCTTCAAGTTTTTATAGCTCGACATCAAGAAATTCCTCACGCCCTCGCTCCCTTTGCTCGTCTGACACAGGTGAAAGCGAAGCTCTTGCAAGGTTTTCAGTCCCGCGAACGCGGCTTTGCTCATCGCGACGCCGCGACTTCCGTCCCGCGCGCGCGCGTCCCGCGTCCCGGAAAGAGTGAGCCCTTCGGCGTGTCCCGCTCGGTCGCCTCCGCGATCGATCGATCGATCGACGCGCGCGACGCACCGTGCGGACGCGCGCGCGATCGCGACCGAGGGCGCGATTCGATTTCGACGCGCGTCCGTCGATCCGTGTTTTGTTCTCGAAAATCAGTCTCATCACCGCGCGCGCGATCGACGCGCGCGCCGTCTTTCCGTGGCGCGCGACGAGAACCAGACGCGATGACCAACACGTCGTGCACGATCCGCACGCGCAAGTTCATGACGAACCGCCTGCTGCAGCGCCGTCAATTCGTACGTGTCGCGCGCGCGAGCGAACGCGAGAACCAGCGACGAGGACGAGGACGGGACGATGGGGCGATCCCGCGGCGGGCGGATGCGTCGCGCGCGACGCGCGCGGCGACGGATGGATGAGACGCGCGATGGATGAATACTGACGATGAATACTTTTCACGCGCACAGATTCTCGATGTGCTTCACCCGGGTCGCGCCAACGTCGCCAAGGTGCGTCCAACATCGTGACGGCTTGGGGTTTTTTGACCCTAAAATGCCCGCGCGAGCGACGCGGCTGACTCGAACGCGACGACTGACGATTGATTGGTGTTTAACGATGTAGGCTGAGCTCCAAGAGAAGTTAGCTAAGATGTACAACGTGTCCGATGAGAAGTGCGTGTCCATCTTCGGGTTTCGCACGGCGTTTGGTGGCGGTAAGTCCACCGGGTTTGGTTTGATCTACGACAACCTCGACGCGTTCAAGAAGTTCGAACCGAAGCACCGCCTCATCCGCGCTGGCTTGAAGGATGCCGTCCAAAAGTCCCGCAAGAACATCAAGGAGAAGAAGAACCGTGTCAAGAAGCTCCGTGGTGGCGCCAAGAACAAGGTTATGTAAATCTTTTGGCTTGGTTCTCAGAGTGTATGGGGGATGTGTAGGCGAGCGCGCCTTGAAATTAGTTTGGGCACAGCTGTGTGCGACATTAGAAGACGAAGCTTTTACGTAGCGATTGTACTCGGCTGTTTCACGGCATCGAGTGATTGTAAAACGAGAGAAAGCTGTTTCGGATAAACTCAGCGCCGCGAATCCCGCAACTCGCGCGAGGCGCTTCGCGTCGCGTCCGAGCGCTTTGAACATAGCGCAGATGAAGGATTTTCGTAACAAAATCAGTCTAATGATCACCTAGGCCCGTATATAACTATTGGAGGGTTTGTGGCGCATTTTTTATTAGTGCGCCTCGCCCGAGCGCGTCTCTTGAGTTTCACTTCGCGCGCACGCCAGTTAGCTCAAGACGTTCATGCCCATCTCGAACGCTCTTTCTTTCTCAAACGTCTCAAAGTATTGATAAATGATCGTGACCGCGAGCAAGATACCAGTACCAGAACCAATCGCACCGAAGAAGTCGGCCACGATCGTCAACGCGCCGATGCACATACCGCCGAACGCCGCGGCGATGGGGATGTACCTGTTGAGCTCCTTTTCAATCTTGACGTCGCGATGACCTTTGATGATCATTTGTTGTTGCTTGAGCTGCTTGGCAACATCTCTGGCGGAAGAACCCGCGACTTCGATCCAAGTCTTAGAGAACAACGCGCAAGCGGAGAGCATGAAGGTGACGTAGAAGATGGCGTGCAGCGGATTTGCCGCGACGTCAGCCAAAGACGTCGGCGGCGAAATGTAATATACCAAACCACCAGTGGGGATGAGCTGACCATTGCTTTCGCTCTCGTGCCAGCGACCAAAGAGTTGGATGAAAAAGTTACCACCGTATCTCTTGTATAAGAGTTGGGAGATGAAGTACAAGTTTGACACCAAGGCAGACTGCAAGATGATCGGCATGTTGGACGTGTAAAAGAGCTTGATGGGATAGTTTTGCACGTAGCCGCGGTTTTGCTTGGATTGGATCGGCAAGTCGACGCGGAATCCTTGGAAATAGATGACGATGAGGAAGATAAGGATTGTCGACAGCAGATTGGTGATGTTTGGCAAGTTGGTGCGGTAGAACGCTTCCTTGAGCGCGCGAATCTTGTCCGTGCGCGTGAGCATCAAGTGGAAAAACGCGATGATCGCGCCCTCGAATTCGGTGCCTCGGCCGGTGTTCACCGTGGTCGGAGAGAACGCCTTCCAGATGATCGATTCGCACTGATTCGTGGCGATGAACAGAGAGATCCCCGACCCTAAACCGTAGCCCTTTTGCAACAATTCGTCCAAGCAAATGACGATTATTCCCGCAAAGAAGAGCTGAATGATGATGAGCAACGCGTTGCCCACCCCCAAGTCGCGCACATCACCGTAGATCCCGCTCACGACGTACGCCACGGCCTCGCCGATGGTGATCAACACCCCGAGAAGTTTCTGCGCGCCGTTCAACAGCGCTCTATCTTCCTTGACGCTCTCGTCCACCTCGATGATCTTCGACCCCGACAAGAGCTGAATCACCAGCCCCGACGTCACGATTGGCGATATCCCGAGCTCCATGCACGTCCCTCGATTGCTCGCCATGATCACCCGCGCCCAGTAGAACGGATCCGCTCCGCTCGCGGTGTTGATCCCGTACAGCGGCAGCTGCGAGCACACCAAGAACACGAACAACGCCACGCACGTGTAGAGCGTCTTTTCGCGAAACGGAATCTTGCGATCGGCCGCCTTGACTTCGGGCAGGAAGCCCAAGAAGGGGCGCACGAGGTGCAGCACGCGGAATCCGCTCGACATCGCGCGCGTGCGTTATCTCAACACCAGCGCGCGGCACTGCGGGGACGCACACGCACGAAATCCACCCCACTCGAAATCGCCGCGCTCGCGCGCCGACGACGCGACGCGGGCGCGGTCGATCCCCCGATGCGCGCGCGAGATCCCTCGATGCGCGCATTCGAGCGACGCGAAACGCCATCATTTACGCCTAAACCGATCATGGACAAAAAAATGACGGAAAAATCGTAAACCCCGACAACGCGCGCGGTCGCGCGGTCGTTCGGGCGTTCGGCGCGCGCGGCGTCGCGGCACTGGCGGGCGTCGTCGTCGCGCGCGATGGATGCGGAGGCGCGAGAGGTGTACGAAGAGATACGCGCGCTGGAGCGGGAGGCGTTGGAGAGGGTGAACGAAGCCCTCGATGACGGGCGCGAAGACGCGGAAGCGTCGCGCGAAGACGCGCTGACGAGGGCCAAAGCGTGCGCGCTTCGAGTGCGAGCGCTGATTGAGGAATTGCGGGAAATCGGTGACGACGCGGAGAGCGTGGACGCGCGACGAGCGATCGCGAGCGCGGTGAGCGAGCGGGAGTTGGCGTTAGAGAACACGCGGGCGATCATGAGGCACGCGGTGATCGAGGCGGCGTCGAAAGGGCGAGCGAGAGAAGCTCGAGAACGCGAGGCGCTGCTGACGGGACAGAGCGGGACGAGTCGACACGACGCGACGAAGGCCAGCGGCGCGGTGTCGATCGCGAGCGAAGCCACGGAGGGATTACGAAGGGCTCGACAAATGATGGCGACGGAGTTGGAGAAGGGCGAGAAGACGTTGGCGGCGATTACGGAATCGACTGCGACGATGGAGCGAACCGGAACAGAGTACTCAAACCAAACCACAAAGCTTAAATCAGGTCGCCGTTTGCTGACGACGATCGAGAGGCAAACATTCATGGATAGAATCAACCTTTGGTTCGGGTTCACGGTCTTTTTGTTGGTCGTTATACACATTTTGTGGAAGCGAACGCCCGTGCTCGCGAGGTTTCATCCGCTGTACTACAAGTGGTCTTCAAAGACCGCGGCTGTGGCACCGGTCCTCGGTGATTCTTCCAAAGAATCGGCGTATTCGTTCGAAATTCCTCGGCATCCGTCCGATGGCGCGGTGAGCGGGGAATCTGGTGTCGGTGAGGAAGACGACCCTTACAAGATCGGCGTCGAGACGCGTCGCGGCGACGGCGAACTTTAGACATTTAGCGTCGTTTTAGTCGTGTAAATTACATATTAGCGTAAAGAATCGCGCGCCGTTCATTGCGGCGGCGGCACACCTCGGCGCTTGCGCGGTCGATTCGCTTCGAGAACGCGCTGCTCAGCGGCGCGTTCCTCCTCGGGCGTCAACTTTTCCTTCGTCGCCCACGGGTGGTTTGCAGGAATCTCCGCCTCGGAGAGGGACTTTTCAAAGTTATCGTTCCCGGCCGCGGAGGCTCGACGACGCTCGCGCGCCGCCAATATTTGTTCCTCCGTCAGTTCGGGCATCTCCACCGTTCGCACGGATTTCATCATGCCCTTGAAGAACTTTTCCTCGTCCACCTCTCGGTTTTCGTCCAACATCCCGCGCTCCTCCAAATCTCCGAGCGATCCTTTGCTACCACTACGTCGCCCGAATAAGAGTTTTTTCAAAATCAACAGCGCCAACGCTCCTCCGGCGTACACCACCGGTCGAGGCGCTTGCTCCAACGCGCGCGGTATCCCCTCCGGCACGTCCACGGCCACCGAACCAATCTTCAGCGTCCTCGTCCCCTCCGTCGGCGGTTTCAAGTGCTTCGAGCTCTTCTTCCCCGACGTCTTCGCGTTCTTCCCATCGCTCTTCCCTCGCTTGACGTTCTTTTTATTCTTTTTATCGTTCGCGTTCACCGCCGCGCTTTTCCGCGCGCGCGTCACGATCGCTTCACCGCGACCGTGGGTTCGGCGCCCGCGAGCGCGTTTTGAAGTCGAGCTCGAGCTCGAGCTCGACGACGGCCGCGCCGCGTTCGGCGCGCGCGCCGAGCCCACCGTCGCGACGCTCGCGCGCATCACCATCATCATCACGCGACGTCGCGACCGTCGCGCGCCCGTCCGATCGCGTCGCGATGCGCCGTCGACGCGCGCGTCGCGATCGAGCGCCTTCGCGCCGTCGCGCCGTCGCGCGTCCGAATGTCCGAGCTGTCGCGCCGCGTTTGAACTTGAACGCGTGCGGGCGTCGGTTTTGCGATCGCGACGCGATATTTGAGATTTGAGATTCGAAACGCGTACACCGGCGGTTCGGAGCGCCATGTGGCGCGATTCGAGTCGCCGACGCCGGTCGCGCGCCGTCCGCCGTCCGTCCGCGCGTCCGCGCGTCCGTCCGTCGTCGCGCGCGCGCGCGACGGTGCGAACGACGCGCGGGCGACGGTGCGCGCACAGCGCGACGCGACGCGCGCGCGCACGGCGACGGCGAGGAAGACGCGAACGCGAACGCTCGAGACGCCCCGCGCGCGCGGAGGCGAGGCGACGGCGAGGAAGACGCGGACGCGACGCGAACGCGATGGCGACGACGGCGACGGGCGACGACGGGCGATGGGAAATTGGCGGGAACTTTGACCGCGACGACGGCGCGGGACGGGCGCGAAGCGCGATCGAATCGAACCGCTCGAGCGCGCAAACGCGCGATGGATCGTTCGCGCGCAAGCGCGCGACGGAAAGCTCGCCGACGAACGTCCTGAGCGCGGGCTCGTGCGCGAGCTCCGAGACGAGCGAAGATGGCGATCGGGACGGGCTCGATCGGGGAGGCGAGGAGACTCGGAAGTTTGGCGCGCGAAACGTGGCGGTGACGACGGAGTCGTTCGAGTCGAAGGGCGACAAACGCGAGGCGAGGTCACGGGATGGGAGATTGATGCGCCCGATAGCGCCGAGCGCGGAGAACGATGGGTTGCAAAAGCGCGTGAGCGAGCTGCGAACCGCCTTGAGAACGGCGGAACAAGTGCTAGATAGAACGCAAAATCGATTAGAACTCGCGGAGGGGGCGAAACGAGCGGCGGAAGCTGAATCGGCCACTTTACGCGCGCGCGTTTGGTCGCTCGAAGGCGCTGAAACGCTGGCGAAGGGCGCCGAGAGCGGTGGTTCTCTCGACTCTTTGCGAGGGCGGCTGCTGAAGGAAGCGACGGTTGAACTCTCGTACGCCGTAAAGATGACTTCTGCGGCCGATCGTAAGGTTCAGATCCTTCGTCAGGACTGCAAAAAATTACAAGACACTGTCGCCGCGCTTTCCGCGGCTTCTGCGGCTGAACACGCTACGCTATCGATGGAACTGGAGCAAGCGCGAATGCGCATTCGCTCGGACGCTCGCGAAATCGCCTCGCTCACGGATAGATTGAGACACGCCGAAGCGAACTCCGATCGATTGTACGGGGCGGATGAATCAGCAAATAAAGCTATACGTCAGTATCAGGCGGCCGAGAAGGAGGCCCAGCAAGCGAAAGAATCTTTGGCGGAGACGATGCGCCACAACGAATTTCTGCAAGGACGCGTGAACGAGCTCGAAGAGATGGTCAAGTCTGACGGCACTGCACACTACGATCAAGAATTACGTCGCGTGCGAGAGCATTTAGGTAATGAAATCGCGCGACTGAACGCAGATTTGAAGCAGGAACGCTCTGGTCGAAAGGCGTTGGAGGTTGAATTGCGCGGCGCGATACAAACCGACACTCCAAAGCGCATCGGTTCGACAGAGGACGCCGCGCTTGAAGCGGAAAGATCGAAGAACGCGGCATTGGTGATAGAAATCGGAGAGTTGAAAGCGCGACTTGAACAAACTCACAGTTACAGTGGGTCTCCGCGTAAAGATGACTGGTCCAATGCCCTGGGCCTTGGCGGCGGCGACGAGGAGGACGACGACGGGTCGGTCGAAGCGCTGAGTCCTTCAGGGACGCCGTCTCGAGTACGCGACGCCTTGTTGGCCGCTGCTCGTCTCGAGGTCCAGAAGCTTGGTGAAATGAATCGTAAGCTCGTGCAAGCGAAGCTCGCGGCGGAAAATGAAAGCATTTCCAAGGCAGAATACGAAGCGGCGCTCACGCGACACAACGAAGCGTGGGCCTCCAAGGTCGCAGAAATCGAATTGGAAGTCACGAAAACCAAAGAACAGCTGGCGACGATGCAAATTCAAAACGAAATACTCTCCAGAGAGGTCGAAACGAGCCGACTGGAGTTGGATGAGACGAAAATCGCCAATCGCGAGCTCGAGTCGTCCCTTGTGTCTCGAACCTCGAACCAACAACAAACGACGGATGAAGGAAGCTGGTTGAAGTTACTCCCGAGAAGGCACTCCAGCCCAGGCGTTTGTACTCAGCAAGATAATAATTTAGTGTGCTTGGGATCATGGGCGAGTTTAGCGGGCATGGACAACAGCAGTGATGATGATATGTGCCGCTTGGAGGAGAATGACGTCGCCGAAGAAGCGACGCAAGAGTCCATTGAACAACCTTCTCGCAAGCAATTGCTGGAGGAGAAATCTCGAAATATCCGTGAAAGGTTAGCTTCGAGACGGATTAAGCCACCTCTAAGCCCGTTGAAGTTATCGGAACAAGCCATGGAACGATCTATTCGTGAAGGTAGACTGGCCATGGAAGCCATGAAGGCGTCGAGATCGTCTTTACTTCGCGCTTCGACGTCGTCTCTCAGGAAAGTGCTCTCTAATACAAGTACGATAGATAGACGCGATGGCGAATGTTAAACCTTGATGTAAGATATATATACAACATGCCTACATGCTATCACTTCTAATATTCCACTCCTCGTTCTTGTGGCGTGAGCAACGTTCCGGCTCGCATGCCGTACGTATCAACAATTTGTTCCTCGCGAGTTCTGAATTCCCACAAGTCTTCCAACTTTGGCCCAAGATCTTTGATGTCGAGCCATTTTTGATCCAACTTCATCGGTGCTCGCTGTGTCTTCAGTACCACCTTTTCAGGAATCTTGAGAACATTGGGGTACACTCGCTCGTCCCGCGGGATTGTTCGACTAACTTTCGCCGCCGCCTTGGCGTGAATGTGTGCTTCCGTCAGACGTCTGATTTCGTCCGGATCAGTTACCCCTAAAGTTGCCATATGATCGATCAATTCTGCTTCGACGTCGAAATCGTCCTCGACCGCCGTGTTTACCGGTTCCCAAACCGCTTCCTCTTGTCCGTCGTTGATGTTCACTTGCGGCACGCTCGATGGGACGTCATCAGGCGTCGCTACCTTCGCTCGCGATGGCGTGGCGGCTCTGTCTTTCCTCAGAGCAGAGATCTGAAGCGCTCCTTCGAATATTTGAGGAGGAGTTTGCGGCGTGCACACCAAGAGTCGGTCGTTCGAAGATACCAAATAATCGCACGTCAGGCAGGCCGAGACGAGCTCGTGCGACGCCACTGTGGACCAATCCTTCGTGTCGAAAAGTTGCACCGTTCCCTTTCCGATAGTTTCCCCTATCTCTTGCGTACCTAAAGCGAGGATGGCTTCGTCAGCGCGGAACGACAGGCAAGTGATAGCTAATCCTTCGTTATGATCCAACACCTTTTCCAAACGAGCGCTCGCTGCTTCGGTGTTCACACGCCAAACGTGCAAGCATCCATCAGAAGACCCAGCGGCTACAGTGATATCAGGATCTTTCTGCGTTACTGCTAACGACACGACGTACTTCAGCTGTTCAGATGCGAGTCTGTGCATCATTCGCAACCGAGGCCCGTCTGCTGCGACACTCCAAATTCTCACCACACCGTCTCTTCCGGCGGAGACGAGCGTACGATTCCCCGAAAGCGCAACGCATCGCACTAAGCCATCGTGCGCAGTCGTCATACTTGCCACTCGTCGCCCGTCGTCCAAAGCCCAGACCGCTAAGCTTCCATCTTCAGTTCCAGTCGCTGTAATGCTTCCATCCACGCTCACTGCTAAGCTCGTCACGGGCGCGCTGTGCTTCCCAAGAAGATACACCAAACTAGGCTCGGACTCGCTCTGGGGCAGCGACGTGAAGAGCAAATTTTGTGACTCCGCCTGGACGACAAGTATGGCCCCCGGTTGGCCTGGGATGAAAGCGAATTGCCACCACGGGCGTCCAGTCGGCGTCGCCACGCCGTCCTTGGCTGTTTGAAATTGGAACCGCCTGACTTTGCTATCGCCTTGCGTCACCCTGATCGTGCGCAACACCCCCATGTGTTCGATGACGGCGACTAAAGTGCAATCGTTCGGGTCACCGTGTCCACCGTCGTACAGTTTCCCATCTCTCACCTCCTTCGACGCGTCCTCGAGCACCGGTGCGCCTCGCAGCCCAGCGGCATGTCTCGGCGATGCGTCGTCCGCGTCGAGCGGTAGCGCGACGAGCTTGAGCCTAGACATCGTCTACCGCGCGCGAAGACGTTTGCGAGCGCGTTTTCGACCACGTTCGAGTTCGAGCGCGCCGCCGAGTGCGGTGCTCGTCGCCCGAGCGTCGTCGAGGCCCTTCGATTCAAAACGCCCACACTCTCGCGCGCTCGTTTCGATAACTACCAAACCATGGCGACGTTCGCTCGGGCGCTCGGATGCGAGCCGACGGCGATTCGGGAGCGCAACGAAATGAATACGCGACGTCCATCGCGTTCGTCCGTCTCGCATCGCGGGCGACGCGTCATCGCCGCGGCGCAGGCCCCGGACGGAACTGAGCTCGCGCGCGTGCTCGAGGTGCGTGCGCTCGACGAGTTCGTCGCGCTCGACTGACGCTCGCGAATTTTCTAGGTGGCCGTGGGCGCGGCGAAGGAGGGTGGAATCATCATGGCTCGAAAAGTCGGCGCAGATGTGATTAAAACCAAAGTGAACGCGCGTGACTTGCTCACAGAGGTGGACGGAGAGGTGCAGCGCATCATAGAGACACGCGTGGCTGAGGCTTTCCCAGAACACGGATTTTTGGTGAGTACTGCGCGAGCGAAGGCAACGGTATGAAACTCACGATGGACGTAGGGTGAAGAAAGCGTCGCGGCGGGCAAAGACGCGAGCGCGGACGCGCTGAGAGACGTCCTGCGACAAGGTAAGCTGTGCGCGACTCAGGGGTTCGTGGGAATAATTTAATTAATTTTTTATATATAATAAACGAGTGTCGACGAGCGAGTACGCACGCGACTGACGATTCATCGCATTTACAGGACCGAACTGGCTTTGGATTGTCGATCCCATCGACGGCACGACGAACTTCGTGCACGGCATGCCATTATCCGCGATTTCTATTGGCGTGGCGTACAAAGGGTGAGTATTAAATGATTTCCCGTCGGTTGTTTGACGCGCAAACGTCGCTCGCACGTGGCCTTTCGAGGCGCTGGTTTCACACGCGTACTGACAATAATTCATAAAATAGGGAATTACAAGCGGCTGTGATTTTAGATCCGTTCCGAGACGAATGCTTCACCGCTACGCTCGGTGGTGGCGCTAAATTAAATGGTTCGCCCATGAAGGTGGGAGAGGAGAGTACTGCGTTGGAAGCAGTCGTCGTCACTGGATACGCACCCACGGATGCATCGACAGATGTGATGCTCAAAGGGATGACAGGTAAACACGCGCTCGCGCGTCGTTAACGTCGAAAATTGATTTCGTGACAAAATATTCTGACCAATTAATTATTTCGCTCGCAGCGCTGGCGAATTTACCCGTTCGTACGATCCGCATGTTAGGAAGTGCAGCCATCATGCTTGCGTGGGTGGCTTGTGGAAGGGTAACGGCGTACTTCGAGGCTGATTTGAATAGCTGGGACACCGCAGGTGGAGCTTTGTTGGTGGGTATTTCTATTAATTTAATTCACCAGAATTTAATTAGTTCTCGATGCAGATCAGAGAAGCGGGCGGGCAAATGACGAACTTGGTCGGCGAGGAGTACGGTACGTCAGATAAAAAATCGAGCGATCGAAATACGACGGTATGGCGAACTTTCGCGCGGTCCACGCGGTCGAAGATAACTGGACTGATTAAATAAATTCCTGTGCGGACAGACTTGACCACGCGCCCCATTTTAGCGAGCAACAGGGCGACGCACGCAGAGCTCTTAGCTTGCCTGATGGTTTCTCTACGCCATTGAATAATTCACTACACTTTCTACAATCTATATCGCGTTCTATGCATTCGCGCACCGTTACTCACGCACAGGCGCTTTCTTCTTTGTCCGTATGCCGAACGCCTCGAGGTCTTGCGTTGGTTTGTTCGCTCGACCTTTTAGCTGCGGAGGTAGGAGCGTGTTGATCTTGCCTAAAGACTTCGAATACTTCTGTTGCGCCGGTCGTGGATTCAGTGCGGGCGTCGGCGCGGTGCGTTTCGTTCCAATCGTCGTCGGCGCTCCAGCCGCCGCCCGTGTTGAGCTCAATTCCCGCTCAACCGTCTCGGCCTCGTTTGAAAACATCGCCGCCGCGGACGGTAGCCCCCCGGTCGGCTTCACGCTCTTCACTGCCAGCACCGCGCTCTGGTCTTCCTCGGCGACGCCCTTCCCGACGCCCTCCGCGACGTCGGTGTCGGCGTCGTCGTCCGACGACGAGTAGTCCAGTCCGAGCATGTTCGCGCGCCGCGGACGCTACGCGAAGACTCCGCGGCCGTGGCGTTTGTCTGCGCGAGCAGATGAGCGCGCTGCCCCTGGTCGTTGCTCAGACTCACGCCGAGCGCGCCTCGAGCGCGCGTCGATGTGCGCACACGCGCCTGACTGACGACGACGACGTCGACGTTCCTCGACACACCGACGCGTGCGCGAGCTCAAGCGCGCGACCGAACCGGATCGAAACCCCGACGCAGGGTGATGATGAAAGTCTTCGCATCACGCGCGAACGTCGGCGCGTGTACGACGGCGACGACGCGCTCTCGAACGACGACGACGATTCGCGCGTCGTCTCGCAAGTCCACCGGCGTGGACGCTGGTAAAGCGTCGGTCAAGGAGTGGAGCACGTCCAGGCGGAGCGCGTTCGTGGCGCCTGGTGCGTCTGCAATCTTGCGCACGATCGGTGCGGGCAGTGCGATGTTCGGGGGCGGGAAGGCGTACGCCAAGGCGCCGCGCGCGAAGGCGGACCCCTTTGCGGATGTTCTGAAGGACCCGGGCTTCCCGGCCGAATACCCGTTCGGAGAGAAAGAGATGGCGAGATACGACGAGAGCTCTGATTTTATCTTTTACTCTCAACCTAGATTCGTGACGCACATCGACGACGAAGCGATCGGCGCGTTGACGAAGTATTACGAGCGCTCGTTCCCACCGGCGAGCGAAGACGTGGCAATTTTGGACGTGTGCAGTAGCTGGATCTCCCATTATCCCGAAGGATACAAGGCTGGGAAGATTTCTGGGATCGGGATGAACGAGGACGAGTTGAAGAAGAACCCTATTTTAACCGATTACGCCGTCCGGGACTTGAACGAAGATCCGACGTTTCCGTATGCGGACAATACCTTTGACGTCGTCACGAACACGGTGAGCGTCGACTACCTCACCAGACCTTTGGAAGTCATGAAAGAAGTGAGCAGAGTGTTGAAACCGGGTGGCACGGCGATCATGAGTTTCTCGAATAGATGCTTCCCCACCAAAGCCGTGGCCATTTGGACCGCCACGGGGGACTTGGATCACGTTTGGATCGTCGGCGCGTACTACCATTTCGCCGGCGGTTTCGAGCCGCCCGCGGCTGAGGACATCTCGCCCAATCCCGGCAAGACGGATCCCATGTACGTCGTCACAGCGAAGAAAATGACCGCGTGATAGATTTATCATGTAGCACGTACGCACCACGCTTTGTTTGTTACGCATAGATTTCGACTTCCGCAAACGCCGCTCGCGCTCGCGTCGTCGCACACCTCGACTCTCGTCGACATGTTCGCCACGACTTTGACGACGCACACCGCTCGCGCTCGCGTTCAGGCGCCCACACGTGCGAGGACGCACTCTCACGCCGACGCGCGCGTCGTCCGGGCGTCATCCACGCCCTCGCGCGCTGTCCACGCCGCCGACTCGACCACCCGTCGACGCGCGTTGGCGTCCACGGCATCGCTCGCGCTGGCGCTCGTGATGACGCCCGCGAACGCGCACGCCAAGGACGGTAAAAATGGAGTGTATTTCATCGAACCGCGCGGTGATAACCCCGTCGTCGGCCAAGAGTTCGTCGCCAAGTTTGGTGTGAAGGGTTACGAGCTCGCCCCGGCGTCCGCCGGGTTGCAAGAGGGCACGGGACATCACCACTTGATCATCGATGGACCGGCGTTCGTGGAGAAAGGACAAGAGATCCCGTTCGATGACACGCATTTACACTTCGGGAAGGCGCAAAAAGAGGGAACGGTGAAATTGAGCCCGGGCGAACACACGCTCACGCTGCAATTCGCCGACGCCAAGCACCGGTCGTTCGGGAAAAAGTTCGCAAAGCGAATCACGGTCGTCGTGGAGTGATCGTCAATCGCGGGCCTTGGTAATTATATTAATGTGTGTGTGTAAGCAGTACAGAATGAGAATTGAACGAACGACGTACGCGCTCAACGACGTTTCGATTTCGAGCGCTCGCCTTCGTCTGCGCCTCGAAACGCCGTCGCCGCGAGGCTCAGCGTCGCCGCCGCCGTGAGCCCGTAGCGCATGGGCAGTAACCATCGCGGGTACCCTCCCGCGCGCGCGTACACCGTGTCGACGCCCGCACACGCGAGTAAACCTCCCATGAGCGTCCCGCACGCCGCCACCTCGCTCGGCGCCGACAGCGCGGCCCACGCCAGCAGGCTCGGCGTCACCGACCACGCGTACCTCGCCGTGAGCTGCGCGGGCGTTGGATTCCAATGCTTCACCACCGTGTGCTTCACCGCGGCCAGGCCCCAGTGGATGCCACCGAGAAAGCTCAAAATCGTCGCCCCGTACGCGATTTGCGCTCGAGCGCACGTCTCGCCGCTCGCCACGGCGCGCAGACCGAGCGCGTCGCGCGCTTGCGGCGTGAGACCGACGAACGGCACCGCACCGAGCGCGCCCATGACGTGCGCCGCGTGCGCCATGACGCGCGCGCGAACGCGCCGCGGACTGACGAATTCCGAACGCCGCGCCCGGGACGACGCGCGACGCCGTCACACGTCGACGCGCGTCGCGTCGCGTCGCGTCGACGCGCGGACGATCGCGATGACGTCGTTCGAGTACATCGAACCGCGCACGCGCGTGGAGATTCACGGGATCAAGGCGAAACCCGAGCTGAACGGACGCGTCGGGACGGTGATGGAGTACGTCCCGGCGCGCGCGAGATATCGCGTGCGCGTGAGCGACGGCGACGACGGCGCGACGACGGGAGGAGGGAAGATGGAGGAGGTGTATTTGAAGCCGGATAACGTGCGGAAAGCGGAGACGAAGGCGAAGGCGACGACGACGAAGGCGACGAAGGAGGTGGAGGCGGAGGCGGAGCCGACGCGGCCGACGGAGACGACGACGCGGGACGAGGTCGCGACGACGTCTGAAAAGAGCGTGGATGAGATTTTGACGACGCAGAAGGCGATGGAAGAAATTGTGCCGAACCCAGACGCGGTGGCGGCGCCGATCGAGGAGATAAGAGATAGTGAGACGCTTTTGAAGGAATTCTTTCGGGACGTTTCCGACGCCACGCGAGACGCCGAGGTGGAACGTATTTTGTCTTGCTTCAAGCTGAATCCGTACGAGTTCTTAAACCTTCCGTTTGATTGCGAAAGGAAGGCGATTCCTCGCTCGTTTCGTAAGATTTCTTTGCTCGTACACCCTGATAAGTGCAAACATGCGGATGCAAAGGCGGCGTTCGACGCGTTGGGACAGGCGCAAAAGCTTTTGCTCGACGAAGACTTCAAGCGCACCTTGGACTTTCACCTCGAGCAAGCGAAGGAATCTGTGCTAAAAACTTGGAAAAAAGAAGCCCGAGATGACGTGGCGCTTCGTGTGAAGTACGAAGGCAATAAGGAGGGGATGCTTGAAGACTTTTGCAAGACGGATGAATTTCACGAGCGCTGGAAGTACGAGGGACGCAACTACATCGTCGAATTAGAGTGGCGACGCCGTAAGATGGCGCTGCGAATCAAGGGAGAGGAAAAGCGGGTGACTGAGGAAGAGAAGGCTGAACTCGCGCAGCGTCGTAAAGAACACAAGGAAAAGAAAGAATGGGACCAAGACGAGAGGCGCGAAGCGCGAGTCGGCGGTTGGCGAGATTTCATGAAGGATAAAAAGGTTAAGAAGACAAAAACTGCGGGCGAGTTCAAGAGTTACCTAAAAACTGAAGTGAACCCGAGCAAGAAAGCGTTCGCGCTCGAAAAAGATAAAGTGCTTCGCCCTGATGAGATCAAGAGAGCGTTTTAAGATTCTCGCTAATTTGTATTGAAATCTATGACTT
>JACLAB010016175.1_pt1 | contig 15253 bp, 9 predicted proteins | sample 8027921 | NCBI WGS metagenome assembly JACLAB01 (sample SAMN15725117, study PRJNA655200) | protist metagenome | isolation source: fluorescence activated cell sorting (FACS) single amplified genomes of... | place: USA: West Boothbay Harbor, Gulf of Maine | collected 2000-07-19 | reverse complement strand
GCCGCCGCGCTCTCGTATTTCACCCGCGCGCTCGTCCCGCGCGCCGTCCCGTACTTTTCCAAAAACGCATTCATCTTCTCATTACTCGAGCACCGCATCGACGCCAACTGTTCCGCGCTCCAAGAATCCATCGTCGCCGACCGCACGAAGCTCACGTGCACGCCCAGCGATCGATGGACGCCGCTGCAGTTCAGGCAGAGGAATATCCCGTGGTTCACGCTCGCCCAATCCGGGTTGTGCGTCGCGCAATCCGCGCACGTGCGGTTTTCGGTCGCGCTCATGAGCGCGTGCAGCGCCTGTCGCGCCTCGGCGTTCATCTTTTCCGCGCGTTTTCGCCTCGCGCGCGCGCGCGCGCGCTCGACCGGCGCGATGTGCGCGCGCCAGCCGCGGCCGACCGCGCGGCGCGCCCGGCAGGAAAACGCGCGCGTCGACGTTGAATTGCGTCGCATTCGACGACGCGCGGCGCGCGACGACGGCGACGGACGTCCGCGACGCGCGAAAGACGCGAAGAAAAGCGACGCGCGCGCGATCGAGCGCGACGACGGCGGAGAAACGCGACGCGTGAGAAGGAATCGCGGCGATCATGGCCGAGGTCGCGCGAGACGATCGGTCGCCGACGACGCGAGGGAATAACACGCTGTCCATGGACGTCGAGGTCGTGGATGGCATGGTGCCGAAGCATGAGTTTGATCGAGCGATCGAGGCGGCGCAGCAGGCGCTGCGAGCGAAGACGGCGTCGAGTCAGCAGATGCTGGCGCAGGCGTCGAGCGCGATGCGCAACGCGCTGACGGCGCTGTCGCTGAGCGAGCAAGAGGTGGCCAACTTGAAGGCGACGGTGAAGGAGCTGCAAGAGCGACCGGCGGAAGGGACGAATGAAATCATCGAACGCGAGCGAGAGGAGCTGAGACAGGCGCAACAGCGCGTGGCTGATTTGTCGTCGGCGTTTCGGCAGTTGCAGGGCGAGGTGGCGCGCGTGCGATACGAGCAGGAGGGCTTCGACATGCCGGTGGCGATGTCGTTGCCGGTGAAGATTGCACCGGAATTGGCGAGCCGAGTGACGGTGATCGCGCAGTTGGTGATGCTCGGGTACTCGTATGAGGATGGGGAGATGGCTTTGGACGCGATCAGAGTGAATGACTTGCACTTGGCGCTCGAGTGGCTTGAGGGAAGACACGCGACGAAGTCGCAATTTTCAATCAATCAGCGACGCGCGGCGGATTTGGAGAACGAAACGAAAGCGCGACGCATCACAAACACGACAGAGGAGGAGACGCAAGATCGTACGCAGAGCCGCAAGCCTCGACCGGCGGCGCCTGCGCGAGCTTTGCGCGCACCGCCGACGATTCAGGAGCCAGATAGAGTCGAGGAGGTACGTGTTGTCGCCCGCACCGGAGCTAAAGCTGCGGTGACGCGTCAGAGGTCGATGATGAGCACATACGACGCTCGAAAGCGCGCGGTTTCGTCGATGATTTGTATGGCGATCAAGCCTCCTGGTGTCGCCCAAGGAATGACAAAGGAGGAGTCGGAAGCGATCGCCCAACGTTGCATCGAGGGACTAGCGCGTCTTGCGCACAAGAGCAGTGCTTTTATGCTTCTCACTCTCGGAGGCAATCGATGCGCTTTCGACTGCTTGAAGCTCTACGAAACGAACCCCGACGTCGTCGTAGCATCGTTCAAGTTGATGCGAGCACTCGAGAGCAATATGTCAACGATGATGCACATCAAGAAGCAACAGCGCTTCAGATTGCTTCCCAACGCCGTTTCGCACGCGACTGGTCTTCATTCCGGCGAAGTTGACATCGTTGGCGAAGGAGCTCATGCCTTGTGGGCATCGAATACGTTGGGGGGGAAGCTTGCCCAAGAACGGTGCAAGAGCTCCGGATTTTTGCGTTACGTAAAGACAACACTCAACGATCCGAATATCAAAGAAAAGGATCCGAACGCCAAGCACCGTCACAAAATTGTGGGCATGCTCTTATCACTTGCGAATGGCAACAAGACCATGCAAAACTTCTTGGTAACTGAGGGCTATCGCGCGATGATTCGCAAGACACTTACCGAAAATCCTTCGCTTTCGTTTGCCGGCGAGTTTTCGTCCCTCAAAGATTGGATCAAAGAAGAATACGAGTCGCCGTCTTTCGCTCCCGACGATGAAACACCGAAAGCACGAACTCCAGGAGGACGCGATGTTAATGATTCGAACGATAAACAGTCGAAGAAACCGAAGGATGATCGCGAGAAGAAAGTTATTGAACAGCAGCAGCGAGCGTCAGCTCTGCGCTCACACATGGCGACGCGTGGAATTACGAAGGAAGGTATGTATTTCGCAAAGAAAAGGGTGATTATGATGCTATGCAAGATTGCTCTCAACCCTCCGGGCTCTGTCGCTGGTGTATCGAAGGCGGAAAGCGAGGAAATCGCTTACCGCTCCCTACTCGCACTTGCGCGGATCACGGAGAAGGGATGCGCATACCTTGTTCTCACGTGCGGAGGTCCTCGCACGGCGGTGGACTGCTTGCGTTACTATTTATACAATCCCGACATGATGTATGCGTGCATGCGTGTCTTGCGCGCCTTGCTCACGGATCCAAGCACGATGATACGACTGATGAAACAGGTGCGTTTCAAGATCTTGCCGTCTGCACTCATGGACGCAGTGGTACGTCACCCAGATGATCTGGAGATGAAAGCTGAAGCAGCGCACGCTCTCTGGGCGTACACCGGTGTTGGTGGTAAACTTGCGCAACAGAATGTCACGGATTGCGGCCCGCAAGTCATGGATTTCCTCAAAGAAGGGTTAAGCCAGGCGTGCGCTGATGTCGGATCTAACCAGTACGTGTCTACCATTCGCAAGTTTCTCGGATGCATTCTTTCCCTTGCAAAAGACAACAAGGAGATTCAAGACCAACTGGTTGAACTTGGGTTGCGAAGCGATGTGCGAAAAGCACTCAGCGAAAATCAAGGCATTTCCTTTCACGGTGAGTTTGGTTCGCTGCGTGATTGGATCAGAGGCGACAGAGGGGGTGCGAAATCTACCTCTCGAAGTAACCCTGTATCCCGCACGGAGCGAAACGCCGCGGAAAGTGCGCTCGAATCCGGGACGCAAGAGGATTCTAAACTTCCGAACGATCATATTAAGGCGCAAAAGTTATTTGCACAAGCCTCAGAGGATGAAAGCCTGTCGACGCCGGCGCCAAAAGTGAGGAACAGCGCGCAAAATCAAGGGGAAGACGAACGTCAACGCTCTAGACCGGATCGCGACGAGCCGGCGCCAAAAGTGAGGAACAGCGCGCAAAATCAAGGGGAAGACAAACGCTCTAGCCTCAAGGACGCAAACTCATCGCCTCAAGCTATTCAGTCTCAGTCTGGTTTGGATGCTTTTGACTCCCGAAGTGCGGCGTCAAAGTCAGCTGATCAAGATGAGATTGATGATGGAAAGCAAATGAGCGCGTTGCAGCGTAACTTCTCTGGACGGCACGTGGATCAAACTGAGGAAGCAAAGTCTTCGCATCTTCGTGGCAAGCAACTCAGTTTTGGAGAGGTTAAGGAACGCAGTGGACACGAGTGGACCATAAACGAAGCCATTGCGGTTTTGAAAGCACGTGACAACAGAAAGCACGTTGAAGCCTCTGAAGCTCTCGCAAACATGTTCTACGAGGAGCCAACTGTTGGCATCGCAATCGCGCTGAATGGAGGCCTTGCTGCTTTGGCGCACGCTATTACTGTTGGTGATGCGACTTTCTGTACTGGCGCTTGCGCGTTAATTCACATGCTAACGTCGAATAACTTGACACTCAAACGTTGCCAGTCGGACGCATCTGTTCTCGGTGGCGACATGTTCAAGGCCATCTTCGACGCCATGTCTAAGTCTTCCAGCAACATTGCGTTGCAACAGTGGGGCGCCACAGCTATTTGGGCGCTCGTCAAGGAGAATCATCGCGCTAAGGTGGCATTCATGTTAGCAAAGACCAACCAAGGCGAATCTTCGCTAAGAGTCTTGAAGAACGCCTTGAAAGATTTCGGCGCCGAATCCGAGGGCATCACGCGCGCCGTCATCGGGTGCACACTGGCGTTGGCACTCAATTCGGTGCCATCTCAAAAGGCCATATCCGATCTTGCGATGCCATACCTAATTTTGGATACATTAGCCAAGCATCCGCAGATTTCGTTCCGAGGTGAATTCGATAATCTTCGTGAATGGCTCAGAGATAACTCGTCGCGCGAGGAAGAAGTTCAGCGCGACGTCTCGTTCAACGAACGGCACTCGAAGAAGGATTAGCAAACAAAAATGTAAAACAACACTCTTAAATACTGTACTATTGTGATGCAAACTCTTTTGAGTCTCTACTTATTTTCTTTCGGCTTCCGAGCGGAAAAACGCGGTTTCTGCTTCTCCTTGTATTTCGGAGGTTCGAGTTGCCAGCGAGTATTAGTCTTCAACCCGTACGGCTGAAGTTTCGCAACGCCCTCGGAGCTGATCATGTTACTTCGCAGATCGATTTCCTGAATGATAGAATTTACTGCCAATGTCTTGGCGATGTTACTCGCGCCAGCGTCAGTGACTTCGTTGCGCTGAAAATCCAAGCCAAGAAGCGTGGTGTTTTCCTCGAGAGCCTCTGCGATTTCCCACGCGCCATTGTCGTACAGCTCGTTGTATCCGACGTTGAGCTGAATTAGCGCAGTCTCTTCTAACAAGACGTCCGCAATATCTTGCGCGCAGTTCGTGTGCAGCGCGTTTCCGCGTAAATTCAAAATCTCGAGTGTTTTGTTCTTCTCCAAAGCCTTCGCCAAAGCAGTGAGGCCCGAACGCTCGCCTCGCAAGCCAACGTTGTTGCACGCAAGATTGAGACTTTTAAGACGCGTCGAGTTGATCATTTCGGCGATAGCTTTCGCGCCCGACGCTCCAATAACGTTACATCCCATGTCCAAGTGCTCCACGTCCGTATGCATCAACGCTTGCATCAAAGCACGCATACCATCGGGGCCAATTGAATTAAAGCCGAGGAGAAGGACTCGGAGATTCTTCGCCGCACCACGCGAGAGCGCGTCTGCGAACGCGATCGCACCTCGATCTCCGAAACCGTTGTGTGCAAGATCAATACGACGAAGCGTGCTCGACATCGAGATACCTTTGCCGAGTGCGTCCATGCCCTCAGAGCATATGCCGTTGCCCCGAAGCGTCAAGCGAGTAATATTCACGCCCGGATGCTCGAGCGCCTCGCCAATTGCCACCGCACCTCGGCTTCGTATGTCGTTTGATCCGAGATCGAGCCATCGAAGTTTGCTTGTGCCATTTCCCGCCGATGTCTTGATGGCCTCAGCCAAGCTCACCGCGCCGTCATCGGAGACGTTCACCTTGCGTAACGCGAGCCGCTTCAAATCCCAACCTTGAGCGAGCACCTCCGCAACCGCGCGAGCGCCTTCGTTTGAAATTCTCAAGCTCCAGCTCGCATCGAACGACTCTACTTTATTCGGTCCATTGGATGCTGCCGCCACCGCCGCCGCTCGAACGCTTCCTGGATCCGAGCTATGCAATTTCAGACGCCGAACGTGAAGTTGCGGGATGGCCAACGTTTCCACCAAATCCTGCACGTTGTCGTCGTAAACGTCGACATACTTGGCCGTGGGATCGCGCCTTATCGGGTCATACAAAATTTTATGTCCCAAATCGCACGTTATCTTTCGCAATCGCGTCCCGATGGCTTTCGCGTACGCGCGCACGTCCTTTGTCGTGAGTTTACCCATCTCACCCATATCCACGGCGCGAAACTCTCGCAACACCTCGCACGCCTCCATCGTCGCCAACAATTCCGCCTTACGCATCCCACGCACCGAACTCACATCCAGTTCCTTTAAAGTATCCTTCGCCACGCACCGAAGCGTCGCCAGCGCCTTACTCGCGCTCTCACCCTTACGCAGCTTCACCCGTCCCCACGCCGCCTCCGCGATTTCGCTCGTCTTCCCCACCAACATATTTCGTTCCTTCCTCCTCGTCGCCGCCACCCTCGCCACGTCTCGAGGCGTCAGATGTTTCAATATCTCCAGCGTCGCATCCGCGTGCAAATCACCGATGAACACTCCGGATCCAACCATCGTTTCGTCTCCGTCCTCGTCTCTCGCGCCGTTCGCCTTCGCCTCCGCCCTCGCCGCCCTTCGCGCGCGTCTTCGCGCCCTCGCCGCGTGCGCCCACGGCCGTCCCCCGCCCTGCGCCGCGCTCGGCGGTTTTTCATCGAACGCCGCCCCATCGCTCTCGCGCAGCTCGGCGTCGGACCAATCGCTGTCGGACGCGCTCCGGTCGCGCGCGTCGTCGCCGTCGTCCTCGAGCCGTCGCGCGCTCGCGCGCTCGTCGCTGCTCGAGTCCTCGGCGAACAGCGGCGCGGTGCTCGCGCAGCGCTCGAAGCCGGCGATGAGGGCGTCGACGTCCGCGCGGCGCGCCATCGTCCCTTCGACGCGTCGGCGAGTGACGTACGAACGATTGATTGATTGATTGATTGATTGATTGATTGATGGCGCGCACGAATGAATGAAGATTAATGCCCGCACTCCGGGACGATGGCGCGCGAGCGCGGCGCGGCGCGACGACGACGACCGAGTCTCGGCGACCACGCGCGGTGGATCGCGTTCGCGGTGCCGTACGGCGCGCTCGTCCTGACGCTCTCGGCGCGAGGATACGAACGACGGGGACACCTCGGGACGGCGAGCGCGCTGTGCGTCAGCGCGCTGGTGCTCCCGTACTGGCGCGCGTGGTGCGGAAGGCCGGTGTTTGCGTTTTATGGACTCGCGCTGGGACGGTACCGACGGAAACGAGGGCGCGGGGCGTTCGAGACGGAGGCGACGGCGACGTTCGCGGAGGCGGTTCGGGACAACGCGCCGGCGTTCGCGAGAGAGTTAGCGTCGTTCGTGCGAGGCGCGTGCGAGGGGAAGAGCGAATTGAATGGGGTCGGCGGAAACGTCGCGGACGCGCGGCAGCCGAGCGAGAAGATGCGGGACGCGGGGTGGGGGACGATTCCGTTGCACGACGCGACGCTCGACGCGCCGAGTCGCTTGGCGGCGAGGTGCTTTCCGAGCACGTCCGCGGTCGTGGCGTCGGTGGGCGGATTCAATGGAAAGATTTGGGTGCTCAGTCCCGGGGCGGGCGGGGCGTCGAGCGCGACGGGACGCGTGACGACGGGGCTCTCGGACGGGTACTGGCGCGCGCACGTGGTGTTGGCGCGAGACGCGGGATTGCACGGCAAAGCCGCTGGGTTGCGCTCGGGGGACGAAACGCGCGCGCTCGAGCTGGGTTCCGTGCATGTCGTGAATGATTATCACCCGAGCGCGTTTTGGAACGTGTCTAGGGACGCTGGAGTGGTGTTGCTCTCGTTCGATGTCGCGAGACCGGAGCTCGATTCTTGTCGAGCGGCGCTCGTGGAGTCACGCGCGAGGCTCACTCGCGCGTTCGGCGCCACGTCGGAGGAGTACAACGGGGATGTGACTTTCATGGCATATTTATGGCGTGCGTTTTCGCTCACATTGATTAGCAACCTCAGCTGATGACGCATAAATGTAAATTAAGTTAAAACCGCCGCGTCGCGAGCGCAGACGAAAGAATAAACCGCCCAACGATTCGAAACACTCATCGCTCGTCGACGCTCGCGTTCTGTCCGTCGTTGTCCTCATCCTCCGCGTCTTCGCTCGCGTCCACCAACCCCAAAAAGTCCGTGTATCCCGACCAACCTTTGTTCCGATAAAATTGTCCTGGTCGTTCTGGAATCCTATGCGGCAGCGCCGCCGTCTTCGACCACCAATCCTGTTGACTCTTGAACCCTTGTTCTCTCGCCCACGCTCGCGCCGTTTCAAAATCCACCGTCAGCCCGAGCCAATCGTCCCAACCGCACCATCCGTCGTCCGCGTACGCCGCCGCGGGGTCGCGAGGAACGAACACCGCCCCTCGTCTCGAATTCGCGCACCAGTCCCGCCATTCATCCTCGTCTCTCAGCGCTAAAAACCACACGAACTTACGCGCGGGTTCGAACGCTAGTATTCTTCGTCCGCGATGGATCTTGTGCGTGCCGAGGCCGTGCGCACCGAGCGCGGAATCGGGTTCGGGGTCGAGGCGAAGGCGAACGTCGTTCGACGACGACGACGACGACGACGACGACGCGTCGGAGCCCGCGCGCGAGACGGTTTGCGAACGGTCACGCGCGCGCGCGGACGTCGATGGCGCGAGAGCGCGCGCGAAGGACGCGGCGGCGCGCATGTCGTCGACGAGAAGTGACGCGTTCGTTAGTTGGGAGTCGGTGAGTCGGCAAATAGCCGGCAAATAACGTAACAATCCTCTAATGAACGTCGATCGCGCGCGCGGGACGCGGTGATTCGGTGATTTTGTGACGTCGCGTTCGTGTTAGTCTTCTTCGCCGCCTGGAGGGGCGGCGCCGCCGCCGCCAGCGCCCGCGAACTTGGACATGATGATGGTGTCGACGCGAAGCACCGTGCACACGGCGTCGACGGCGTACTTGAGCGCCCAGTACTTGACGAGGAACACGTCGTAAATGCCTTGCGTGGCGCCGAGATCGACGTAAGAGTTGTCGCCAGTGATGTCGATACCGGCGTTTACCTCGCCATTCGCGTGCGCGGCGTAGAGGTTGTAGACGCTGTCCGTAGCGTTCGCGCCGGCGTTTTCGGCGAGCGTTCTGGGAACGACTTCGAGCGCCTGCGCAAACTTTTGAATGGCGTACTGATCTAATCCAGTTTGCTTGCGGCCGTACGCGGCAAGCCTGTGCGCGAGTTCGATTTCCGTTGCACCTCCAGCCGGAAGCGTGCGCGAGTCTTTCGTGAGCGCCTTGAATGCGTTGACGCCGTCGTCTACGGCGCGTTCCATGTCGTCGAGAGCGCTCTCCGTAGAACCACGCAAAATGACGGTGGCGACGCGAGACGTGTGATCATCTTGGGACAACACGATGCATTGCGTGCCACCAATTTCTCGAACTTCGATGCTAGACGCGAACCCGAGCTCATCTGCCTCCGGGCGACCGAGTTTGACTAAACCTCGCGCGTTTGTCGCGCGGCAAAAGCGTCGAAGTTCAAACTTAGACGGAAGTTTGATTGCCATCAAACCGTATCTTTCGATGAAGTGAATGGCCATTTCCCCAAAAGATTGACCGGAAACGATCACCTTAGCACCACTGTCGGCAATGTTTTTAATGTACTCTTCCATCTTCGCCTCCTCGCCCTTGCTGTACGCCTCGAGTTCGCTCGCTGATGAAATTAAAACTGTCCCCTTGGTTTCCGTCGTCGATGTGTCAACAGCGCATCCGAACACCGCCACCTTGGCGTTCTTCTGCGATCGAATCGTCCCTTCAACGCCTCGTCGAATGACCATACCTTGAACGACGGTGCAATCAGACAAAGAACTCCCCGGAATCTTCGTCGTGCGAACATTGTCGACGTTGAAATTCAAAGGATTCTTGGGCAACACGTCGACGCTCGCCTCGGCCACGACCATGGACAACTTATCCTCAAACCCGTGCTGCTTTGAGCTAAGCGTGCCCTTGATTCGACCCGCCGTCGCCTTCACATCACGCACGTCCAAAACCTCACTGCCCGGAATCACGAGCTCTTGCATCCACTCCAACGCCTTCGCCGCCGCCTTTTCGTATCCTTCGATGATTTCGCTCGGGTGCAACCCCTCTCGCACCAGCTCCTCCGCCAATCCCAACAGCTCACCACCAAAACTCACCACAAAATTCGTCCCATCGCCCATCTCTCGCTCTTGCGACTGCGCCGCCATCACAATCAACCTCGCCGCCGGGTGCGCCACCTCCAACTCTCGCACGATCACCGCCGCGTCGCTCGTCACGAATAACCGTTCCAAGTGGTTGATGACCATCTTGTTCATACCATTCGGCCCAAGCGACGTCCGCGTGATCTTCGACAACTGTTTACACGCTTCAATGTTTCGTATCACCGCCTCATCGAGTCCACTCAGGTGTTTATGTCCATCCTACGTTCGTTCGTTCGTCCGTCGGTCAGTCTCGTTGACTCTGGGTCTTCGCGCGCGCGACGCGCGATTCATGATCTTCCATCGTCACCACTGCGACGCATCGCGAAGGACGCTCGCGACGTCGCGACATCGTCAAAGTATCGATCGCGACCGTTTCGACGTCGCGCGCGCCCGTCGAGCGCGCGCGTCGCGCGACGCTCGCGTCTTAATCATCACGCCATCGCATCGCCATCGCGGCGGACGTTGACGCGATCGCGCGCGCGTCTCCCGCACCTTCAACATGGACTGCAGCCCGTAAGGCATGCCTGCGGACGACATCTTTCGTCTGCGCTCGCCTCGGCGGCGTTTCGGTGGACTCGCTCGCGCTCGCGTCGCCGTCTGACGCGCCGTCACTCGCGCGTCACTCGCTCGCGCTTTGACTCGCGATGACGTCCGTCGCGCCGCTCACGCTCGTCGTCGGCGGCACCGGTCGAGTCGGCGCGCGCGTTGTGGAGCGGTTGATCGCGCGCGGCGGCGGCGGCGTGCGCGTGATGGCGCGCGACGCGTCGTCTGAAGGCGCGAAGAAGTTGGCATCCATGGTGGGCGTCCAAGTCATCCAAGGCGACGCGACGCGCGCGGAGGATTGCGCGCGCGCGTGCGAGGGCACCTCCGCCGTGATCGCGTGCTTCGGCGCGCAGCGAATCGCGAGATTGAGCGACGTTCTCGCGTTCGATGGGTCGCCGGAGCGAGAGGCGGCGCACCCGCGCAACGTCAACTACGGCGCGGTGGAGACGCTGGCGCGAGCGGCGGCGGATGCGGGGTGCGCGCGGTTCGTCAGGGTGACTGGGATGTCAGTCGGGTATCCCGCGTTCGATTGGATCGCGGTTTTGTTGAATGTCGTGCTGAGCATGACGATTCAGTGGCAGCTCGCGGGGGAGATTGCGATTCGTAAGATTTGCGAAGAGGCGAAGAACGGGATGAAGTACGTCATCGTGAGGCCGGGGAATCTGACCGACGAGGAGGAGTGCGCGAAGGATGAGACTGGCAACCGACGTGTGCTGCTCGGGAGCGGTGACGCTCACGTACACGCGGGGAAGGTTTCAAGAAATGACGTCGCCGACGTCATCGTGGAGGCGCTCGGACGATCGCAGTGCGAAAACGTGACGCTCAGCGTCGCGGGGTCGGTGACACCGTCGGGCGGCATGCGAACCGAGCTCGTGTGGGATCCTGCGCGCGGGATGCATTGGCAAACGGTGGAGTTGGAGAAAACCGTGAGCGAAGGCACGAGCTATCTGGACGACGGGATGTGGCGCGCGGTTGTGTCCGATTCCAACGAGCTACAGCCGAAGCCGCATCGCAGATACGTCGCGATGTTTCTCGCGCTCGTCGCGGGAATATCAGTTCTCTTCGCCAACGCTGCGGTGTCGCTCGCGCGCGCGCTGTTCTTTTGATATCCGTCGGGGCGCGTCGTCAAAAGCGGTTGTAATAGTATCACAAAAAATTCGAGAGTTCTTCTCACCGCAACGCGGAGAGACGAATATCAAACAACAGCGTGCGGTTAAAGTCTCGCAACGTTTGATTGTCCAAAACGAAATCCAACGTGCGCTGACCGCCGAAAGACGTCGGCTTCGGGCCGACGTTATATCTCAGCGCCTTATCGCGCGAATATCCGAGTTTTTCCTCCAACTCGCCCGGAATTTCAATTCTTCGCACGCCTCCGACTCTCATCCCCGCGACGGCTTCTTCAAACCCAGGAATCGCCTCACCCCGTCCGATCGTGAACACAAACGGTTCGTCCGTCTCTCTCGTCGATTCGATCTTCTTCGCCTGATATCCAGCCGTGTACCCGACCCAATCGATCACCGCTCGTTTCCCCGGCGCCGCCTCCGCGCCGTCGCCCACCTTCAGGTCCAGATACCTCAGCCCGCTCGCCGAGACGACGAACACCTTGTCGCCGTCGCTCATCGCCGAGTTCGAATCGCTGCACGTCTCGCACCCTCGATCTTGCTTCCCCTCGGCGCGCGCGCGCGGCGTCGCCGCGATCGCCAGCGTCGCCGCGAGCACCGCGGGCGGCGTCGCGAGCACCGCGCGTCGCGTTCGCGTCGCGCTCGCGCTCGCGTCCGGCGTCATGAACACCGGCGCCGTCATCGCGATCTTCTCGTCCCGCGCGTTCCTCGGCCTCGACAGCACGCCGATGTACTTCGCCAGCCGCATGAACGACCTGCCCTGCGCCTCGCGCTCGGCGGGGTCGTACGTCGTCTCGATCACGCAGCACGCCTCGTACGCCCTGACCTCGAACCCGTCGCGCGCGCTCGCGACGTCGTACCGCGGCTGCTCCTCGGAGATCCTCCCGAGCGCGCTTCCCATGGCGCGCGCGTCGTCGACGAGTGACGTCGCGACACCTCGCCGCGATGGCGACGACGGCGCGCGCGCGGCCCGCGCTCGGACGCGCTCGACGCGCCGGTCCGCGGGACGCGCGGCGCGCGCGCGAGACGACGGCGCGCGCGCGCGCGAGCGCGAGCGCGAGCGCGAGCGCGGACGCGTCGTCGGCGGCGAAGCGATACGTGATGCAGTTCGTGCTGCCGAAGAGTAAGTTTCCAGAGGGCGCGACGCAGGCGCCGAGGGCGCTCGATCCGGAGGTGGCGGTGAGGGACGTGCCGGCGAGGACGATGGCGGTGCGGAGATTTTCAGGAAGGATGCGGAAGGAAGAGATCGAGGCGCAGACGGAGGCGTTGAAGAAGGCGCTGAGGGCCGCGAATGTTCAGCTGGCGCACGGAGAGTCGACGGTGGTGCAGTACGCGGGATATAATCCGCCGTGGACGCCGGGACCGATGAGGACGAACGAGGTCCTGGTGGAAATTTTGTGGGATCCGAGCGCCGTCCGGGCGGCGGCGTAGACGACCCTCTTCGTTACCGCTCGCTACTGTTTTCTACACCGATTACTTCTATTGTTTTGCTAATGATGCCGTCGCGGACAGGATGTTCGCGCAAGCCGCGACCCAGCTCGGATGATCGCTGTACAAATTTTCGAGTCCGCAGCGCACGGCTCTGACTTCTTGTCGGCGTCCGTCGTGCGCGAGCTCTTCGATGTGCAATCGTACGATCTCGGCGACGACGTCAATGCGGTCGTCGACTGGACATTGCGCGTCGACATTGAGAACTCTTTCTAGAGCATGCAAGAGAGTTGCGGTGTGCACGGATGTGCTCGCCATGACGGGTTCGCCGACGCACGAACGTCGCGCCGCTTCTTGTCCTCCTTTATCTTTCACAGGACTGGCGTACGCCGTGATCGGCATTTGTGCGCTCTTCTTGATGCCAGCGCGTTGCGCGCCTTTACGCGTGGTCATTTGACGTTTCGCTGGCGAAGACGCGGCGACGGGTGCCGGTCGCCTCTTCTTGATGGCTTTTCCGGCTTTTCCCGAGCCGCACGCCTTCAGAAGCTGGAACGCCGAAGAGTTCGCCGCATTGCGATGTTGTAAGCGCTGCTTCTCTCTATCCGCGCGCGCTTTAGACCACTCGTATCTAGTCTGAGGGTCGAGCGCCTCCAAATCTTCCGGATCAATGTTTGATAATTGAGACAAAGTTTGCAAATCTTGTTCATCCTGCGACGCCGCCGCGGCTCGACTCGCGCGCCGCGTCACGACTCCCACTGAAGCGTCCGCTGAAGCGCGCTCGGTCAACCACGATGGATCCCAACCGTCACTACGGACGTCGTGCATCGTCGCGGTTACGTTGACGCCCTTTTCGTCCACCATAATCCACTCGAGCGCCTGCGCCGCATCCGTCGGCGACGATTGCGAAGTGACGAAATTGTTTCGCTTACCTATGTTTTTTGTGCCTTCGATGTGAACTAACGCCTCCGACGCACTCACTGGTACGATCCACTTTTCGTGAACGACTTGTTTCAACGCGTTATACGCCTTGAATGAAATTAATCGAACGTCGGCGTCCTTCGTCCTGCCGTCCTGCATCACCTTGACGACGCGGTCAAAAATCACGCGAATCACCCACGTCTCGCGCAGCGCCTTCTGCGTCGACACACCACCGGTACCGTTCCACGCGGTGTCGATGATGAGATCTACCAAATCCATCTCCGTCAGCGTCGCCTCTCGCTTCGTCTTCTTCGGAGACGCGCGCGGCGTCCCTCTCGGCGCGTGCGCGGCGTAATCCTCAACCAGTCGCCCATCATCGATCGAGCGCATGATCCAGGACGAACGCACGCATCGCATTTCTTTACTCTTGCCTCTTCCATGTCTATCTCGCGCCATATCGTCCATGCATCCGTAATCCTCGACGACGTAGTGCGTAATCTTCGCCGTCTTGCTCCACACCAGCGCCACCCTCCCCCCGTGTCGCTCCGCGAGCGTCCGCACGACGCTCGCGCCCTCGGGGACGTACCCGTCGAAGTAGAACGTCGCGCCCGCGAACAAATCGCTCAGTTTTTCGTCGTCGCGCGGCGGCGAGGAGACGACGTACGACGTCGTCGCGCGCGAGTGCCTGGTTTGTCGAGTCGCATCGTCCTCGGCGTCGTCGACACCGTTCGCGCCGCGTCGAAGGGTTCGGTTCGCGTCGAACGCGCGAGGTACGCGTGCCTCTCGCGCGCGTCCGCGCCACGGCATGCGTCGCGCGCGCGGGACGCCGACGCGCGTCGCACGCGCGACAGTGACGTCTACTTTTTTTTGAAGACCAGATGCTCGACCGCTCCGAGCGCTCGCGCGAAGCCTTGGCTCGCGCAAAGTCATCGCTCGCGGCTCGCGGACGGGACGCAGATGATGAATGATGCGCGCAAATAATTATAAAAACAAATCGTCACCTCCTATCTAGTAATCGGGCAAGCCGTATTCGACGAGCGCGAAGAGCAAACCGACCCACAGCGGCGCGACGACGCCGGCTTCCGACATCGTAAACGCCGCCTCGTCGTCCTCTCTGGCGTCGAAATACGCGCTTCGAGCGCTCAGGTACGCGATGATGTACCAACCCGGCCATCGCAAACCCCTTCCCCACCACCACACGCGATTTTTATACTCCAAATAATGCGCATTATCGCCCGCGAGCTTGTACGCCTCGCTCAACAGCAACCCGGCGCGTTGATTCAACTTGTACTCCCGCGGCACCAGCGTCTCGATCTTCGACAGCGCCTCGATCGCGCTCCCCGCATTTTTCTCCTCCAACGCCCGCTCGCCGCTCGCCAGCGCCGCGACCGCCTCCTCCATCGCCCTCGCGTCTCGCTCCGCGGGCAGCAACGACGCGAACCACTCTCGCGTCCCCGCGCGCATCGCGTCGTCGTGTGCG